>Ga0209630_10001027_pt1 | contig 31074 bp, 35 predicted proteins | sample COG_01_FD_184745 | JGI IMG/M metagenome (GOLD analysis project Ga0209630, IMG submission 184745) | Pelagic Microbial community sample from North Sea - COGITO 998_met_01 (SPAdes) (version 2) | ecosystem: Environmental > Aquatic > Marine > Neritic zone/Coastal water | place: Helgoland, sampling... | reverse complement strand
TGCCGATCCCGTCAAGTTTGCCGAGTCCGTCTCCTCTGCCGAGCCCGTCAAGTTTGCCGAGTCTGTCTCCTCTGCCGAGCCCGTCAAGTTTGCCGAGTCCGTCAAGTTTGCCGAGTCCGTCTCCTCTGCCGAGTCCGTCTCCGCCAACTTCGAGAGGACATGTCCGTTTAAATTCGTTTAGATCGTCACCCTCGTCCGTATCAACAATAGAATCTTCGAATTTTACGTTGGTGCCTTCGCCACATAGCCAAACTGACATACGCGATTTGTCCGTTTTGCACGTACTTTGGTCAATACCAATAACTGGTATATTGCTTTTGTACAAGATAAGGACTAAAACAGCCCAAATTAAGGCTGCTAGAATATGGCGCGATCGCAAGTTAAATAGGTCTCAATCATGGCAGGGTCAACTTCATCGTAAAAGTTCTATTAATTCACGTTGGAAATCGTCACCGCTACCCAAGTCCAAATTAGATGACATGCACAAAATTACCGCGTTATAGAATCGACCCAGTCCTCAAAAAATGCTTCGAACCCCGGCTTCCATCCGAGTGCTACATCAACTTGGTTTCCGCCTTGAACGAAATTAGTTTTGCCGTCGTCATCCTCATTGTCCGACCTTTGGACTTCGACCGCCGACCTCGTAATGTTCGTGACTTCGGGATTTAATGCAACGCATAGTGCCACCGCGTCAAACATGACAGAGGAGAGTTTCCCCGGTGACGCGGGCGCTTCGCCGGGCGTCGTGCCCAGAAGAATGCGGTGCAAGGGGTTTCGTTTAAGAATGTTTCCGTACCACGTTAAATACATCTCGCGAAAGTCTTCGAGAAGACTATCCAGACGCTCTGGCCAATCTTTGAAACGGGCGGCACCGGCAATGTCCAGCGGTACAGCCAGCGCGTCCATCGTTCGAACGATTCGCTGCCACATTGGAATACTTTTCCGGACGTTATATTCGGCTATTTGTGGCGGTTTCGCGTCAAACGATTTGAAAAAACTCCCGCCCATTAAGCACAAACGGACCAGTGATTTTGCATCGTCGCCAAGGCCGTCTAATAGTTCTTCGATATTATTTAATGGTCCAATGCACAATACAAGAACCTTCCTAGACGCCGTAGACGCAGCGCGCACGGAAGACACAACGCTCTCAACATTATCGGCAAACTTTCCGACTGTTCCAGGGGTAGCGCACGACATGTAATTCTTCTTAGTGTCGCCAGGAGCAGACCCCATGTATACCGGAACTGGCGCGTCGCCTAACACTGCCAATTGCAAACGCATGACGAGGCCCGCTCTTTCGTTGTGCGATCCTTCTCCCGAAGTCGTCACGCACAGTAGCTTTATTTTCTCGGCTTTGTGCAGCATAAATGCAAGCATCAGGCAAAAGGCGTCGTCTATATCGTCACCGATGTCGGTATCAATGATCATTGGCGCAGGCCCGGCATCTTTTGACTCGCCCCCTGACGCCATAGAGGAGGATGGTTCTTCCGTAGAACAGACCGTGCTGTTTAAAATGTGCGTTAGAAACATGTTTTTTTTAGAAAGTAATCTTTAAATAGGGTATTTTAAAGAGGGACTCTTGTTTCTACTACAATATAAATATTTTTGGAAGTACTTGATGATCTCGTGCTCTGACCAAAGCATTCGGGTCTAACGATTTGGGGTTAGGCATAGCTAAGTCCGTAAAACTTCTTTCGGAGACCGTTGTACCCAACATCTCCCCCCCTCGCACGATAAATGATCCCGCGCGCCAAAGCTGAGCTCAGAATACCACACGTCTCGCTATCACTCGTGCCAAGACGGTGACGAATGGTACGATGTGCCAATATCTTATTGTGTACAGTCTTCGGTCTGTGAAACAGTTCCTCGATGTGTTTGTCTTCGACCAGCATGTTTAAATATATCCTATATAGCAGTTTATAATAAAAGGAATCTCTTATTCTGTACTTGTTCGAACTCAGTAATCGTCGTCGCCCGGTGTCATCGGCTTCTCGTGTCGGTACCCACATAGTTCCACAACCATCTGGACTATTTAACCTTCACGCCCGGTCTATATGACTTTACGCGTCCTGTGCCATGATCTCTTCAGCGAATCGTACGAAAGTCAGCTTTTGAACGAAATGGACCAACATGATTTAGAGGATATCTTACACGATTTGACTTGTTATTCGTACGGATTCTTTGGCGAATCGTCAACGCCCATCGCCGCGACACTTACGAAAATCGGATGGTGTGCCATAGCGTACAAAGTGTCATCCTTGTTGGACGGCAACCTTGTGCGCAAAACGGCCGAAACATGTCGGAAAGGATACGATTTGATTTGTGAAAACCATTTGGCGGGCGATATAGAAGAGGTCCACTTTATTTACACCCATTTGCGGGAACATTTTAAATTTTCCAGACATCCCATGCCCATTATCATGCCTACTATTTAAGCCGGCAAGTGTCAGTGAGAATGGAACAACAATATTTGGATCTTGTCAAGAGGGTTTTAAAAACAGAGAAAGAGCGCATGGGGCGCAACGGTTGGACCAAATCGGTATTTGGTGCGTCTCTAGAATGCGACTTGGCCGACGGGTTTCCGCTACTGACCACCAAAAAAATGTTTTGGCGTGGCATTGTCGAAGAACTCGCCTGGTTTCTCAGGGGATCGACCGACGTGCAGGAATTGCGCGACAAAAAGGTGCACATATGGGACGGGAACTCGAAACAGAGAGGCTACGACGCCGGTCCAGTGTACGGTTTTCAATGGAGACACTTTGGCGCACAATACACGGACTGTCATGTCGATTACACGGGCGAAGGCATTGACCAAATCTCAACCATCATTCAACTTATCAAGACAACGCCAAACGCGCGTCGCATGGTCCTGTCGGGATGGAATCCGGCTCAGCAGCCGCAAATGTGCCTGCCACCGTGCCACATCCTGTACCAATTCTACGTCGAGAGCGACGGTCGCCTTTCGGTGCAAATGTACCAGCGATCGTCAGACATTTTCTTGGGACTGCCGTTCAACATTGCTTCGACAGCCCTGCTTTTGTCGCTGATCGCGCATCAAGTGGATCGCATGCCCGGGCGCGTTTTGATGCAAGTCGGCGATGCGCACATCTATAGAGAACATTACGACGTGTGTCGGCAGCAGGTGTTGCGCGAACCAACTCCGTTGCCCACCGTGAAGATTGTGAGGCCGAAAGACGACCACCTTTGGGAAATCGACGCCAGTCAAATTACACTACAAAATTACTCGTCAGCGGGTCGCTTGCACGCACCCATGAAAGCATAACGCTCTTGCAATCTCGCGTTCATGGCCATTCATGGATATTTTTCATCTTTTGAATACGGACATAGCCAATCTAATCTGTCACAGTTGGCGGAGAGCATGGCCGGCGAGACGACCGTCCAATCGGTATCGGCGTGTAGGACGCCCATTTCCGTCAGCGCGTAACTGACAAAAGACGAACAAAAAAATTCCTTCGTAGATCTGGGAATGAGCGAGTGTACGAGTCCCGCAAACCAGTGCCGGGGATCCAAATCGTAATGCTTACCGTACACGTTGTCGTGTAATTCGCACAACTTTTGAGGGGTAAAACGTTTGTACACCTCTGGGTCTTTCGGCGTGCGCTTGTAAAGCTGTTGATGTCCGTCTATATCGTTCAAATAGTCTTCAAGCTTGACGAGGGCAATACCGAATTTTATTTTTCTATCTTGTGGGTCCGGATGCACGTGCTTTGACGAATCCCAGACATAAGTGCCCTTCGGAGCCCATTCTGGGTCGACTATGACTAGACCGGCATGCGAATAGGGTGAATGTGTCCACCAGCGTATACAAGAATCAATCCACCAAAACATACAAGTTCTGGGATGTTCGTTAAACAATAGGATATCACCCGTCTGAAGGGCCATCTAAACAATAAAAAGCTGATTTATATACTTTAATTGACGAAGCCATGACTAAGTCGCTACGACTACTGACTGTTCGACGGTCAACGACATGTATCCAAGCGCTGTGTATGTATACCATACAAGTAGACCGGCTTGAATGCTGGTTTGGACCATTATAACAGCGATTTTTGCTGACACGTACGCCGCCATGGTGATTAAAATTCCGGCTAAAATGTTATCAAGCCACATGGCGTGATAGCAATCGACCCATACAGGGTCGATAGGCTCGCCTTGCCACGCGCCCATTGAGAGTCTTCCGATAACGGAATCAAATGGCACTAGACCGTATCTGACCAAAAAAATGGCGACTGAGGGCCATTGCCACCGAATGAGAAATAGTCCGGGCCAGAAGATGTGATACTCGCGCACGAGTTCCTCTAGATTGAGGGCGCCGTCACCACCTCTGTATTCTGCACAGTTGATGTACGACTGTGGACCAGCGCACGTCAAACATGTGTCTTCGGTACTGTTGCTCGCCATGTTTGGAAGCAACTTGTAAAAGCAGCCAGGCTGGACTCTGGTATGATACCACGCGTTGACATCTTCGACAAATGTGTACGGTATCAAAGGCGCACACGACAGCATGTAACCGTACACAATATGCAGGTACAAAAATTTTAAGATGATGCCAATAACTACAGTGTTTGCGAGCCAAACGAGTGGAATAATGGACCATGTCGTATTTGTCACTATTAAAACGAACACGATAACACAGACAACGAGCGCAGTGTCGATGCGCTCCATGCGTTCTTGCTGTTTGTCCTCTGACACAAAGATGGACTCTTGCAGATTACATTTGGAAAACAAGACATAGTTATACATATAATCAAAACTATAACCGAAAAAGGGCACGTAAGAACTGCCTTTGGTTGTCACGAACTTGCGGGAAGCATCCAAAAGGAGGTCTACTTGGTCTAGCCACGCTTTCTTCTTCGTCGCGTTCCACGGGTCGCCTATATATCCCGTGAAATTGTGCCATAGTGTGTTCCAGTCCCTCTCTACGTGGTAAGACCATCGAATATGCGTTTTCGGCACTTTGGACCGTGATGCCAGCCGGCTAAAGGTCCCCTCAAAGAATTCTCGATTGTAATCGCCGAGATCGCTAAAGTATTTGCTCACATCATTGATGATGAACGGGAACTGTCCTGCATAGAAATCTCCAATGCCGTACCCTTGCTCGAGCACACTATCGATTATATTGTCGGCGATATTGCAATTCGTGCACCATGTAGGACTCCCACGCTCTTCACACGTTTTTATGGCGGTCTTTTTGGGTGTTTTTAGCCAGTGTTCTTTGGCCCGCGCACGCACGCGTGTCTTTTGGATTTTCTCGTGCCAAACATGGTGCATGGACTTTTTCAAATTGGCAAAGACGCGTTCCGTGTGTGTGGGTTCGGACGGGACTTCGGTACCCACCTCAGACCACCACTGGTGCAAATGTATATGTGCGTTGTTGGACGCGTCTACAGCCCTCCACAGTTGCTTGCTAGCGTCTCTACGGGTCCATTCGTTTGTCGTCTTACTGTACATGGATTTGACGTTGCTGTACACGGACCAGGCTTTGGCCGTGTTGCTCGGATTTGCCGCGTTCGTGTACTCTGGATCCATATGCTCAAACAACAGAGACAGCATGTTTGTCAATTCGATATTATGTACGACGGTCCCGGCGAGGGAACTCGTTTTCTGAAATAGGCGCATGTACATGTCTGCGTCGAGCCCCTCGTCATACAAACTCATGCGAATCGTCGCCCAGTCCATTTTTTGTCGTTCCAAGTAGTGTAGAAGCACAATTTTAACGGCGCGGATGAGATCGTACACTACGACATACTTGCGCTTCCAATTGTACATGATGTCTGTCGGAAATGTTTTCGACCCGACAAAATTTGCAATTTCAACGCCGATAAATTTCAATTCAACGCACTCTACCCACTTGGCCCTTTCGAGAGGTCGAAGTTCTGTGTACGAGTATTCGGCTGCTGCGGACATAAAATGGTCGCACACTGTTGTGCCATTCCAGTCGAGCGCTTCCGCCACGCGGCGCGGCAAATCTTTATTGTCCGAAGCCCTCAAAAAATGCTTGCCTAGATTTCCGGTCGTGTGGTTCGCATGTGTGGCTTTGATCTCTGTGCACTGCATAGGCTTCCACCCAATACCATCGCAAAACCCCAGACACAGGGTTTGGACGATACTATCTATAGTTTGAAATACGAAATTCATTGCGTTGCAAACGACGGAAGCCATGAGCTCGAAAAACTTGCCTACAGGGCCAAAAAATTTGAATATTTCAGCCAAAATCTTCCACATTTGTTGAATCAACAAGAGTTGTATTTTTGCCCACAATTGAAACGCATTGTCAAACATTTTTCCAATGACAGAAGTGTCTCCAGAAAGTACTGCGATGAATTGAAAGAACACTTTCAGGCCCAGCGACACAATGTCCATGAGACCCTGTTCAAGTTGTTCAATGATAATGTCCGCAATTTCAACCACAATGTCACAAATACCCCCGGATCCCTCTTCAATCGCGTCTAAGAATTCGCCCGTGGTTTTCCAAAAGTCTCTCCAAATAAAAAAGACGCCCCTAATCATCGTCTTGACGCCACGTTCGAACGTTTCAGTGATGGAGGCCTTCGTAATGGTACCCTGTACAAAATCCATGACAATTGTTGTCATGATGTTGGACACTGTTAGCATGGCTCGTATGGACTGCACAAAAAATACCTGAAAAATCATGTTTATGTATTTTGCAAAAGCCTGTTTCAATTCCAAAGATATTCGTGGTATAATGCCTGCAATCATGGACGAAATGGAACCTATTAGACGCTCGTAGTCGCATAAACGTGGTAGGGTTTTCAAGTTGACGTCGGCAAAATTCCCAGTCATGAGTGAGATGCCATTATTGATCACCTGTCTAGCCGTGTTCATGGACAACCGTTTGTAATTGCGCACAAACAGACCAGCGGAGCAAAAGAAATCGTTCCGGCCCCAGATACGACAGCCCGGCGATTTCGACATATCGATAGGATCAATTTCAACAATGGACTCAAACGTCTGACTGACGTCGCACGACCACTCTGGTTGTGTCATGACTTGCACGCGCGTTCCGTCGGGATGAAGAACGGGGTCTCCGTTTTCATCCGTAGTATCGACCCAACCACCCGGAGTGATACTACAGCCCGATGGTGTCGTCGCGTACAAATTTTTAATATTGCTCAACTTGGCCTTGGCCGACGTGAATTCGCCAGCAATATCCAGGGTGGGGGTTTCTGTGATCAAATACGTCGATGCTGAGCGCTTGTCCACAGCGTTGCTGAAACCTTCGCCTTTAGTGATGCGATCCACGACGTCACATGTAGGATTCAGTGGTCCCAAAGACACGATGAAGTCGAGCGCATCGGCAAAGGCTGCGGCATTCTGAAAGGTCCATTCGATAATCATCGAGTTGCACCAATGCATAGACACTTCTTCGGACGTGAAACGTTTTTCGATCAAATCGCCAACCTGTTGCGACGACGCCGTCACATCAAGATCGGGGTACCGGGCGATACACTTACAATTCGCGTTATGTCCAAGGGGTTGTAAGTACGAACACATGCAATTCGCATCACTGTTAGAGTCACACACTGGTACGGGTTCGGTCATCCAACGTCTCTTTTTGCGATTGTACGTTCTTATTGGCCCGTACTCTTTCTGGGTGCACTTTTTCCAACGCATGTCTTCGTCTTTCAGATTGGCCGAAGATTGTCCTTGTTCTATCTCGTACTTTTTTTGCAGTTGTAACATATTTAGACCGTGGCCACAATTCATGGGATAGTTGAAGAAATGACCCGTTAAAATGTCTCCGTACGACAAGGCGACGCGCGTCAGAACCCGGACAGACTCCACTGCCGACCTGGTCAGCGGTGGAAGTGCAAAGGGCAAGGCGATGGACTTTTCAACGCCCATCTGTGGAATGTTTATCTCGATGTTTTGTATGGGATCGATGAAAGGAAAGGCATCTCCAAAGCCGGGCCCCAACACGCCGTGCGAAACGTGCATGATAAGCGCGTCCAACGGAGCAAACACGTCAAAATTCAGAGACACTTGCCCGCACCAAGGGTTGTAATGTGCTTCATCTTCGTTAGCCGTTGTGCCCCAATAACGCTCGCAGTTGCAGTTGCTCGAGTCTTGTGTCCACAACCATCCATCGGGATTGTGCACGCCCGTCTCGTAATTGTACGCGGTGACTCGTCTTCTGTCCGCACACGTGTACACCTTGTTTCTAGGTAACATAGGCCCTTCCCAACGCTGGAATGTGCGAAATATATTTTGGGGCTCGTGCGTAAACACGGACTTTAGAAGCAACTCGACCACCAACCCCCAGGCGATGTAGCCGAGATTTTCAAACGCGATACCGGCATTGTACGCGGAACACGCGGCCGTATAACCCAGAGATACGTATTTGTGATCAGCAACGTCGCGAGCCCAATCACAGTTCAAATCGAGCGGCGTATCTAAAGACGAAAACACATCACCAATCTTAAGCGTATCCGTCATTAAACGTTCCATCACAAAAATGACCCATTGCAACAGGACGGCCGAAGAATACGTGGCTGAATGTAAATGCGACAACGATTTTTCAAGTGACCAAACCTTGACGTCAAACGGAGATATGTCGTTTTTAAACGATCCTAGTATGTGCAGTGGTCCGTTCACGAACACGGTCGCGACGACATGCCAGTACGCAGACCAGTAGTGTGCCCAGATGGTGACCATGGATTCTTTCGGATATACAGTGAATTTAAAGTCTGGGTCAAACTGCTTGATCATGTTCCCAAACGCCTTGAACAATATGGCATCCACCGACAATCCGAACTCCATAAATGCACGCTCGGCTTTGAATCCCACCAACAAAACGTCAGGAAATTCTCCAAAAAGAAGGCGAAACACCATTTGAAATGCACGGATAACCGTTTGCCAACCGTTATCGATCATGGCGACCACGTGGGGCTCTTTAAACAATAGAAAAGCGATATCAAACAGCGGTTCGAACCGCTTGCACGCGCACGACAGAGCCTCTTGCATGATGGCCACAGAATTCATGGTGTGGTTTACCGGTATTGCGATTTCAAAGTCATTATGATAAAAATTGTTGTCGTCGTCGACAATACCATTGGCGCCAAACCAGTTTTTTATTGACACTGTGCCCGAAAGCAGCGCGTTGCTAATCTCGGTGAAAATGCGAAACAGATTAATATGACTGCACTGTGCTACGGTGATGTACCACGCGTTGATGACCTGTCCTACCAATACAATATACGCGTTCAAAAATGGAGCGAGCACTGCAAAGATGAGTCTTTGCATTTGCAGCAACGGCGTGATAATGTTGCGTAAAATGGGCACGACGGTGCATGTCCACCCACTATCCACTATAGACAACAATTCAGAGTGATAGTAGTGCATACCTAGAGTGACCACAGTGAACAACACGAGTGCGCCAAACCATTTCCCTCTTGACACTAGAGTGCTAGAAATGTCGGTGCTGGCATCCCAAACGCCTTTGAGTGGCAAAAAAACAGTGTTTACGAAAACAGACGTAATGTGTATACTTAGCTGATCCAAATCTCGTCCGAGCGACGCATCTGTGTCTCCTCCGATATTGAACACAGTTACAACAATGTACGAAAACACAAAACCCACTAGAGCACTCGCCAACATGAACACGACGTCATACATTCTACAGACCGTCCGTGATCATTAAATAGTACATATGTACAACCTTGGTCCTCGCAAAAAAAATTCAGTTGTGTTTTATTTAAATTAAAGCGCGAGTTCTTATGAACATTTAAATGTCGAGAGACCAACATCGTAACATCATGTCTACCTTCGGACCCAGTAAAAGGGTTACAAATGGTTACTTGGCCTCGTTGGCCTCCGGGTTGGGTGGAAACGTTCTGGTTCTCGATACGGGCGCCCTGGGTACGTCTAGAGAGATGGCAAACGTTGTTCAGAAGAACAAAATAACCGCCTTCGGAGTCGACCCGAGACTCGAGAAAGCAAGCAAAAAATTCGGCATCAAATGCGTCCATGGGTGGTCCGGCGATGTGCTCGAAACGTTACGAAAGCAAAAATTTTGCATCATTTACCTGGACTACTGTGGCACGCCAGATGGTAACGCGCTTTTTGACCCTTACGAAGACCTGGCGCGCGCGTCAACGATGCTCGTGCGTGGCGGTGTCATCGCTTGTACTTTTTGCAAACGATGCTCAAGCGTGCTTTCTAAATGCGTGAACATGGCCCCGCCAACAGTGCGCCTTCAACGCGCTTACGAGTACCGCGACACGTCCGCAATGGTCTTTGTCGCGTACAGTATGCGCAAATTGCCTCGCGTCGGTCCTCCGGTGGGGAGTATTGTTCGTGTAAACAATTGGAGTGCGCGGGTTGAAGAAGTCTACCTCGATGGGGTTCGTTTAACGCTGGTGAAAAAAACAACCAGTGGGTGGGTCACAGACCATTCGGAAACAAAATTGTGGGAGGAACCTTTCGCATCCATTACCGCCGTTCTAGAATTAAGCCCACGCCACAAAAAGACAAAGCGGTCGTCCTCAAAAACACCAGACATGCTTCGTCTCGCCGGTGCGTTCAGGAATGCATTCGCGGCGAACGGCGCGAATGCAACTCTAAAGGATTTCAAGGTCTGGTTTGACGAAAATATAACCACAAAGGGTGCCGAAACGGACGTCTACATGAGTAAAAACGCGGCTCTGATGCACATCAAGTCGTGGTACGCTGCAAAGTGTACCCCACGAGAAAACCGCTTGTCCGACCGCTGCACCATCCCGTGCAAACAGGCAAAATGTTGCTCGTCTGTGTGTAAAAGGTTTCTTGTGCACATGAGTAACGCACTCGGACATGTGAAATATAAGATTGAAAATGGCGTCGAGACGCGACAGGCACTGAAGAATGCCAAAGGCAAGTATTATTACAAGGCGTACTTCAAGGCGTCTAAAACCAACATCATTAAAATACGGGACGGACTAATCACATCGGCTGTGTACACAGAATAAAACATTTGCATATTTAAATTTAACCACACAATAAAACATTAAAGATGACCAAGACCAGCCACGATGACCGCAGCCACCGCGCTCTTGTCCGGCGACTCGCCAAAGCGGTGCGCGAGCTGCGCGAAATAAAGCAAAATCGCTCGACGAACAAGAAAAAGACATCCTGAGAAACTCCAACATGCCAGACGTACTTACATTCAAACAGCTATTGAACAGTATGCCCGGAACCAAGGAACGGGGTAAATGGCGTTTCTCTTTCGAAACGATTCCAATTCAAGCTTAAATGACCACGAAATCTATCGCATAATATAAGGGACAGCGTACTAAAACCCCACGAGCTATTTTTTGTACAAGAACAGCAGCCTCGTACCGACGAAACGCGACGATCCGTTTCAAACTCAAGTAACGAATCCTTTTCGGGTACCCCAGAGCTCTTGTGCGCCGTATACGCATGATGAAATAACCACGTTTGTATCGCTCTAGGTGTTCTGAAATGTTTCTTCTTGACAAAAAAGTCATGGCTTTATACTCTACGATAAGCCAGTGCGTAGATGCCCTGAGCACCAATCGGGTACACAGAACGCTTTCCATTGTCCCATTCCACTACGCACCATGACGATTCGTTTGCCTGTACTTGGTTGTAATGACGGCCCGAATTTTCGCCGACCAGGCCGTCTTCGCTCACGTATCCAATAACCGTGCCATCAACGCGCCTTTTCGGTGTCTCCGTCGAAGCGTGGTCGATGTTGTCGCGCCATTTTGAGCTCCAGTGCTTTCCCCGACACACCCGACGACCGAGACACACGTTGTCTTCCGTCACGAGCGAACTATGGTTGACGTACTCGGTCACATGGTCAAGATTCATTTCCAAGTAACACAACTTGTACGTCATCGTCTAATTCGTTTAGACTAGTCAAGTTTGAGATCGCGGAGACGGCCTTCGGATTGACTGCCGACAAATAAAATAAAATATAGAAAAGAAATGTTTAAACTAAAAATAACCCCGGTCCCTCTATTTCGGTAGAACTCGCCGAGCCAACACCGCCGACTAAAAAATAAATTTCGTGCCATTTCTCACCACCAATGTCGTATATCGCGTACTCGGCCTCCTGTGGGATGAAGTCAAAAGGTGTTTTTTGACCGTATCTAACAGAATAACCATCAATAACCCGATGCATTTTCTCAACCTTGGACTTTGTGACGATGGGTGGAATCGGTCGTTCTATCGCAATGACAGATCGAATAGTGTCCATAGTGTCTTGTGAGTGCGTGCAAGACGGGCGAAACTTGTACTTTCCCCGCGCCCAGTTGTAAATGGACACGCCGTATTTATTGTCGGAGACGTATGTGTAGTCCAATACGCCGACATCTGCAAAGGCGTCTGTCATGCAGGCGATCGCGTATTTGTAAAACGTCGACTCGTGGTCGCACTGCAGTGAAATGTCGGGCGTGTCCGCGCCAGCAATGTTAGGGTATTGTGCCAAAACTTGCTGTTGTTTTCGCTGCATCTTGGCAACGAACCCGGGTTTCCTTGACGTGACAACAGGGTATACTTCACCCGTACCCTCCAAATGAATGACTGGAAGTGTCTTTTCACAGGGCTCTAACGGCCACTTTGTGTACGCACTTTCAGTAGGGATGTCTACCGTGCATTTGGACCGCCATGCGTCTCTCGGGTGCAGAGCTGCCCAGATATGATTTCGGTAAGGTGCATTGTACGTAATGTATTTGCTATGTGCGTTGCTGTCGACAGCTCCTTGTTCTATGGTCGGTACGTACAATTGCAACAGGACAGCCACTGATTCCAATGGAGACGCGTTTAGTTTCGGCACAACCCATTCGCGTATTTCTTTACAGTGTTGGTATATTTCACGCGCATAATCTTCGCAATCGCCCGTAAACGACGTATTGCCATCTCTTGACGGCTCTCTGGGCACTTCCCATCTTTCTGTTCCCTCTGGTTTCGGCCGCAGTTGTACATCGGGCGTGTATCGGACGTTTATCTTTGTGTGGAGCGTCAGAAAGTCGGCGATCACTGCCAAACATCTCAAATGTTTGGATATGAGTTTTTTTGACAACATGTCCGCGACCGTGCTCACAAAATCTGTCGCAGACATTGTATTCCTCGCCAACGCAACCACTAAACGTTGTTTGTACGAACGAACCGCCTGGCGAGTATTCTGACAGCGCGAAGATAACATGCAAAATGCCCCGGCGGGCAACGTTATGCCCATGTAATTCACGTAATATGGAGAATGAACCCAATGCAACCCGTGCACGATGGGCGGCAGTCCTTTCGCGCCAAACCCTTTTATCCACCGAAGGTTCGCCTCGGCGGCCGAGTACAGTTGTATGGCGATTTGTGGAGATTGAATTTGATGCGGTTGGATGTTTAGACGCGGCAGCTGCGTAAAGGCGACGGATATTTGCCCGACATGCAATGGCGGATGACTTGCCGCATCGCGCATGGCGAAATGGTAGGTTTTTTTGGAACACTGTGAAATATCCGCAACACAAGCGCCGAGGTATTGCGTGACCGAGAAGCCGTCGTCGTTGGTTTTAGTACAAAACATATGCACGACGAAGAGTACCTCAGCATGACCGGGGTCGTCAAACTCAAAATGGCCAGTTTGCGGCGTGTCCGTGGTCCATGTGTCGGGCGTCGATTTTACAGACATGAACGCGACAACGAAAGGTTTATCCGCAACATGACTGTGCAACTCTTCTATGTGAAATCCCACATTTAACCCGCTTGGCCGGTCGGACATCGTAGTCTAGCGATCTGTGTTTATATAGTCTTCGATTGCGACACCATAAGTATTCCCACTGCCAACGTTGTCGGGAGGATAGTTCGGAAAGGTCCATTGTTTCAAAAAACTCTACATTTTGAGTTTGAATAAACGAATGAATTATTTTGATAGAAATCCTGTACTCTAACCAGTTGACCAGAAACTGATACCACTCGGGAGAACCAATGTCAAACGGCGCCCGCATAGCCCAAGACAGAATGTAATGAAGACCCAACTTTCGCCGTGCTGAAGACATGTGGACGGGCAAGTGTTTGGTACGAATCTCCCACGCTTCTTCGTCCGAATACAGTGTTCGGCAGCATTTACGAAAGCGGACGAAATCAAGAATGGGTAAAAACGACGACACGTTTCGGTCCACCACGAGAGAGCAGATCATCGGTGTATTTTTACGATGACCCACATGAGATCGTATCTGAAGCAAAAAGATTCGGATGGGGTTTGGAACATGTAACGTTTATGTTGGTCGTATTTAAGTGTCTTCAAATCAAACAACATGTTTTTTGCCAAACAGAAATCGAACCAATGTGGCCTTCATGCGATTCAAAACGTCTTGAAAACGGCCGCGATGACGAAAACAGATATGAGAACAGCGTGCGATACCATACACAAGCAAACGGGCGATGATTTGCACAACCACGAAACGTGTGGCGGCGATTGGTCTGTACAGGCTGTGCTCCAAGCTCTGCGGAACCGTGGGTTTGAAGTGCACAGGGCTGTGGATTCGAAAAGGTCACGCGTATGGTCCGGTCCTTCGATTGACGACCTACTCGAAGACGATACTTTCCGAGGCGTCATTTTGCACCAACCACTGAAAAAACACTTTACATGCTTTCGGCCAGAAGTCGTTAACGACGAGACACAGTTGTATTACGTCGACTCTCAGTCAACGGGACCGCGGCGTATCTCTTCGAAGCTTGCAATGCGACGGTGTCTCGCGGCAGCATACTCGTGGGAACCGTTCGTGGTGCGTGGAGAACCGATTGAATTTGTTCCGGCGCCTGGAGTGGATTTACCAGATTGCACTGTCGTCCGGAGAAATAGGTCACGACCGTCAGAGTCGTTTCTTCAAGAATGGAGATCTTTCAATCATAACGCGTAAAGTTGCTATTTTTAAAATGTAAGTACAGAATAGAAAACGCAACGAAGACTATAATACGCTGTATTTTTTCGCTCAAATACCATGGTTTTTGTTCTAATCTACAACAGGGACAGGTTGGCCACTCTTTTTGATAAAAATGAATTTCCCTTTTCGCCCATTTATCCCAGCAAAAAAAGCAGATGCGATGATCACACTGTAATGTTACTATTTTGCGTCTGTGTTGGTAACATATGGGACATTCAAACATCAATTATTTATTAATTTTTTACTTAAATACTGTTTTGGGAGATTTCCTTCCAAATTGGAACGTTAGACACGCCAAAGCATCGCCGTTTCAGCTTTTCAACCTTCGACTTCATCACTTCAAAAGGCACATTCTTGAGACGAAAGTTTTCTAAGACTTCAAGACAATTGTTCCAAAACGACCTATCGAACGGTATACGCCACATACGCGTCAGCAGGGGCGTCCATACCACAAAGAGCGTTTCTTTTGTTTTTTGTGCGGCCATCTCCATGTGAATTTGAATCATGTAGTACGGCGCGGCCTTTTTCCATTTCTTTTTTACCATGGCTGCCATTTCCTGCCACGTCTTGCCAATACCACCTCCCGGGCATTTAATTTCGACGTTGGCATGCCATGCGACGTCGTCCACAGATAAGTTTTTGGACTCCAGGGCCGTTTTTTTGTCGACAGGTCTATTGAAAACAATGACCGCGCCGTCTGGAGATGCGGCGTATACATCGTCGATGGGAATCTGTGGACATTCGAAGAAATGAGCGTTGGCGATATGGTCTACAATCATATTGACTGCTGTGTCCTCGTGCTTACTGCCCCAAGCCATGCGTTTCTTAGAGACGGCGTCAAACTCTTCGCGCGTGTCCCCAAACCACTTCTCCAGTATAGCGTCCCAGTCGGATTCTTGCTTGAAATTAAAATAGAGGTCACCGGGCTTGGAACCGGTGATGCGACCCACACGACCGGCCAACCACGCGTCCGACCCCTGTTCGGCAGCAGCGCTCAAACCTTGGTCGTTTAAAGAATATATGTTACGAATACTCATAAGACAACGTGACTCGCTAATAATGAACCATGCCAAATGCATAGTTCATATTCTTTACATATTCCGGAAGTGAACAAACAGCCCGAGCGTCGCCGTAAACGAAAGGTCATTTCCATTCTTGGAAATGAAAGTGACGGCGCATTTAAATATTGTTGTATTGCGTGCAAATCTGATGTTTTCTTTTCACCAGGACACGAACTCGTATGTGCAAAATGCGCGTCCAGAACGGTGGAAAAAATCGAAGAGATGCCTAAAAAACGTTTCATTCCCGCTCGCTAATCGTCTGTTTCGGACTCGAGTGTTTTCTTCACGTGCTCCACGGCTCGCGTCGCGTGTTGGGCCAGTATTAGCAGTTCGGAACTAGACGGGGGTTGCCACGGGGCTTGGTCTTTGTGGGCGGGCGGGAGTAGTCGGGCCATCGTCCAACCAACAGCGACACCGGATAAAAACTTAAACATGTGTTTTCCTTTTAAAGTATGAAATACTCCCCTTTTACAATTGGTCGGACAACCACTGAAAGCCAAGTTTTGCTCGGTCGTTTTGAACCGCCGAACACTCGACCACGTACCATTGTGAACTCTGTACGTTGCACAACTGTAGAGCGTCAATAAGTTGAGCCCTGTCGGCCACACCCGGCAAATCTTGCTTGTTTGCCAGTATCAGGAACGGCTTACCAACCAAATCTTTATGTGAAAGCAATCCGTGCAGTTCACCACGAACCGTCTCAAAACGGGCGTGATCGCAAGAATCGACCACGAAGACAATGCCGTCAGTTTGGCCAAAATAGTGAGGCCAAAGCGCCCGGAATCGATCCTGACCGCCAATGTCCCACATCTTGATATCAAGTTTGCCCACTTTAACGGCTTCGACGTTAAAGCCGATGGTTGGAACGGTGTACGGCATGGGCTCGCCAAGGTGCAACGCGTACAGAGTCGCCGTTTTCCCAGCGTTGTCAAGTCCCAATATGAGAACACTCGTCTCACGGTGAAACGAATCCCACAACCATTGCATATGCGTTAACACTTGGCCCATAGTACGACTTGAAAGCTTGCGTTTATACTCAAAAAGGCGCGCGCGTAAAAACACTTTTTACGTTTTCGATTAATAAAAAGTACTATATAAGACCCTAAATATGAAACATCAAACATGTCGTACGAAGATACCACAGCACTTAGCGCAGTCGGAAACGGTTCGCCAAATCATGCCCTACAGCCTTTCTTTGGATCGGTGGATCCCCAGTATCAAAAGATGTTGGCCGAGGACAAATTTGCCCACGAGACGTTCAACCTCCCCAAAGCTTACGAGGGCAAGAATAAGCATCTCGAGACAGTTCTCGACTACCTTATCACCGAAGAAGACTCGTGGTATACAAGTGATGTCCTTCCGTGGGTGCTTACGCAAGATTTATCCGTTAAGTGGGATATCTTCCGTTTTAACAAAACACTTATGGATCTGGAACCCCACCAAGGCGTACCTCGATATGTCACTGCTGAAAGGGAGTCTAGGTCGGATCGCCTTGTTCGAAGAGGTTTAGCCTTCATTATTGAGCACGGGTTTTATAAAACTGATCAAGGGAGGCAGCATTACCTGATGAATCTGCGCCAAATCGTCGACTCTGTCAACGAGACCGCGTACCACGGCGTCATCCACGCCTTGCTTTCGAGCAAGAACCACTACAAGGAGTGGGATCGCCAACACGGGTCTACTGTCACGCGTCCGGGCCAGCTTTTGCGTGCCCAGAGACGCCGCTGGGCCGTCGTGCAGAAGCAGGAAAGAGGACTGTATCTTTTAGATGCCGAGCTCAAGGATCAAATGAAGTATGAGGGAGTCTCTCCAAATGTGTGGATCCTTCCCAGCAAGATGTCGATTTACGTAACTATGGTTCCTTCGGCTGAGGTCGAATTTTACCGCAAGGGCCCTGGCGCGGCCAGCAACCTTGAGAAGGGACCGGCCAATATGTTGTCGTTCCGTGGTTCGAAAGTTTTCGAGACTCGACCGTTCGACATCGACTTCATCGGCGAACCCCGCGATCTCCTGGTCAGGGAACGTCAGATCGGCTCTTACTTCAAATTTCCGTCCCAGGAAGAGGTCGGTACCGATGCGGCAGGAGCGGCAAATCCGCGCGACATTTATATTTACAGCATGGACTCAGACAACTTTGAAAAAATGATTTACGAAGACTGCCTTGCTGTCGCGGTCGAAAACGCCGCTGCTTGTGAACCGCCCATCGACACGTCGGGTGACGGCACTGTCCTGCTCCTGAGACCATTCGAAACATACAATATGGCGTCGGGGATCCTGATGAAGGGCGGACTTGACACCGGTTTTACGGCACATGGCCATCACGATTTTATGTTAACGGACGATGTTATTCACAAGGTGCACATCGGACATTACACGTTCTACCACAAATCTATTGTGAAACAGCCGAAGAACGTGATTATCGCAGAAGATATCTTCGCGCATTCGTACGTCCATGGAGAAGGGAGTAATCTTTTTGACGGAGAAGGTGGAGAAGGCGACAACCAGTTCTCCAACGAACTCGCCGAGGCTTCGTTTTCGCGCGACATTATCCCGGTCTGGATTCCTAACGCGTCGGGTGTCCAGAACCCGCTCGACATTACGGGGTTCTATAGTCCACAGACGCTCGACATGAACAATTCGACGCTCGATAACTCGAACGAGCACTATGCGGGTGCCGCCGCTTACGCACAGGCCCTTGGATTCGATCGCGTACAGAACTACGGAAATCCCGACCAATTCTTATCACCGATGCGCAACCTCAACACTGTGTGCTTCCAAGGTCACCAGCTCTCTTACGACCCCAAGAAAGAGTCTTTCAATAGGATTACGATCAATACGGGTATGTGGGGACCCAACGTGTACCCCGGATGTCGGGCGGTGCGCAACGGCGAGAACGCCTTCCTTAAAGACATGGAGTACGAGAAGTATCGTGTGGGTGGCCAACTTTCTTAAATTTGAAAATTACCTGAATACAAATCATTAAATAAATTCTTCTGTTTCGTTTACTTTTTTGCGCATGTAATGCCATGTGTTCGACCACGCTACCGGGTGTTCCACGAGTAAAGGATGCGTGGCATAGATAGTCTTGGATTGTTGTCTCGCAATGTCGTACCAAACAACATCCGGCGAAATGTTGTCTTTGTCTTTATGTAATTCCCTCAAAAACCCTTCTTTCAAGGATTCGATGTTTTCTTGTCGTATGCTCCAACCATAGGCACCGTACGCATAATCGACCGCTGTATAATTTTCGCGTGTTTTTTTGGAGTTGTAATGCCAATGGTGTCCACCAAAGAGTAACACAAAGGTGTCTCTTGGAGCATGTCTAAGTTTGGACCACATGCCCAAACATGATATTCGGTTCACAAACCGAATATCATCTTCGAACACATACGCGTGTTGCACGCCATCGGCCTGTATTTTTTCCAGACATTTGATATATCCCTCAGTTGCACCGTGTCCCAATCGCGTACGAACAACCCCGGGGCATACTCGGACAGTCTCAACGTCCACGCATGAAAGGCTTCTGAAATGATCCAACAAAGTATCGAGGCGATGGTCGTTGTGTTGGTCGGCACCGGCGACGCCTTGTAGACTGAGGACGTAAACGCCTTCTATGGGCGCGGGTTCTCCCGTAATGACGACTTGTTGCCTACCATGGTTGTGCATATTTTTTTTAGATAAGGTAGACCATGTGTAGTAAGCAACTGAACACCATAAAAAAACTGCCATAAAGACCCAGTATTTTAATTTGGACATATTACAACACGCTACACTTGAATTTATATACATTATTATCCAACATTATGGATTCTGGGTCATTCCTCTGCATTTGTGCAGAGGCAAACACGCCATGGCCGGGTACGTTTCTACGTCTTGCACCACCATAGTAAACTTTTGTATTAGATGTATGTCACACTCTGCGGATCCCGTCAACGTTTCCGCGTCTTGTCGGGCTGCTTGTTCCGGACACAACGAACCTTCTAGATACAAGTGCCGCGTTCCAGTCGTCGTACCGTACCACCGGGGACAATTATAATGATAAGTATAGACGTTCATTTATTTCGAGGAGAATGCCTTTATACTATTGTACCCACATTTGTCGACAAATAATTCACAGGGAAAACGCCACACTCTCAGAAAATATCACAGGGAAAAACGCCACACTCTCAGAAAATATCACAGGGAAAAACGTCACACTCTCAGAAAATATCACAGGGAAAAACGTCACACTCTCAGAAAATATGTCCACCACACTCTATTGTGCACGAAATGATCGTTTTAAGAGGCCAAAACGCCAGCTTGTGCCGAATATGACTGTAAAAATCAAAACGGACGTACGAATGGCGCGCGCGCGCCATTCTGTCTCAACCGTCTCTCGAACCCCGTTTGTAGAGTTCGAACCAGTACGCGACTATGACGAGGCATACGAAGAGCATTGTACGACATTGGACACGCGCGCACATTATCGCGATTATCTCGAACTGGCGAACGAAGAAGAATGCGAAAAAACATCTGTTGCTCTACGGAATTGCGAAGCAATCTGGATTGTAGCTCAGAAGATTGAACGGGGGGATTACGAAGACGAATTTTCTCTAGAGTAATTACATGTACCAATAACAGGAAATGTTCAGTATTTACAGTGTCAAAATAAAGTGTATATGCAGGCGGGGCTCGTGTACATTGCAGGGACTGCGGGCAAAATGGTTGTTAGCTCGGCCATATCACCAGTTGTCGCATCCACCGTATCTTTAGTTACATCGTTAAAATCCTCGGGAAACGCCATCACCGTACAACAAGTGCTCGATAAACACGACATCGCATGCACCCTTCAAACCATTGAGGCCACGTGCACGGCGCTCAAATGTGACAGAGAGCCGTTAAAGACGGCGTCGGAAAATGTCGGGGGTGCAATCACTCAAATACACCAACTTTTGACACGCATTGCTGACATTACGGCCTCTCACAACGCCGGATACATTTCTAGATGGCGACAACTTAATCTGGAAAATGAAATAACACAACTGGAAGCGCACATGTCCGTACTATTGCACAGGTTCAAGCTCATGTGCGATATTAGGGCGGTCGTGGAATAGCCACTGGGGAAACGCGTTCGCATACTTGCTCGCTTGAACTTGATTCACATATTTTCGACGCGCTGACGAATTCCAAAAGGACACTTGGCGCGTATCCGAATGTTTGGCCACGAGTGGGACCAAGAGACACGCCGTGTGTCCGTGTTCCCATTGCGCGGCTGCGCCGCACCACACTGTGTCCGGTCCCCAATTGGACACAGTGGGAACATTACTGTCCAATAATAAAGTGTCTGTCAGTGTGTGGTGGAAGAACCAGTTCGCAAAGTTTCCGTCCATCAATACAAAAAATTGTTCCAGAAAGGGCACGTCTCGCGCTTGAATTCGCGTGTACGGTTTGGCGTATTTACGCTTCCAAACTTCCCCGTCTTGAAAATCAAACCATTGGCGTAGATCTGATCCTCGTTTAAGCTGGCGCAAGGCGCCAGATATGACGGCGCTACGGCTCGCGTCCAAGAAACTGCGCCATGGAAATCCCGTCAACGCGATGTCGGAATCTTTTATGAGCACGTGTTTGTAGCGCGACATATGTGTCATCGACCTACGGACAAACACAAACTTGTTGTACTGGCCCTGTAACACTTCGACGCGCAACAATACAGAGGGCCAGCGGGGCCAATGTTTCATGACGTAGCGTTCCATGTCTCGGTTGCGAACCACTACCGTAATATGCCACATAGCGGAAACAGCGTAATAGTCGGCCTGCCATCGTGCCAGCTCCGATAACGCGTCCGCTTCTGTTTCTACTACAGTAGTCGTCACCACGAGAGTAGACGTATTCGTGAACGACCATCGTGGCACAGACATCGCCAACTCAAAGAGCTGCGTCGTCTTCACGAAAAAGCGGGTTGACGTGTAAGTTTGACCGCGTGCAAATAGGGGAGCATTTGAACCCAACAATTGTTTCATCCCCTTTCTGTTGATGAAATATGCAGAGTCGCCGGTATGCTCGGGAAACCAAGTGATCCATGGGTCGATTAAGGTCTCGCAATGTCTTTGGATGATAGGATTGTTCGTCCACATCTGCAACATGGTCCAATCGGACGGGGCTGTGGCCAGCAATTGTTCCCATGCCAAAAATAGCAAAGGCGAGACCTGTGTATCGTCCGTGAGTACAATAACGAGAGAATGCCCGTCGTTGTACGCCCTTTGAACAACAGTCTCGTGCGATATCGCTCGCACGCGTACTGGTACAATGTTGGGCACGTCGGCGAAATTAAGACCCATGTCTGGTTCCAATTCTTCGTCAGAGGACATCCAGTACACATACAGCTTGTTATCAACGCGCGCCGGTGCAATGGTGGTGCGGAATTGAAAAAACAACATACTTGTGCCTGACATTAGACAGACACAGCACGCGTAGAGCATGCGTTTAAACCGACGCCTGTGGACGTACTTTAAACGCGGCATTTAAGCCACCGAGCTCACCATAAATACCTCGGACAAAGAGACATATATTTGGATTGTGACTATATAAACACGCCTCGCACAGGCACATGGAAATCGAGTCGAAAGATTCCGGACTTTTAGAAGCTTTACGCGACTCGTATTCCTTTCGACGAAATCCAGCGACATGGTCCGCGTTTTATGGCGCTTCGTTTGCAACGCTCGTCATGTTTATCATACTATGCACGTTATCGGCATGGTCCATAACCATGGCGCACAACATAACAGATGTGGTCCGACAGTCAAAAGAGATTTTAAGAGACGTCGAACAAATGCTCCCAGCGCTCAGGGCCATATGCCAACACGAAAACTTTACCAAGAATTACGGGGATATTTGCCGCTGAAACACACACTTGCACATACATCATTCGATAAACATTAACACAAATTCACTCTTTTTTAGTATAAAGCCTCCACAAATGAACCTAAACCCACATGCAGATCTTTGTAAAAACACTCACTGGGAAAACCATCACATTGGACGTGGAGCCGTCCGACACGATCGAGAACGTCAAGGCCAAGATCCAGGACAAGGAGGGCATCCCCCCCGATCAACAGCGCCTCATCTTCGCGGGCAAGCAGCTCGAGGATGGTCGCACCCTTTCGGACTACAACATCCAGAAGGAGGCCACCCTGCACCTCGTGCTCCGCCTGCGCTAGGCGTGTCCTTCAATCTGTACACAGTCTTGCACAATCGTCCCGGTCATAGTGCTCACACATTGTACCGTACAACGCTTTGCGGTGCGGTTCGCGAATACCCGAAATATTTCTCAAATAAGAGCCTACGGGCGCCAACATGTTGTGCTTCTCATTCAGCATGTATTGTTGACGTCTTGGATCATCTTCTGCAAAAATATCATCGGCCGAAACGCCGACAAGCTTCTTTATAGTCACCACGTCCTTTATATTGTCTAAACCAAACCTTGTTCTCAACAAATACTCAAGAGGTCCGCTCAGCTCCGCAAAAAACCCCTTTTTTTGAAGTATCTCTGTGTATTTAGGAAGCAGCTCAGACTTATACACCGTAGCATTCGACGCCACCGAAGTACCAATTTTGTTACCATGTGGATGGCGCCAAAATAGAAGTGCGGCTTCTATTTTGTTTGATTCGAGAGAACAGCAAACGTAAAAGGAACACGGATAATAGGAAAACAAGACATTTTCGGAATTAATGGGGGTGAATAGTGGTCTTTGTTTATACAGTGAAAAAATTTGATCTTTCTCCTCTTTTGTTATTGCTGAAGATTCTTTCAGTGACCATTGATATTGACACGGGTTTCGAACGATATGTACTCGATACATTGACCAATATTTGTCAAAGCTTAAATACCGCGTTCAAATAAAACGGTGCCTCCAAAATACGTGCTCGTACGTGCCGATCTCCACGCCCGAATTCGTGCGCGGTACAAGCTGGACTTTGGCGTAAAAGCCATCTTCAGAGATTCCCATAAGCTTTACAGACACGTCGCGCACACCCCATTTGCCCGATGGAGGCACGTGCCACATATACAAGACCCACCCATGGTCCGTCCGAACGAGGGACCTTACGTTTTCGGAACGCAAATAGTGAGCGCTTTGGTGGACCGGTGCGCCCGCGTATAGTTCAAAATTATCCGAATACCGTACAACTTCGCGTTCTATCCTCAGAGAACCATTCGGGTACCATTTCCACTGCCTGAATTCTTCACGGTGTGCACCATTCGTTGGCAACCAGATGGGCGGAGACTCGTATTTGTGATCGGTAAACGGAACTGCGTTTCCCATAACAGTATATTATAAAATTTCCTTTAATTTATATTGTATTTTCGTTACAACGTCCCTCCACCGACTCTGTCGTACATAACACTATGAAACAGGCGTAACTTCTGCTGAAAGCACAGGTCTCCGTTGGAGGAGACCACAAAGTGCATCAAGTACAACGGACACGCGTCAAACGGTTGTTCCGGCTGTGTTTCGTGGGCCTTTAACAAAGGTACAGACGTTCCCGGTGTCATCCAATGGCGGTCCGTTCCCGAAGTTTGAGCCTTGTGGTACAATTTGAGCAATGATGTTTTGTTCTCTTTGTGGAACAACGAACTGCGAATGGCGTCGGATACCGTCTTGAGACTGTTCAGAGTATTCAAGACATCTTTGTCGACGAGCCCCGACAGGATTTGGTTTTGCAAACAGAAGGACTCCATATTGGTCCGCTTCGTCTTCGGTAGGACTATGGTTTAAATACGAGGTTTTTTTTGATTATATAAAGCCGGCCGGTTGAGAAACACAGGATTTTCAGGGCGCGGAATTTGGATATATGTGTAATTTTAATAGTCCTACTAATATTCAAACCACCAGACGAATTCATAGACAGTAACACAGGGCCCTGTCAACGTGGAAAAAACATTGGATAGCAATGTATCCCGTACCTTCAGCGCCGCCTTCCGCTTCGACGTAACCTTTTTGCCGGTGTCGGGCGCTCATTCGTGACCCAGAAGACCTCTGAAATGTGAGTAGGGTGTGTGCGCATTACTCTGTTGCGGGCATCGAGCACGTCCGACGTGTCCACAACAGACGCTCGAATGGCCTCGTATCCGTCCCGTAAAATAGAAATGTCCATAGTCTTGCGACACGGACGATTGCTGTCGGCAAAGATAAGCTTGCCGTCCGAATGACCCACACAGCAAATGTTATGACCATAACGGCCCTTTACCAGCTTTTTACCTCTAAAATCCATATTTTGTATGTTTAACACGAGTACTTTTTCGCCAGCGTCAAGCTTTTCGATGACAGTATCTGGCGAATACTCGTCGGCTTCCTCTGTTGTAAAGTAAACGCCCGTATCCTTGAACACGTGGCCAAATTCCTCTGTGCTTTTTTCCAGGCGCTCGCCGGACATTAAACACAGAGACAAAAAGTTATCCGTGAAGTCCTTCACCTCAGAAGCATTAAATTTACGCCCCAGCGCAATCTCAGCCGCGATGCGCAAGGAGTAATAACCGCAATCGTTTTGCCCTTGTTGATAACAAAATGGAGGCGTTGCTTTCTTGGGTTTAGTAGCCACGAACTGTTTCAACATTCCGATTTTGAGAATATTCACCTTTATACACGTTAAATCTATGATCCTAGATATACGAGGAAATATTCACTTTTTTTTTTCATTAGGACATTTCTCTAATCCATTAGAACATTTCTCTAATCCATTAGAGATTTTTGCGCCATTTTTTTTTTCTCGGAATTCTCTAATCCATTAGAACTTTTCTCTAATCCATTAGAGATTCATGAGTGTCAAATTATTTTTATTTCTCTAATCCATTAGAACATTCTCTAATCAATTAGAGATTTTTGCGCCATTTTTTTTCTCGGAATTCTCTAATCCATTAGAACATTTCTCTAATCCATTAGAACAATTCTCTAATCAATTAGAGATTTTTGCGCCATTTTTTTTTCGGAATTCTCTAATCCATTAGAACATTTCTCTAATCCATTAGAGATTTTAGGGTGTCAATTGTTTCGGAATTCTCTAATCCATTAGAGATTTTCGCGCCATTTTTTTCCGCTAATCCTGCCATTATGACAAAGTACATATTCATTTTTTACAGGAACTACCGCCAACAAATTTACAGGGAAAATGGCAACTACCGCCAACAGTAGTAAGAATGCCGCTTCGCAGGAGTCGGTCGCCGATAACGGCGCAGAGAAGGATTCGGAGGACGTGGCAAAGGGCACGGATGCGGCGTCTGTAGCCAAAAAGAAGGCAGCAAAGGCACGCATAACTGCAGAATGGCCGAACGGGCCCCGAACGAGTATAGAACACTACGAAGAGGTGGAAATCGCAGAAGGACGTCTGGACCCTCTCATGGAGGTGTTTTGGAGAGGTCGTTACCAGTTTAGTAACAAGAAACCGTCGAACTGATACGAATCCGCGCATAATTAATTATATGGGTAGAGATTTCCTGCGATTAAAAAAAATGATATGTGTTTTTCGACCCATGTACAGTCTCTAACATTTTACACCGGTAGTGTTCATGAACTATTCTGCTGGACGGGTAAATACACGGGGTTGGATTTTAACAGTTCTGTGACACGAAGCTGGATACGAACGGTTATTTCTCGAGCCATATAAGACACGGCAAAGAACAAGACGCTCACGACACACGTATTGAACACTTCGAATCCTGGTATTAGCACTAAAATATGTTGAACATTTCGACACATCAATATGTGGAATTGGAGAACATAAGTCTCGAGCGTCACACCGCCGACCCAAGCTAATCCTTTAGAGTAATGCTTTCGAAGAACAGGATGACAATTTCGAATCGCAATGTAACCGACAATCGGAAGAATCACTATGTAAGGATGATAAGGATTGTATCTATATTTATCGGAGAGGTGACCCCACAAAACATACCATATAGAGCAGCAGGCGATGCCAATCAAGAGAGCAACACCATAGTGAATGGAGAGCGAATGGTTTATTTGAACATAGGCACATACCATGCCCCACCAAGTACTATATCTATCGAGTCCGAATCGAAAGGCGACATCGCCTTGGAATGGTTTCCACCACTCAAATACAAATATTAAGAATACCAAGGTTGCTAGTAGAATCGTTTTCGGACGCCCGGTTCGTTCAATACACCAACACGAGATCCAAGTCAGTAAGAAAAATCCTGTATGTAGTGGAACGACATAATAAAGCATCACAGAGGTGCCGTGGACCAACATTAAGCCCACTGTAAGTAAATTAATGCGAATCAATGTGGACATGACCCGGCCAAAAGAAAAGTCTTTCTTTTTTGTAAAGTACATGAAATTGCCAAACCCCGTCAACCACATATAGCATGATACGAAAACGCGTACCTCATTGTACACCCAAGTAGCTCTGTAGTAGTGATACAAAAGAAAAATAAGTTGCATCCAACCTTTCCATTCGTTCGTTTGATGTCTGTTTAGAAGACCGGGCCTTGTAACAGGAGAAATGCTACACGCTGTAACAACGACCATGCACAGCCCAACGGCCAAAAATAAATCCATGTTTTGATTTTCATTACGAGGAAAGGACGTCGGCCAGTGGTTTAGGCGCCACGTCCACAGTAAAATGAGTATAGAACCACATGATAAAATTAGTTCCTCTAATGTCATTAGAGGAACTAATGTCATTAGAGTCCATGCATAAATAGGGTACTATATATTATGGTTAGGATTCATTGTGCATCATTTCTATCAACTTCATAGCCACGGATCTCGCCACGAACCGACTATGATGATGGTCTTCTACTGTGCAGTTTTTCCATGTACAAGCCAATGTCGGTGTATAAAAATCAACATGACGAACATGATTGTGTTTCAATACTCGCAATGTTTCTGTGACGAGTGACGTCGGTGGACTTTGGCGTTTAAGATACTTGAGAGGTGTATTTGTGTTTTTATAACTCTTCGGACTGATCCATATTAACTTTTTCTTTATGTCAGGCGGTAACAACTGTAGGCATTCGTCTAATTTTGTTGGATACATTTCTCTTGGGAAAACAAGCGAGGGGAGTACCCACTCGTGGACGTAAACATCGCATACAATCACGTCAAATTGTCTGAGCCATTTTATAAAACAATCGCTATGACGTACGGCGTTTAATATTTGACTCAGTTTGCTGATGTAATAACCGCCGTGGCGTGGTATACCACAGGTATCGGAGTATTTTCCCATGTAGTGTAAAGACACGTTATGGAGGTCCAAACTATTTAATGCGTCGAGAAGATAATTCGATCTTGAAGGGTGAAGTTTCAACTTCGTACCATTTATCTTCACCGGGTTCGAGGTAGAAGTGTTTTCAACGTTTCCGAAATATAAATCTGTAAGTTCTATCATTATGTTCTGCAAATATGAATCGCCAATGAAGAGGACATTACGTTGACGAAATACGCTTTGAACATCTTCGATACCAGTTATTGGTATTCCCCATCCCGAATAATACCCCGACTCTTTTATTTTCCTGACCATACCTGAGTCACTGAGGTGTGGTTGTGACGTAATCCATTTTCCGTAGCTGTGTAAATCCGGAGGGTCAGTCGTACTACTTGCATTGTACGGGTCGCTGCGAATTCCAAGGCGGTCGTGATTATGGCGGATGATTCGCTTTGCAATGATTACCGAATATATAATCATTAACACATAAAACGGGAGCATATGGACTTGCGATTTCAGCGTTGGGACGTTCAACGTTTTCATTTGGACATATGATGGGCATATTTATACACAAATGCACACACAAAAACGTAACACTCTCGGCGAGGTTTTCGCCGGAAGAACACGGCATTGCCGGCATCATGACAGTCTACATGGGTAAGGGTACCGACGCGAACGGTCTCAGCAACACGCTGCAACTGATGTCAATGCATTCGGAGCGTTCGTTTACACACGACCACGAATTCGTCCACATGTCGATGGCCATGCCAGTGGCGAGGCGTTCGCTCACTTGGACGGCATCGCCCAAGTGCACAAGACCACAAACAGTGACACAAAAACGGAATGCGCTTCCATTTTGAAATGCGGAAGACGCGGGAAATACAAACACAACATATTAGAAACATTACATAAATACAGACTTTAAATATTCCATTGTTTTCTAAGAGAGATCGTACCACTCCTTTTGTTCGAACAAAAATCCGATTATTTAACACCTGTAACGTATTAAAATATCCGTGTCGGAGGTAAATGTTCAGATTGATTTTCATACTTATATTTACTGCTGTATCTGGAGCCAAGCACTTGGGATGGAGAACCGATCCGAAACACTGTGAAGTATGTCTCCACGTCGTACACGGTATAAAGCTTGCCATTCGTAAAGTCCATAGCCGAAGGATTCACGAGATCGAGGGATATTTACATAACCACTGTAGTATTTCGAACGAACGCTTAAAAGATGTGGAGCGAGAGTTCTGCAGACACTTGGTTGGCGGCGCGCGGGCCATATCGACTCCTCTGGCTCAAAATAAAGGAACGAAGGAAATTTGTACAATGTTGGATCGTATCGCACCGGAAGTGTGCGATATTAAGTATGTACAGATCGAATTGTAATGAATGATATGTTTCTTTCTTTTTCGCATTTAAGCTTTATAGAATATCAGTGATACGCAGCACTCAGCCAAAGTGGGTTCTGTCACCACGAATGCGACGAGCGAGATTCATGTCTTTTGGCATGATCGTGACACGCTTCGCATGAATTGCACACAGGTTCGTGTCTCCGAAGAGACCAACGAGGTACGCTTCGCTGCATTCCTGCAGAGCCAATATTGCCGCACTCTGAAATCGTATGTCGGTCTTGAAATCTTGAGCAATCTCGCGTACGAGACGCTGAAAAGGGAGCCTACGAATGAGCAAGTTGGTACTTTTCTGGTAGCGGCGAATCTGACGGAGGGCGACGGTGCCCGGGCGGTACCGGTGAGGTTTTTTGACGCCTCCCGTTGCCGGCGCCGACTTTCTGGCCGTTTTGGTGGCCAGCTGCTTGCGTGGGGCCTTCCCGCCCGTACTCTTGCGGGCAGTTTGCTTCGTGCGCGCCATGGGGTCGTCCAAGTGGTGTGTATGCAGGAAAAAAAGAATTATTTAGGTTTTCTTTACATACGAATTGTTCTTCAGATAGGGTTCCAAGGGTGTCAAACTATTCCCGTGTTTCCGCCTCTCCTCCACTACCCAATGTACTGCCGCCGGACCAGCAAATGCCAATTCAAACCAACGCCTCTTGCCGGGTTTCCCTAGCGCACGAGTAACTACAGACGCATCGTTGAACACCCAATAGTTGGGCTGACTCGCGTGGCACACCGTGTCGGGACGCATTCTGACATTGTGATACGGCTGCAGTAGGATATTCGGATGTGCAAATTGCATAATCGAGTACTTTGGCAGGTCCCACAGCGCCAACGCTTGTAGCAGGACGGAGCGCTTGTTTCGGATCAAAGGGTGTATGCGACCATACAGAACGGGATGCAGAGAAATCATGGCCAGACAAAAGGCCTCGTCTTTCAAAAGGGTATTGGACATGGGCAGCTTGGACCACGCGTCCCAAATGTGTTTCCGAGGGATGCCGGCCATTAGTCTCAAAAGGTATTTGGACGCCACCTTTTCGTACGGCTGCATGTGGCCCGGGTCTAACTCGATTTTATTCGCGGCGTTTCGTACGAGGGCGATGCATTCGGGCCGAGTAAGGCGTTTGGCACAAAACTCGTACGGTTCTATAGCTGTACCGGATCTCGTCGACGCGAACCCGAGCGACGAGGCCCAATCTACGAACGCGAGTGGAGGCGGACAGACCGGAATGGTCCAGTGGGCCGTTTGGTACTCATTAGGCGTTCCGGCGCGGTGTCGTTCGTACACAAGTGTCGGCACGCACGCCATTTGCTCAAAGACTTGCATGTTTTGTTAATGATTTAAAAGAAACGTGTTTAAATATTCAGTAAATACCTTCTAAATAATCGTCACTGTATCTTTTTTGTAATCCGAATCCCTCTGGCTCGTCATTTAAATAAAAGTATTTTTTCAAATCGTCATGGTCAATTTCCCTCGCATTCAGCGTGCTCGTCATG
>Ga0209630_10001022_pt1 | contig 31128 bp, 28 predicted proteins | sample COG_01_FD_184745 | JGI IMG/M metagenome (GOLD analysis project Ga0209630, IMG submission 184745) | Pelagic Microbial community sample from North Sea - COGITO 998_met_01 (SPAdes) (version 2) | ecosystem: Environmental > Aquatic > Marine > Neritic zone/Coastal water | place: Helgoland, sampling... | reverse complement strand
TATATTCTTCGCCCATTGCTCTCACCATAGGTGTATCAGTGAAGCCAGGATGAATAACACCACACCGGACACCATGGAAGATGGCTTCCTTACTCAATGTTGCTGATGCGCCTTCAATACCTGCTTTGGTTGAGGCGTAAGAGACTTGTCCTTTGTTTCCCTGTGATGAGATTGAACCGATGAATACGACTGTACCTTGCACACCTTCATCCGGATTCCATTTCTTCAGACCACGCTGAGCGCGATCTTCTGCAATATTGGCGATCATCTGCATGCCCCAGTAAACTGGCGCGATAAGATTGACATCGACCACTTTTTTGAAGTTTTCAATAGGGTATATGCTTGCCTTCTTTGTCTCTTTGTCGACTTTAACAGCAAGTGAATCACGTGTAATGCCTGCCGCGGGGACACAGATACTGACCACCCCGTAGTCTTGGGTCATCGTGGCATAGACTTCTTCACGAAACTTCTCATCCGTGACATCACCCTGGAAAGGGATAGCAATCTTGGCATCGACTTCGCTATTGACTTGTTCTGCGGCAATTTCAATATCAGGCGTTATATCAACCATGGCGATTGCTTTAACACCACGTTTTGCCAATTCAAATGACGCAGCACGGCCAATGCCACTCGCGCCACCAGTAACTAATGCAACTCTATCTTTGATTTCCATGTTTACCTCTTAAATACAATGGACAATGAATTTAGAGCGTATTGTAGACTAATATTGCTGCGCTGCAATAATATATTGGCAATATATTGATATACATTTAATTTTCAATGGTTTGCATATAATATGAATTTACAAAAGAGGACATTTAGATTGCTTTATAGAGCATGGCTATGCCGCTAATAAACATTAAAATCAGGGTATATTGTTTGAATCGTTGGCTATCAACCCTGTTTAACTGTTTTCTAGCCAAAATCACACCTACTAGGGCGCCAAGTCCAAGAGCAACACCAAAACCTGCAATTTCTACACTGAGCGCACCAAACGCACCATAGCTGACCAGCTTAGTGAGCTGCATTACCAGTGAATTTATTGCCTTTGTACCTACAAGATCTTCTTTTTCCAGACCATAACTGAGCATAAAGGGGTTATGTACTGGTCCAGTAGCGCCAACCAAGCCTGATAGAAAGGACACAATTAGTCCTAAGGGGAAAAACCAGAGTAATTTCATTTTCATGGTTAACTTCACTTTGCTGAACCTATCCTGCAAGACGTAGGAAATTAAGAACAGACCTAGCAAAATCTGGATAACCTGGATATTGCTTTGCGACAAAGACCAAGAGCCAACTACTGCGCCAATAATGCTACCTGGCAGTAAAAAGCGTATTACTTGCCAATCAATATTTTTCGAAATATTACCGCACGAGACGGATTTGCGATTAATGCAGCAATTGAGATGATCGGTGCGACCATTTGCGCTCCAATTAAGAATGAGATGATCGGAATTAGCAAAGTAGCCGCGCCACCAGCTGCGATAGTACTAAAAAACCATGCAATAAGCCCAAAAATGAATAGGAGCAGGAAAATCATAGGATAAACTTAACAGAATCTATTGAACAAATGCGATATCCTGAACTAAGCATATTTAGTGTAAATAGACAGTTCAAGATAATTATCTAACTGAGGAGGAGTGTTATGAGCTTGTATGTACAGTCTACGAGTTTTGGCAGGGGGTATGCGTGGATCGCAGAAGCATGGCCCTATTTTGCACGTAACCCACTAGGTTGGATTGGTGCGATGGTTGTGTTCTTTATACTCTCTATGGTCGTCGGCATTATTCCTCTGGGGGGTATAGTACTAAATATTTTCTACCCTGTTGTTGTTGGTGGTTTTATGCTCGGGTGTATTGCTCATAAAGAGGGCGGTTCTTTCGAGTTTCAGCATATGTTTGCCGGTTTCAAAGAGCCTTATTTCAAACGTCTGGCCATGCTTGGTCTGTTTTATACTCTCCTTACTTTTGCGGCTATCATTCTGTTAGGTGTCCTCGCTTTTGTGATGTTAGGCGGATTCGAATTTTTTCAAGAAATTGAGCAAGCACAAATTGAAGATGTCTCTGCTTATGCGACTGACATTATGCTGCTTACATTAATAGGGGCAACACTATTCACACCTTGTATTATGGCGATTTGGTTTGCTCCGACTATTATCATATCCAGTGAAGAAATGGCACTTTCGGCGATGCTATTAAGTTTTAATGCTTGTCTAAAAAATATTTTACCGTTTGCCTTGTACGGTATAATTGTTTTTATCTTGGTAATTATAGCTTCTATTCCACTCATGCTCGGCTATTTGGTGTTGCTTCCAGTTCTTAGCGCTAGTGTGTTTGTTTCTTATCTGGATTGTTTTAAGAGTGATATAAGCGATGAGCCGACTCAATTATTATCGCGTTAGTCTATTGAACTCCGGACTTAAACTTTAATCAGAGCAAAGCATGATATTTGGATTAAATAATAAATCACAATTCCCCAGTGATGATGCTGCATTACCTGGACGTCAGACATCGATGGTCGTTGATAGTCGACATTTTGTTAACGGCAATACGATTAAACCACCATTTCCTGCAAGTATAGAACAAGCCTTATTCGGGCTTGGGTGTTTTTGGGGGGCTGAAAGAAAATTCTGGGAATTAGAGGGTGTTTATTCAACCGCTGTTGGTTATGCCGGCGGACTTACACCAAATCCGAGCTATGAAGAAGTCTGTAGTGGCATGACAGGGCATAATGAAGTTGTGCTTGTGAACTATATTCCGCAGGAAATTAATTTCAAAGAGCTATTAAGTGTCTTTTGGGAATCCCACAATCCAACACAAGGTATGCGACAGGGGAATGATGCTGGCACACAGTACCGTTCAGGAATTTATGTTTTTAATGAACAACAAAAAGAAATAGCACAATCTTTGCGAGATGATTATCAAGTTAAACTTGAAACAGCAGGTTTTTCTTCAATTACGACTGAAATAATTGATGCGCCAGAATTTTATTATGCAGAGACATACCATCAACAGTATCTAGCAAAAAATCCAGCAGGTTATTGTGGTCTAGGTGGCACTGGCGTTAGTTGTTCTGGCCAATAATTATTTCGCCAATTGTTGGGTGAAAAATAATGATTTATTTTTGATAGGATGGCGAATCTTTTTTTAATTTTTTACTTTGTTTAGCGATTATCTTTTGCTTATTAACAGCAATGCTCGCAGTGGATTTAGTATTAATTGCCATCATTGATCCTGACGACGTCCTTATATAGTTCATATTATATCTCCGGTTCTTTTATTATTAATTTATTGGAAAGCTGCTGGCATAGCGGCTAATCCATTCTTCGGTTAACTTTTCTCTGCTTAAGAAGGGACCTTCTTTATAACGTTTGTCATTTAAATAGAGTTCGATATGACATATTTGTTCAACGATTCTTAATTTTGGACTGTCTTCAGCATCTAATAGCCATATCCCTATCTCAAAATTATTATCAGTTTCCTTGACCATGACTGTCTTGCCTAAAAAGCGATGTGTTTCTTTACGCGTAGGTATCGTTACTTCAATAATGCTGCCTGGTTTTTGGTACTCATTTGATGAGAAGGTCAGACCAATATTTGATGATTGCGAGTCTTCTACTTTTGATCGTTCCCAAAAACGTAAACGTCTAAATTGAAGAGGAAAACGATCAGGGTGTTTAATAAATCCTACTAGTAATTCATTCTCAAAATTTATCGACTGGCCGGATGACATGGGCGGTGGAACAGACCCAACTCCGGGCTGATAAGAAGTACGGCTTAGACTTACATCAGCTAACATGATGATCTCCCAATGAATCAAGTACTTATAGAGTGTAGTTTTATGACATAATTAACTATAAATCAAGTAAAAATTTAAAAATATCAAGTGTTTATAGGTATTATCTCGTAATAACATTAAAAACTAAATTTATTAATATCTCTTAAACTATTGAAATATATGATATTATGTTATTTATATGAGAGTTTATTAAATTCACTCAATCTAGTTTTTTAACCTAATTCAATGTCTGAATTTTCGTCGATTAAGAACATTTCTACAGTTGGTTCATCTGGTAATGTGATTTTATTCCATGTATCGACAATCAAATAAATTGTGCCTGATATAACAAGCAGCAAAATAATATCGCCAAATAGACGTCTTTTAATGTAGATAGATAGCTCCATAGCAAGATCCTCGTTGTTATTAAGTTAGAACTTACAACAACTAACGCGCTATAGATGAAGTCGTTGACAAAAACATGAACTGTTCACGATCTTTCACAAGAGATTGTGAACTGTGTCAAAATAGCGCATGAAATTAATGAGGAAAAGTACATGAAAGCGATGGTAGGTTTGGTGATTGCCATACTGATAATTTTTATAGCGAATTTGTTCTGGCCATCAAACCAAGCGAGTGAACGCAAGTTGTCATCAAAACAAGACAATACAGAACAGGGTGAAAGTACAGAAGACGCTACTAATAGAGACGCTATTTTATCGGCAGATCTTAATGCGCCGAGCGATGATGAAAAAATAAAGTTGATGACAGCTGAATATGAAATTCTTGAAAAAGAACGAAAAAATCTAAAACGTCGACTCTCTCGCTTAAAACATGATATGTGGGGTCAAAAGTTTGCACCAGAAACCGCTAAGAAAATGAGTGAGATAATGCTGAGTTCACATAAGTTGATAAAAAACCCGGATATGTTGGGCGCTTTCGCAAGTGTTAAAGAGATTCAAGATGAGATAGTAAAGATTAAATTTGCCGAGAGTTCAATCGAACAAGTAAGCGAATTTATAGAAGAGAACAAAAAGGGTAGTGAAACGGTTAAGTGACCAGGATTTATATTAGCTCAGCAATGCAATGACTTGCATCTGGAGCTATGTCAGTAACCATTACCTCTGAAATATTATTTTCTAAATTTAAATCATAAGCATATTTTGATTCAACACGAATAAAGTTATCTGTATAGCCTGACCAGGCATTATTGTCATTACGTGTCTCCCAAAGAACAGAATGCGACTTATTGATCTGTTCATGCAAACAGAATTGACGCATAGATTTTGCCAATATATGAAGTTGCCGGCTACGTTCTTTCTTTATTTCAGAACTGACTTGATTGGCAAATGATGCGGCCTTTGTACCTCCACGTTTGGAATAAGTGAAGATGTGAATGTGTGAAAACAGAGATTCTTCTATAAATTTAATAGAGTCTTGCCACTCTTCATCGGTTTCTCCTGGAAAGCCTACAATAATGTCAGTCGTCAAATTAAAGTTTGGTATCTCGTTTCTTGCTCGTAGTATCAAATCTTTAAAATCATCCGTTTTACAGCGTCTAGCCATCCGTTTTAAAACACTATTGCTCCCGCTTTGCAAGGGAAGATGTAAATGTGGCATCAAACGCCTATTTGAGAATAGCGAAAAGAAATTTTCAGGTAAGTCCCAAGGCTCGACTGACCCAAGCCGAATACGGGGAATTTCCGTCTCAGAAAGAACCGATTTAATTAACTCGTAAAGATTTGAATTGATATCACTGCCATATCCACCTACATGCACACCGGTAAGGATAATTTCTTGTATGCCTTGTTGATGGTATTGATTAATGTCATGAATAATATCTTTTACTGAACGACTGCGTTCATCACCTCTAGCGACTGTAACGATACAAAATGTGCAGCGATAACGGCAACCATCCTGAATTTTGATAAAGGCTCTGTTTCTTCCTCGTTTAAAAATACTTGCTGCACCGGGTTCAGTGGACAAAGCGGGCATAGCTATACTATTCAATTCACTTAATGCTATTTCGACCAATTGATCTTTTTGCTGATTCTTAATGAGAAGATCAATTCCCGGGATATCATCCTGAATCTTTTCCTCAAGGCTTGCGTAACAACCGCTGACGACAAGTTTTGCTCGCGGATTATTACGGTGTGTTCGTCTTATAATTTGTCGTGATTTTTTCACCGCCTCTTGAGTCACGGCACAGGTATTAACGACCAAGACGTCTGCTTCGTCAGCATTTTGAGTCACACTATGGCCATTCTCCTGAAAGCCTTCGGCCCAGGATTCAATCTCTGCTTCATTTAGACGGCAGCCTAGTGTTTTTAGGTGAATTTGCATGGCGCGTACTATATCAGATACGACATTTTTGTATAAACAGGCTTATGGTCAAGTGCCTACTTATGCTTCGCAAGTTCCAAAATAAGCTTTGGCATATCTCTGTGCGTACCGATAAATGTCGATACACTAAAACGACAATCTGGATATTGAGTAGTAGCAGTTTCAATGATGCCTGGAATGTCACGTGTAACATGGTTCCCCGAATTCAAAAAATACGGGAAAACGGTAATGTTAGATGCGCCATCGATAATGACATTGTCAATACACTGAAGAAGATTAGGTTTTGCCAACTCCAAATAAGCGTATTCAATAATATCGTAATCATCACTAGAATAAGCTTTCACTTCTTTGGTAAGTGCTACGATCTCTTCATTGGATTCATGTCGGCGGCTTCCATGAGCCAAAATAATGAGAGCATTCATTTTATTTGGACTCCCTTAATCTTTCTTTTAAAGAATGCTCAAATTGAATATCAGTATTTCCGCCAAGGCTTTTTGATTGTTCTAACATTTTTTGTGAATTTGAAAAATCATTTTGTAAAAAATAAGACTTTGCCCATGAGTGATAAGCATAGGCTTGCAATGCTTTGTTTGGTGATTGGCTCGACTGCGTATGTAAATCATTTGCGTCACTAAATAATTCTTTTTGTAGTTGGTTTTCTTTAGTTAAAGCACAATTTGTAGTTGTATAGGCATAATCTGACAGGAAACCACTTTCATTTAAGCCTTTCTTATGCGCTTGCATAAACATTGCTACGGCCATGCAGGGTTTTTTTTCATTATTATACAGTAAGCCATAACCAAGATAGATATATGCGTTGTCTGGATTTAATAACCATGCTTGATTGAAACGTTGCATCGCGTCATCAAATTTTCCCTGACTATACATTTCGAAACCACGTTCAACATAGCCTTCAGCAGCGTGTTCGCGACTACTAAATGACTGTGTGGATTTTAAGATAAATTCATTATCTTTTTTCAAAAACTCGGGGTTATTTTTTCTGTCTTCACCACCATACATGGGTAGTAAACTACTATTAGTGCTTGCTAGTGAAGAACTTGTGTAGAGTAAAAACAGACTTATTTTTAAAAATAATTGTTTGATCATAATAATGTGAATAAAAATTATTTTCTATGAATGTTGTAAAAGTGTTTCAAGATGCTTCCCAATACATAATGGTAAAGCCTGCAAATTATAACCGCCTTCGAGTAAAGAAATAATTCGATTTTCACAATGATGATCGGCTTTTTCCATGATACGTTCTGTCATCCAGACAAATGAGTCTGTAGATAGATTTATATTTGCCAAAGGATCAGCTTGGTGCGCATCAAAACCAGCAGAGATCAGAATGAACTCTGGCTTGAAATTGTCTAGTTTGGGCAAGATAGCTTGCATAAAAACTTTATCATAATCCCTGTCGGTAGCACCTATCGGCATTGGACAGTTTAATGTTGTCCCGCTACCTCTACCAATCCCTGTTTCAGAATAGCTTCCAGTGCCCGGATAGAAAGGGTATTGGTGTGTGCTAATGTATAAAACCGATGGGTCTTCTTCAAATAAATGTTGTGTGCCGTTTCCGTGGTGCACGTCCCAATCGATGATAGCAATTTTATCAACGCCATGTGTATTTTGGAGATAACGTGCTAGAACAGCAATATTATTAAATATACAAAAACCCATTGCCATGGACATTTCTGCATGGTGTCCAGGTGGACGAATCAGAGCAAAGGCATTATCGACAGTTTTATTAATTACCTTATCTGCAAGTCGAATCGAGCTGCCTGCTGCAAGCAAAGCTATGTCGAACGACTCGATGCACACACTGACATCCATTGAATCCAGGTGACTGTTGCCAGAACGACAGACTTCTTCAGCACGTCTTACATAATCAGTATCATGGACTCTTATTATCTGTTCTAGTTCTGCTGAGTTTGCCTCAATTTGAGTCAAGGATTCGAACCAAGTCTGAGTTTCAAGGTATTTTAATACTACAGATAAACGCGCACTACATTCCGGGTGTCCATCTCCGGTGTCGTGTTGCAGAAATAGTGCGTCTTGTACAAAGCCTGTCTTCATTTAAATAAAGTTTTAATGCCCGTTACTAAGTGATTCGCTATTATACTTGTTTTAACACAATAACAAGACGCAATCATCCTATGTATAAACCGAAAAAACCCGTGTTTACAAAGCAAAATAAAGCTTTTGGTTCCTGGGAATCAACGATCACAACCGACTTGATGCTGAATAGCAGTGTTGGCTTAGGTGAAATTAGTATTTTTGACGATGATATTTACTGGGTCGAGATGCGTGCCAATGAAGGTGGTCGTTATGTTGTTGTGAAACGAACAGCCGATGGACAGGAATCAGATGTCATTCCTGCTGAATATAACGCGCGTACACGTGTGCATGAATACGGTGGTGGTTCATACCTTGTGACAGAACGAGGAGTAATCTTTTCTAACTTCACTGATCAATGTTTGTATTTAGTAGACGCTAAAAACAAATGTAAAAAACTCACTGCTCAAGAAGACTGTCGCTATGCAGATATGATCTACGATAGCCATCGAGAACGATTGATTTGTGTACGAGAAGACCACTCTGACAAAACTAGAGAACCAATCAATACAATAGTTGCTGTGCCATTACTAGAGACTGGAGGCGAAATCATTCTCCAAAGCGGAGCTGATTTCTATTCAAATCCAAGACTGAGTCACGATGGACAGCAATTGTGCTGGATTAGTTGGTTGCACCCCAATATGCCATGGGATAATACCAGTTTATTTGTTGTGGAGATTAATAGTGCAGGTGAATTAGGAGAAGCAAACTTCATTGCCGGAGGTGATGATAATGAGGCGGTTTGCCAACCCTTGTGGAGTCCTGATGACACACTTTACTTTATATCCGATAGAAACAATTGGTGGAATTTATATCGCTTGAATGAAAAGGGTATTGAATGTGTTATAGAACGTGACGCAGAGTTCGCCGTGCCTCAATGGTCATTTCGTGAATGTAATTATGACTTTAGAGATAATAATTCAATCATGGCGGTCTATAGGGAACAAGGCTTGGCATATCTTGCGGTGATCAATGCGGATAAAAAAAATCTTGAGACCTTGTCTCTTCCCTATACCGATATTGAATCGCTAGTCTGTAACCAAGATACCGCCTGTTTTTTGGCAGCATCTCCGAGTGAATTTGCATCGATCATTCAATATGACATTGAACAGCAAAGTTGTAATGTCATTCAAAAATCAAATACCATTCGCCTGGATCAAAAATATATCTCCGTTGGTGAAAGTATCAGCTTCCCTGTTGGTGAAGATAAAAATGCTCATGCTATTTTCTATCGACCACAGAATAGATACTTCACCGGGCTTGATGACGAAAAACCACCATTGATAGTGATGAGCCATGGTGGACCAACTGGAGAATCACACAACGGACTTAAAATGGTGGCACAATTCTTTAGCAGCCGTGGTTTTGCCGTACTTGATGTGAACTACGGTGGCAGCAGTGGTTATGGTCGGGAGTATCGACAACGACTAAACGGTAACTGGGGTATCGTAGATGTTAATGATTGTAGTAAGGCTGCTATGTACGTTGCCGAACAAGGTTGGGTTGATAAAGATCGACTAGCGATTCGTGGTGGTAGTGCAGGAGGGTTTACAACACTAGCCGCGTTAGCATTTACTGATGTCTTTAAGGCTGGCGCTAGTCACTATGGCGTTAGTGATCTTGAAGCCTTGGCAAAAGAAACACATAAGTTTGAATCCCGATATCTGGACACACTCATTGGTGCATATCCCGAACAACAACAGATATACAAAGAACGTTCACCCGTTAATGCGGTAGAAAAATTATCCTGTCCTGTCATTTTTTTTCAGGGTTTGGAAGACAAGATAGTATTACCCAACCAGGCAGAGATGATGGTCGATGCACTAAAAGAAAAAGGAATCCCTGTTGCGTACCTCGCCTACGAGGGTGAACAACATGGCTTTCGACAAGCCAAGAATATTAAACGAACATTAGAGTCAGAATTATATTTCTATTCGACAATATTCAATTTTCAATGTGCGGACAAGATTGAGCCAGTAACCTTTCTTTGATAAGAACCGTCAAGACAACGTGTGATGTTTAGCACTTTCCTTATTGAAAAGCCTGTTGAATGAATACTTAATTTAAATAGTCAATTACCGCTTTCGTATATTCTTTTGTATTTGCCGATCCTTGAAGATCACCCGTACGTGTTTTTGGATCACTTAGGGCTGCTTTAATCGCGTCACGTAAGCGGTCACCTAGTGGTTTTTCTTCTATGTGATCTAGCATCATTGCAGCGGCAAGAAGTAGGGCAGTTGGGTTAGCAATACCCTGTCCAGCAATATCGGGAGCTGTGCCGTGAACGGCTTCAAAGATAGCCGCGTCTTCACCAATATTTCCACCTGGCGCGAGGCCAAGTCCACCAATCAAACCGGCAATTTCATCAGAGAGTATGTCACCAAACATATTAGTGGTTAAGATCATGTCGAATTGCGCTGGATTAGTAACCAGTTGCATAGCAGTGTTATCAACAATGCGATCTTCAATCACTAAACCTGAATATTTCTTTTCCTCACTCACTTGTCTTGCCGTTTCAAGGAATAGCCCTGTCAGTTTTTTTAGGATGTTTGCCTTATGTACAATCGTGATTTTTTTACGATTGTTTTTAATAGCGTAATCAAACGTATATTTTGCAATCTTGCGACAACCTGAGCGAGTAATAATACCTGATGCTTCAGCAACAGCCTTCGGGTCATCGTCAATAGGAATGTAATGCTCAACACCGACATAAAAGCCTTGTGTATTCTCACGAATTAGAACGATATCAATATTGTCATAACGGCGGCGATCATGGAGATAGGATACTGCTGGTCGAACATTCGCATATAATTTAAATTCTTCTCGTAAACGAACATTCGCAGAGCGAAAGCCATCTCCGATAGGCGTGCCCAGAGGTGCTTTCAGTGCAAGCCTTGTTTCACGGATATTATCCATCATTGCTTGAGGCAGGGGATCGCCAAATTCTTCAAAGGCGGATAGTCCTGCTTTAAATCGGTGCCATTCAAACTTTGCACCAAGTGCATCTAGAATTTCTATTGTAGCGTCAAGGATCTCTGGCCCAATGCCGTCGCCCTCAATTAATGTTGCTGGTGTAGTTTTAATGACAACTCTCCCTAAATACTATTGAGTAGTGAAACAAATATGTTTCAGCCAAGGTTATATTGAATGATTTTTACAGATTGTTATTTGTTGCTGCGGTTTTTTTAACATGTACCGTTCTTGTATCAACTGTGTTCTCTTTTGGCGGTGATATTAAGTCATTTAATATCTCTGCAGTTTCATTTAGTAAGATATCTATTGGATCATCTTCTTCGCTTTCTTCATCAGATGCATCCAGTTCTTCTTCTGTATCATCCAGCGGCGGCAATCCTTTTTCAACACGCATGGCATTTTGTATATCTTTTTTTGCAGTTAATAACTCTTCACGTTCCGTCTTGCGTTTGCTTTCCAGTAGTGAGATTTCCTTTTTATCGCTAGCTTCACGCTTTACATTCAAGTCGTCCATTAACAACTGAAATAATTTATTTTCTTTGATTCTTTTCTCGTGTTCTACTTTAGCAATTTCAAATCTATCTATAGGGGCACTAGTTGGATAGTATCTTGCTGGCTTCACTTGGTCCCATGGTAAAGCATTTTCATAAGCACGTTCTCCTTGATCGGAAGAATCTTCTGCTGTTGGAAAAATTATATCGGGTACGACACCTTTATGTTGATTACTGCCACCACTTACACGGAAAAATTGTGCAATTGTTGTTTTTAAACGGCCGTGGTCTTCATCGTTATCTTTAATAAAACGATTCAGGTCTATGACATTTTGCACAGTGCCTTTGCCAAATGTGGGCTCGCCAATAATGATACCTCTATGATAATCCTGGATAGCACCGGCAAAAATTTCAGAGGCCGATGCGCTATTACGATCTACCAATACCGCTAATGGTCCGGGGTAGCTAATACCGGGTTCTGGATCGTAATTAATATCAACTCTGCCGGATGCATCCTTGGTTTGAACAACAGGTCCTCTGTCGATAAAAAGGCCGGTTAATTCCAAAGCTTCTGACAATGATCCCCCGCCATTACTACGTAAGTCGATAATTAATCCAGAAATATTTTCCTTAACCATGGATTTAATCAATTTGCGGACATCCCGAGAAGTGCTTTTGTAATCTTTCTTGCCTTCTGCTTGTGCAGCAAAGTCTATATAGAAGGTAGGAAGGTTAATCACGCCAATACGCGTATCTGTGTCGGGCACATCGATAATACTTGAACTGGCGTCTTGTTCCTCAAGCTTTATCTTATCGCGTGTCATCGTTACTATTTTAGATGTGCCTTCAACACCGATATCTTTAGGTAAAACCTCAATTCTTATTATGCTGTCTTTAGGACCTCGAATAAGGTCAACCACATCATCCAGACGCCAGCCAATCACGTCGACTATCTTGCCATCCTGATCCTGTCCAACACCGACAATCCTGTCGTCTGCTTTTAACTCATTACTTAAGTCTGCGGGTCCACCTTTAATGATTTTTACAACTTGCGTGTAATCATTGTCACCACGTAATACAGCGCCGATGCCTTCTAACGATAAGCGCATGCTTATATCGAAGTTTTCTGATGTGCGGGGTGAAAAATAGGCAGTGTGTGGTTCTATCGCTGTGGTATAGGCATTAATAAACGACTGAAATACATCATTTGAGTTCAGTTGTAGCGTGCTGCTAAGTATGCGGTTGTAGCGGTCTGTTAAGGTTTCTTTAATTTCATCAGGTTCTTTTTTGGTGAGTTTTAAATTCAACACATCGTTTTTGACACGTTTATGCCAAAGCTTGTCCAGATCATCTTTGTTTGCGAACCAATCATCTTCACGACGATCAAAGCGATAGGTTTCATCAATAGCAAAATCAAAATCGGTGTTAATTGTATTTAGCGCAAACTTTATGCGTTCATCAACACGCTTGCGATAGCGTTTGAATATTTCAAAGGCAGGATCCAAGTCTGATCTGAGGATGGCATCATCAATTTCGTATTTATACTGATCAAACTCATCAATATCTGTTTTTAGAAAATAGGCCTTGTTCTGATCAAGGTTTTCCAGATAGTGCTTGTAAATTAATGCAGAAAGATCGTCGTCGAGCTCGGTTTTTTTGTAATGGTAGGTTGTTAAGATATGCGTTATTAATTCACTTGCCCGTATATGTTTACTCGCTGGTTCTAGTGCTGAGGCAGGTACTGTTTTAATGTCCGCACTGACATTAGAAAAGACTAAGAGCAGTGTGCCGGCAAATAAGAAGAGTTGTCTAATATTTTTCAAGATAAGTAATACTCGGTTTGTCTATTAATGAAGATAGTTATTTATCTACTAATGACTATCAATACAAGTATAAGTGCAATCCAACAGAACTATTAACTTATAAACAGTATGAACGTTCACTAATTGATACCTCATGTCCATATGGGCACGCAATATTTATTCAAATTTGGCCAAATTTTCGCTATTGCTGATTTTATTGATTATATCTTCAATTTTATTGGCTTTCGCTGTGTCACCACCTAAAAACCCAGGTGCTTCCCGGTAGTAATCCATCAGATCCTCAAGGATATCAATGTTTTGACCATCTAGCTCTGCTGCAATTTCAAGGTGAACCAGCGTTTGTTTTGCATAACTGACAGCTTTGAACCAGTTAGTTCTTTCTGCTTCACGGCCATAGCTTTTTGCTAAAACATGATGGTATTCAGCGACTTGTGGCTCTATTTCGACAGCAACCTCAAGTTTTTTTATCGCTTCAATGTACTTTTCGTCTTCAAAATGAGCCAAGCCGCTATTAAATAATTTTTCAGACTCTGCGTTCGCAATAGCGTTTCCGCTGAAAGCGAAAGCGCATAATAGGGCGATGATAAGCTTGTGTAAGTTGGATTTTATGGACGTTTTCATAGGGATGTAGAGTATAACGCTATTATTTCGTTCTAATAAAGTTAAAAATAACATATAAAATCGTTCATAAACATAGAATAACCATCATTTTTTATAATGTCTCTAACATCAAATCCGTTTACTTCAATACAGGTCAAGCTCATCCTTTTTATTGTTATTCCCATCATATTATTTTTTATTTTGGGTGTGTTTTTTACTATTTCAAAAATATCGACGTCTACAGAAGAGCAATTGTCTAAGAATGTCATTATTCAAGCGAAGAATTATGCGGCGATTCTGGAATCTGAATTTAATGCAATAGCCAGTCTGGCAAGTGTTAATGCGGGCATGTTAGAAAATAATGCTAGTTTGAGTGAAGATCTACTCTTATCAGTTTTGAAAAATACGCTTTTGAGTAAAACCCAAATTTATGGTGTTGGTGTCATCTTTGAAAAGGATGTCTATAAAAAATCATCAATTTATTTTTACAAGAATAGCGAGGGAGAAGTCAGCCCCCTTGCAATAAATGAATCGAGGAATTTAAAAAAAGAGGATTGGTATTTCGAAACAAAAACCACTGATGCAATTAATTGGTCTGAACCTTACATTGATGAAGCATTAGGGAAAAATATAAAAGCGACCGTTGCAGTACCTTTTCACCTTGAAGATAAATTTGCAGGCGTCAGTTTTATCGACATTGATTTAACCAAACTACAAAAGCATTCAGGTCTGGAAACGTTAACGGATAATGCCTTCGTTATTACAAGTAAGAAAGGACGGTTTATTACGCATCCAAATCCAGATTTAATAATGTCTAAAACTTTGCAAGATGTTTCGCGAGAGATTAATGACCCGGGTTTAGTTTTATTGAATAAAGAAGTACGTGAAGGTAAAAGTGGTCAGGTAAGAGTTGAAAAATTATCTGCCGATATTGATGAGCCTTACTGGCTTTTTTATGCGCCAATTAGATCTACTGGGTGGGGTTTTGAAACTGGGTTGCCAGAACGAGAAGTATTAGCTTTCGCAAAGATGCAAATTCAACGCGCAGTGCTTGGTATCAGTATTATTTTAGTTCTCGCGATAATTTGTGTGCTGGTAGTTTCAAATAGTCTAACTCGACCTCTTAAAATATTAACTGATGCGGTCAAACAGCTAGCCGATGGCGATCTGACAACAAGTATTACAGGAATAACAACAAAAGACGAAATAGGGCAGTTGAGTCGAGCATTTAATAATATGACTCTGCAGCTCAGACAACATGTTGATGAATTAAAAAAGCAGTATGCCGCACGAGATGCTGTTGAAAATGAATTAACCATTGCTCGTAGTATTCAATCAACATTAATTCCAAATAAATTTCCAGCATTCCCTGACTATAGTGAATTTGATTTGCATGGGATCAATCATGCTGCAAGTCATGTGGCTGGTGATTTTTTTGATTTTTTTCTGTTGGATTCTTGTCGCTTATTTATCGTTATAGCGGATGTGTCAGGGAAAGGTGTAGGACCTGCGTTATTGATGGCTGTTAGCAGGACGCATATAAGAAACCTTGCAGCTAAAGGTCATAGCCCTGCTCAAATTCTGACAGAATTAAATCAACTATTGATACAAGATCGAGAACAACCGATGTTCGTTACGGTATTTGTTGCAGAGTACAGCATAAGTAGTGGTGATCTGTGTTATGCCAATGGCGGTCATGTTGTACCGTATCTGATTACCAAAGATGGCTCAGTAGAGCAATTTGGTGAACCAACCGGGACAATAGTTGGCATGTTAGAAGATGCAGAGTTTGGAGAAGAAACGATAAAGCTCAAGAAAGATGAAACGATTGTTTTATATACGGATGGAATTTTAGAAGCACGTCTTCCGGAAGGTGAGTTTTTTGGAGAGCAGCACTTTGAAACATTATTATCTGCCAATGCAGAAATGAGTCTTTTTGAACTCTGTGATTCTGCATTGGCAACAGTAAAAGCCTATCAGGCCAATAAATTAAGCGACGACGTCACCGTATTAGCCCTGAGAAAACTTAACTAATTAGCTTATTTAATCTCAATAAGCTCGATATCAAATAATAAGGTTGAGTTAGGACCGATAGCGCCACCAGCGCCACGTTGACCGTAGGCCAAGTCTGAAGGCACGACGATTTGCCATTTAGAACCTGCGGCCATTAACGGCAATGATTCTTGCCAGCCTTTTATGACCTGACCAACACCAAGTTCGACAGGTTCACCACGTGCGTAGGAGCTGTCAAATTCAGTCCCATCAATGAGAGTGCCTCGATAATGAACTAGGACCTTGCTAGCACTAGTAGGTTTTTTTCCAGTGCCTGCGGTTATAACTTTGTATTGCAGACCACTAGCTGTTTCTGTAACGCCTTCTTTTGTTTTGTTTTCAGCTAAGTACTTTTCACCATTGGCCTTGTTTGTAGATGCCTGGTTATTTTGTCTATCTTGTTCCGCTTTCTGAAATTCTTGCATGATAACTTGCATGTCATCTTTACTCAGTTTGAGTTCTGAGCTTGAGAGAACATCTTCGATTGCTTGTAAAAAAGCAGGCGTGTCCAGTTCCATGCCTTGACGGTTGACGTTTTCCCCAAAGACCACGCCCAATGTATAGCTGATTTTTTCCAGGTCGGTTTCTACTTTTGCTGCATGTACATTTAGAAAAGTAAAACTTAAAATTAAAACAAAAGCAGATTTAAATATTTTCATATGAACCTCAATGTAGATTTAATGTTTTGTAGTGATGGGAAGCGACAACATGTTCCCACAAAATTATGAGTCAGCCAACCCGGTATTAGTTCTATTTTACTTGTTCAAGAAGGTCTTTTGGAAACAGAGTGGATGACTTTGTCGAGAAATTGAGAAGCATTTAACTCTTTAGGGATGGCGTCTGAAAGCATCCGACGATAATGGCGAGCGCCTGACTGGCCTTGATAAAGGCCGGTGATGTGACGGGTTAGGCTTTTAATATTAGAACCACGACCAATTTGGTCAACTGCGTAATCTTTAAATTTGGCCAATATTTCTTCTCGAGTTTGCAATGGTGAGTCGTCCTTATAGAGAAGCTTGTCTGCTTCAACCAACATAAAGGGGTTTTGATAAGCAGCTCTTCCAACCATAACGCCATCAACATGTTCTAGTTGCGATTTGATTTTCGCTAGCTCGGTAAAGCCACCATTGATCGTTATATTTAAAGATGGAAATTGCTGTTTTATTTTATGAACGCGATCATAGTTTAGTGGCGGGATTTCTCTATTTTGTTTAGGACTTAAGCCACTTAAGATCGCTTTTCTCGCATGAATTATGAATGTATTGCAACCTGCTTGACTGATAGTCTTGACGAAGTCTTCCAGAAATTCATATGAGTCTTGATCATCAATACCAATCCTTGTTTTTACTGTGACGGGAATTTCCACAGTAGATTGAATCTTGTTGACGCAATCACTGACGAGTTCTGTGTTTGACATCAAGCAAGCACCAAATTGACCATTCTGTACTCGGTCACTGGGGCAACCAATATTTAGGTTAACTTCATCATAGCCTTCGTTTTCGGCAATATGTGCACATTCAGCAAGATCAGTCGGGTTATTCCCTCCCAATTGTATAGCTAAGGGATGTTCAACTTGGTTGAAATCCAGAAATCGTTTACGGTCTCCGTGTATTAATGCCCCGGTAGTTATCATCTCCGTATAGAGCACAGCATGTTTTGACAACAGACGCATAAAATACCGAAAATGTTTGTCGGTATGATCCATCATCGGTGCAATTGAAAGGCGCCTATCTATTTCGTTTGTGTGCATATCAACTTAGCTAGTGACTATTTTTAGAGATAATTGTCTGGGTAAAAGAAGGACGTAAATAAAAACCACGGGGCAGCGTTAATTTATTTGCACCCGCTTGGTTCTTATCTTTAGTCAAGCTTTTGGAGTGGGCAGCTTTGGGTCTGATTTGTAAATACTTTCCCATGGAGGAACTAATCTTATCAATTTCACCCAACACGATCATGTCACAAAGTTCTTGCCAATCATCATGCAATTGTTTTTCTTCCTCTGTACTTGGCCGCCACAATACAGCTGACCCTATCCGCCTCAACGGCACAGGCGTGTTCTTGTTTGCTTCAAAGGGTATCCACAATACTTCAGTTAATTTACATTTTACCAGTGATAACTCCCAGGAAGATAAGGCAACTGGGTCGAGTTGAGTAACACAGATGTATGTTGATTCTTTAGGTTTGTCATTATCATCAATAGGAATTGATTTTAATTCAATCCCCAAATTTACAAAGTCAGGTTCTGGAGCACTAGCGGCATTTGCGCCAAGCGAGAGTTCTAACAAGTTTCCAAACCAACCTTTTGCATGAGTAGTTGACTCTGGAATAGACACATCCATTTTATTTGCAAGTTGTTGAATTGTAAGTCCCGCTATACTGGTTGCTCTGTCTAGTAATTCTGATCTGCTGACGGGAGGAGAGACACTCATGATATGGAATTAAAAAATCAGACGATCAGGAAAGCGCATCAATAATTGAACTCTTTAGACATTCAAATTTTAGAGGATCATCGATCATTTTATTTTCATCATTTTGCAAATAAAAGATATCTTCAGCACGTTCACCATAGGTTGCAATCTTTGCATTCTGTAATTTTGTCCCACACATATCCATAGCCAATCCTATGCGCGAAAGCACACCCGGTCGGTCAATCGTGCTGACTTCCATGATGGTTCGATTATTCTTTTCATCAGGTTCGAAGGTTATATGTGTTGGTATGTTGAAACTCTTCAATTGTCTTTTTTCGAGCCAATTACCTTGTTCCACTTCGTTTGATGTGGATTTCAATTCTTTCAATATCCGATTTTTTACTTCACTGCTTCGATCATTATTTTTAATCAGCGCGCCATCATTTTCTAAAACGACAAAGGTATCTAATGTGAAATCTTTTCGATTAGTAATGATTTTTGCATCGACAACACTGAGTCCCAATTTTTCAATTGCTCTGGTTGTTGTAGCGAATATATTTTTTCTATCTTGCATATAGACAAAGATAAGACTGCCGCCACGGCTAGACTTTTTCATAACCAAAACTAATGGATCTGATTTGTTTTTATGCTTGAGGATTCCTTCTGTATGCCAGGCAATTTCATCAGAGTTATGTCTGAGGAAATAATCTTGGTCAACAGTTTTCCAGAGACTGAAAATGTCTGCTTCAAGCGTGTCTTTGTTAGGGATCAAAGCTAATGACTCTTTTTTTGTATCTTTTATGCGCTCATTTTTTAGTATAGGTTTTTCATTGCCGCGTCGTAATTCATTCAAGGTGCGTTGATAGAGGTTCGTTAATTGTGTTGATTTCCAGCTATTCCAAAGTTCTGGGTTGGTGCCACATATATCTGCCACAGTAAGTATATGGAGATAATCTAAGTGATTCTGATCACGGACTTCATTGGCAAATTTCTTTATAACGTCTGGATCATCAATGTCTTCACGTTGCGCAGTTTTACTTATCAATAAATGTTTCTCTACTAGCCATGCAACAAGTTTTGAGTCGTAATCACTCAATTCATGCATCTTGCAAAAGGTAAGTGCATCTTTAATGCCCAATTTGGCATGGTCACCGCCTCTGCCTTTAGCAATATCATGAAATAAACCAGCAAGATAAAGTAACTCTAGTTTTGGTAGCTTCTTAGTAATGCCATTGCAGATGGGAAACTTTTCTTTGTATGCATCTGTTCCAAATAATCTAAGGTTTTGTATGACAGTCAAGATATGTTCATCGACTGTGTATATGTGAAATAAATCAAACTGCATTTGGCCTTCGATAGCTGCAAAGGTAGGCATATAAGCACTTAAAACACCATAGCGGTGCATCATTCTAAGCTTGTGTCCCACCATATTCGGTTGTTTTATTATTTCTAAAAATAAACTCTTGTTACGAATATCGTTTCTAAAATCATCATCTATTAAACAAAGGTTATTTCTAATAAGCCGAATGGTGCTGGCGCGCACACCTTTTGTAGTTGTATCTTGCTGACAGAGTAGAAAAATTTCGAACAGGGCAAATGGATAGCGTTTAAAAATATTTTTATTGACTACTTCTATATAATCGTTTCTTTTTTGGAAACGAGTATTAATAGGAATAATTTTTTCTTTGCGTTTTTTGTAGATTATTTCTTCTTGAAAATGTTGTAGTAACATTTCATTCAAACGGATGATTTCTCGTGTCGATTTGAAATACATTTTCATGAATTCTTCGATACCTTTATTGTCTTTACTGGAGAATCCCATCAATTCTGCTACAGGTCTTTGAAACTCAAAAAGCAAACGGTCTTCACGTCGTCCTGTTGACATGTGCAAGGCAAATCGAACGCGCCAGAGCAAATTTCTTCCTGCTTCAAGGAGCTTATATTCATCAGAGGTGAGAAATTTGTGCTTTACGAGACTGCTTAGATCGATATTGTCAAAATGACGTTTGGCGACCCAACTAATCATCTGGGTATCCCTTAATCCACCTGGTGATTCTTTTACGTTCGGTTCGAGTTTACTTGAAGAGTCATTGTATTTTTCATGACGCATTTTTTGTTCAACTAACTTGGACTCGAAATATTTTCGTGTCGGCCAGATTTTTTTAGGACTTGTTGCATGACGCATTTTTTCATACAGCTTTTCATTACCAAAAAGCAATCTGGACTCCATGATATTTGTCATAACCGTAATGTCATTTTTTGCTTCATACTGACATTCCTTCACTGTCCTGACGCTGTGGCCAACTTCAAGCCCAAAGTCCCATAAAAAGGTAAGAAATGAAGACACTTGTTGTTTGTTGTTCTTGTTTGCCCATCGCTTTTCGAGGATCATAAGATCAATGTCTGATGCGAGTAATAGCTCAGAACGGCCATAGCCGCCTACTGCAACTAAGCAGTAGTCCTCAGAGTCAACAAACTGTTGCCAGGCAATAATGAGCAATTGATCTATGAACCAACTTTGTCTTTTGATGATCAGTTCAATATTTTCGCCAGAATTGAACTGCTCGGCGAGATATTCGTATCCGTCTTTTAAGGTCTTTTTGAAGATTTTTAAAGGTTGGTCTTGCTGTTTCAGTTCTTGCAGGAACAGAGACTTATCAAATAAAAATTTGTCTGCGATAATATTTTTCTTCATTATTTAATATTCTTCATCTGGACGAGCAGTTAGCACTTCATAACCATCGTCTGTAACAAGTACGGTATGTTCCCATTGCGCAGATAAACTTCGATCTCGAGTTACCACTGTCCAATCATCGGATAGTAATTTGACTTCACGCTTGCCTAAATTAATCATTGGTTCGATGGTAATGGTCATACCTGATTCCAGTTTGAAACCAGTGTTCGGTTTGCCGTAATGCACGATTTGCGGATCTTCATGAAATTCCTTGCCAATACCATGACCGCAATATTCTCGTACCACCGAGCAGTTATTTTGTTCCGCGTGAGTTTGTATTGCATGACCTATATCCCCTAAACAAACACCCGCACGGACTAGTTGGATACCTTTTTTCATACATTCATAGGTGATATCAACTAGTCGTTTTGCCCGGATAGATGGTTCGCCGATGTAAAACATCTTACTGGTGTCGCCATGATAACCATCTTTGATAACAGTAATGTCTATATTGATGATATCGCCATTTTTGAGTCTTTTTTCGCCTGGTATCCCATGACAAACGACATGGTTAACGGAGGTGCAAATTGATTTCGGGAATCCATGATAATTCAGTGGCGCTGGGATAGCTTGTTGTTCATTTACGATATAATCGTGGCAAATTCGGTCAAGTTCTTCAGTGGTTACACCACTCTGTACTTTTGGGCCAATCATCTCCAATACTTCAGCAGCGAGCCGTCCAGCTACGCGCATTTTTTCAATTTCATCGGCAGTTTTGATAGTTGCAGTCATAGATTCAGTAGTCCATTTATGGGCTTTGGTAATTGTTGTTGTATATGTTCTATGGTATAAAGCGTCCGCGATTTTCGCAAATACATTAATTAACCGTCACACGCATGCTTCAACCATATATAGGGTGCCTGTCAGGATTAGATTTTGACAGGTTGGTATATGGGGAATGCGGAGGCTTAACCCTAAACAGGAGAACTTAACATGTCTAACGTCACCATGCGTGAAATGCTGGAGGCTGGTGTTCATTTTGGCCACCAAACCCGATACTGGAACCCCAGTATGGCACCATACTTATTTGGTCAGCGCAATAAAATCCATATTATCAATCTGGAAAAAACGCTCCCTTTATACGAAGAAGCTGTCAATTACGTCAGTAAAATGGCTTCAAAAAAGGGTACGATATTATTTGTCGGTACTAAACGTTCTGCACAATCAATTGTTGCTGAAGAAGCAAAACGCTGCGGTATGCCGTATATCAATCGTCGCTGGTTGGGCGGTTTATTAACTAACTTCAAGACTGTGCGTGGCTCGATTAATCGACTGAAAGAAATTGAAGCGATGCAAACGGATGGCCGTCTAGAACGCATAAATAAAAAAGAACAGCTCATGCTGAGGCGCGAGCTAGAAAAGTTGGAAGCCAATTTATCGGGTATTAAAGATATGAAGGGCATCCCAGACGCAATATTTATTATTGATGTGGGCTACGAAAACATTGCTGTCAGTGAAGCTGTAAAGCTTGGCATACCTGTAGTGGGTGTTGTCGATAGTAACAATAGCCTAAAAGGTGTTGATTATGTAATCCCAGGGAATGATGACGCTATTCGTTCTATATCGCTGTATGCCAAGGGTATAGCTGATGCCATTCTTGATAGCCGCCAGTCTGTTGCGCATTTGGGTGGCTCTGAAAATAGTGATGAGTTAATAGAAATTGATGAATCTGGCGCACCTGTAGAAGCTCTTGAAGAAACCAGTGTTAAGCCAAAAGTCGCTAAAAAAGCAGCTAAGAAAAAAGTAGCAAAGAAGGCTGAAAGTGATGAGGTGAGTGCCGATGGAGTAGAAGAAGCTGATTCAGGTTCTGCTGATGCAGACACGACTAAAAAGAAAGTAGCTAAAAAGAAAGTAGCTAAAAAGAAAAAAGTTGCCAAAAAAACTGCTGCAAAGACAGAAGATGAAGAGTAGCGATTAATTCTATTATTCATTGATTTAAAAGAAATTTAGAGGAATATCTGATGCAAATTACTGCCTCGATGGTTAAAGAGCTCCGTGAACGTACTGGTGCGGGGATGATGGATTGTAAAAAGGCTTTGAACGAAGCCGATGGTGATATCGAAGTCGCGATTGAAGAAATGCGTAAGTCTGGTGCAGCAAATGCTGCTAAGAAAGCAGGTCGAATTGCTGCTGAAGGCATAATTTCTGTTACGCAGAGCGATAAAAGTGCCATCATTTTAGAAATTAATTGTGAAACTGATTTCGTAGCAAAAGATGAAAATTTTCTTAACTTTGCGGATAGTGTTATTGAAGCTATCGACACTCATAACCCCGCTGATGTTGAAACGTTGATGGGATTGAGTGCTGGCGAGCGGACAATTGAGGAAGCAAATCAGCAATTGATAGCCAAGATAGGTGAAAAAATAACAGTTAGACGTTTTGAAAAACTATCTTCAGAAGGCCAAATTGGAAATTATTTACACGGCAATCGCATCGGTGTGATTGTTGAGATTGAGGGTGGTGACGAAGCCTTGGCAAAGGATCTGGCAATGCATATAGCAGCTAGTAAGCCAGTTTGCGTTAGTGAAGATGAAGTGTCGCAAGATATTCTGGATAAGGAAAAAGAAATATTTTCGGCACAGGCTGAGGAAAGCGGCAAACCTCCTGAAATCATAGAGAAAATGGTTACTGGCCGAATCAAGAAATTTCTCAAAGAAATTACCTTGCTCGGACAGCCTTATGTCAAAGATCCAGATCAAACTGTAGAAAAACTTCTAAAATCTGCAAATGCTTCAGTCTTATCATTCCGTCGTTATGAAGTCGGCGAAGGCATTGAAAAGAAAGTCGATAATTTTGCTGAAGAAGTCATGTCCCAGGCGAAGGGAGCTTAGATAATTGTCCTCCCCGTCCAATACATTAAAATATAGGCGGGTATTGCTAAAGCTTAGTGGCGAGGCATTGATGGGGGATGAGTCCTATGGCATTGACCCCAATGTCATTGAACGTATTGCCGGAGAGATCGCGGTTTTATGCCAGCAAGGTGCAGAGATTGCCATTGTTATAGGCGGAGGAAATATCTTTAGAGGGACTGGCTTGGCTGCTGCAGGTATAGATCGTGTAACCGGTGATCATATGGGTATGTTAGCAACAATCATGAATTCGCTTGCCATGCAAGATGCTCTTGAACGTGTTCAGCTACATGCAAGAGTTATGTCGGCTCTAAAGATCAATCAGGTCTGTGAAGACTACATTCGTCGTCGTGCAGTGCGTCATCTAGAAAAAGGGCGTGTTGTGATACTTGCTGCAGGAACCGGCAATCCTTTTTTTACAACAGACTCTGCTGCCAGCTTACGTGCGATTGAGATTGGTGCTGAATTATTGATCAAGGCAACAAAAGTGGATGGTGTGTATTCTGCTGATCCAGTGAAAGTTAAAGATGCTGTTCGTTATGATTCGCTGAATTATGATGAAGTGATTGAACGAAAACTCGGTGTTATGGATACCACTGCAGTTGTTCTTTGCAGGGATAATCAAATGCCGTTAAGGGTTTTAGATATGACTAAACCCGGTTCACTATTGAATGCTGCCAGAGGTGAAGACGAAGGAACTCTGGTTAGTAATAACTAGTTTTAGGAGCGAGTAGTATGGTTGAAGATATTATCAGTGATGCAAAAACCAGAATGCTTAAAAGCATCGAGTCACTAAAAGTGGACATGTCTAAGATAAGAACTGGCCGCGCGCATCCGAGTCTATTGGAACAAGTAAAAGTCAAATATTACGGCTCAGACACGCCCTTAAACCAAGTGGCTAGTGTCAATGTTGTTGACGCTAGGACGCTAGGAGTAAACGCCTATGAAAAGTCTAGTATCCCGGATATTGAAAAAGCGATTATGAATGCCAATCTGGGGTTGAATCCAGTGACGGCCGGTGAAGTAATTCGTATTCCTTTACCACCATTAACAGAAGAACGACGCAAGGACTTGATAAAGGTCGTTCGAGGCGAGGCAGAGCAGGCTCGCGTAGCGATTCGTAATATTAGACGTGATGCCAATTCTTCATGTAAAGAATTGGTCAAAGAAAAAATGATCACAGAAGATGATGATCGAAAAGCGGAAGGTCGTATTCAAAAATTAACGGATGAACATATTGCGACGATTGATAAAAATCTGGAACAAAAAGAAGCAGAAATGCTTGAGATCTAGACCTTTTAATAGTTAAGTGGCATCCAACCTATTTAACAATCAACGATTGTTTCTCATTAGTCAGATAGCGCATTATTAGATGAATGCTAAGTCCACAGTTACTAAGCCTGAGCATGTTGCAATTATTATGGATGGTAACGGCAGATGGGCAAAGTCGAGAGGCCTACCACGTGTCGCGGGTCATCGCGCCGGTGTTAAAACACTTAGAAAACTGATTGAGCATTCGGTCAAAATCAAATTAGATGCGATTACAGTTTATGCATTTAGTCGAGAAAATTGGCAAAGGCCTGAAAGTGAAGTCGATTTATTAATGGATTTATTTATTTCGGCGTTAAACTCGGAAGTGAAAGACTTACACAAGAATAACGTTAAGTTGAAGTTTATCGGTGACCGCTCAGGATTTAGCCGCAAGTTGCAAAACTCAATAAATGACTCTGAAACATTAACGGCCTCCAATACTGGCTTGTCTCTATGTATTGCGGCTAATTATAGTGGTCGTTGGGATATTGTTCAGGCTGTTCAGGGAATAGCAAAGGAAATTGAATCTAACAAAATCAAGATTGAGGATGTAAATGAAGCGCTGTTCAGTAATAAATTATCATTAGCAGATCACAAAGATCCCGAACTTTTCATTCGCACTGGTGGAGAGCAACGCATCAGTAATTATCTTTTGTGGCAAATAGCGTACTCGGAACTTTATTTTACGGAAACGCTATGGCCGGATTTTGATACAAAGAAATTCGATATTGCAATAGATTGGTTCTCTAAGCGCCAAAGGCGATTTGGCAAAACATCTGAACAAATTGAACAGACACAAAATTCATAATTGTAAGAATGCTTAAACAAAGAATCATTACGGCCGCAATACTGATACCGATTGTAATAGCGGTTATTTTTTTACTCGATACGGTATGGTTTTCTGCTTTGTTTGCTGTGTTTGTGACAATAGGTGCATGGGAGTGGGCTGGTCTTTGCAAAACAAGTAAAAAATATCAATATTTATATAGTTTAATTACGCTGCTGATTTTAGTGGGTTTGTATTCGGCTAGTAATAACAGTCTTTACAATAGTCTTATATTGAGTGGTGTGGTCTATTGGTTCATTGCTGTCGTTTTGGTGTTTTTATATCAAAAACAGCACAATTTTTTACCAAAATCGCCGCTAGCTCTACTAGTCATCGGACAACTGTTACTAATTCCAATGTGGGTAAGTTTGACCGTTCTAAAATCTTTCCCTGGGAATGGCGCTACATTAATAATGCTTCTCATGGCGCTTATCTGGGGAGCAGACACAGCGGCCTATTTTGTCGGTAAAAAATGGGGTAAACGTCGACTTGCAAATCGTGTCAGCCCCGGAAAAACATGGGAAGGTAGTATTGGCGGAATTGTTGCTGGCATTGCCATAGCACTAGCATATGTTATTGTTTCAGTTGAAATGCTAAATGATGGCATAGCATTAATTGGACTGTCTTTTTTGACAGTTTCAATATCAATAATTGGCGACTTAATGGAAAGCATGGTGAAACGTGAAGCAGATATTAAAGATAGTGGTTCTATTTTACCTGGGCATGGTGGGGTGATGGATAGAATAGATAGTTTGACGGCTGCGGGCCCTGTTTTTGTTTTTGGAATTGTACATTTAGGTATTGGAATATGAAGGGAATTACGGTTCTTGGTTCAACAGGTAGCATCGGTGTTAATACGCTAGATGTTATTTCACGCCACGCTGATAAATATATGATTAAGGCATTAACGGCAAACACTAATGTCGATGTAATTCGCGAGCAGTGCATAAAACATCAACCGGAATTTGCTGTCATGGTAGATGAAGATTCAGCGTTGCGGCTGGAACAAGAGTTAAAAACACAGGCACCAGATATCACGGTATTGAGCGGTGCGGATGGATTGCAGAAAGTGGTGACTCTTGCTGATGTTGATTATGTTATGGCTGCTATTGTAGGCGCGGCAGGGTTATTGCCTACACTTAAGGCAGCAGAAGCGGGAAAACGGGTGTTGCTTGCTAATAAAGAGGCCTTGGTTATGTCAGGTAAATTATTTATGGACACTGTTCAGGAAAATAACGCTGAGCTATTACCCATTGATAGTGAACACAATGCTATTTTTCAATGTATGCCGACTGATTTTAGTAATGAATTTGAAAAGCTGGGTGTTAAGAAGATATTGCTTACTGCTTCAGGTGGGCCATTTAGAACTACTCCCATAGAACATCTTTCTTCTATGACACCAGAGCAAGCTTGTGCACATCCAAATTGGATAATGGGAAGAAAAATATCGGTCGATTCAGCGACGATGATGAATAAAGGATTGGAAGTTATCGAGGCATGTTGGTTGTTCCATACACAGACTGAATTTATACAAGTTGTTATCCATCCTCAGAGCGTTATACATTCTTTAGTCGAGTATAGTGACGGTTCAGTATTGGCACAGTTAGGTAATCCGGATATGCGTACGCCAATCGCATACGGTTTAGCTTGGCCAGAAAGAATTGATGCCGGTGTTGAAAGGCTTGATTTATTTGATATCGCACAGCTTGATTTTGTAAAACCGGATGAACAACGTTTCCCTTGTTTAAGACTAGCGCGTGAAGCTATGGAGCAAGGTGGAACCAGTAGCGCAATTCTCAATGCGGCTAATGAAGTCGCTGTCAATGAGTTCTTGAATAAACGACTTCAGTTCACGAATATTGCCCGTGTTATTGAAACAGTTTTGGAAAGTGTAACGCATAACGAAGCAAATTCTCTTGACGTCATCCTTAAAGATGATAGAGCAGCAAGAGATTGCGCTTTGATGACTATTAGTGATCTGGCTGCATGATTGATATTTTGCAATCTATAGCAGCATTCATTGTTGCTCTGGGCGTGCTAATTACATTTCATGAGTTTGGACATTATTGGGTAGCCAAATGTTTTGATGTAAAAATCCTTCGGTTTTCAATAGGTTTTGGTCGTACCATTTATAAAAAACATTTCGGTCAAGATAATACTGAGTTTGTTATTGCAGCATTACCCTTGGGCGGATATGTGAAAATGTTGGACGAGCGGGAGGGTGAAGTAAAGGAAGAGGAAATACCACGTTCATTTAATTATAAGCCCTTATGGCAACGATTCGCTATTGTTTCAGCGGGCCCTGTTTTTAATTTCATCTTTGCTGTTTTTGCTTACTGGGTAATATTCGTTATCGGTGTAAATGGTTTAAAGCCGATCATTGGAGAAGTTGAACCAGCGTCTATTAGTGACAATGCCGGTCTGAAGGCTGGGCAGGAAATAATTTCAGTTAATAGTGTTCAAACATTAACCTGGTCTACAGTTATAGACAAATTAGTCAATCATACTGTTAATCGTGAGACTATAAGTTTAGTTGTGATAAACAATACTGGTGTTAAACAATATGCAGAAATTGATCTGTCACAAATTACAATAGATGAGATGGCGGAAGGTAAATTACTTGAAGCTTTGGGCTTGAGTGTTATTGAATTAAAACTTCCTGCAGTCATCGGAGATGTTCTGCCTGGTGGTGCCGCTGAAAAAAGCGGCTTACTCCAGCGTGATGAAATAGTTAGCGTTAATGGAGTTAGTACTCAATCGTGGAGTCAGTGGGTTGAATTTATTCGTGATAACCCGGGGAAAAATCTTAATATCGAGGTGTTGCGAAGCGGTAGCACCATTAATATTGAAGTTATTCCAGATAGTATTCAATCAGAAGGAGAGACTATTGGGCGTATTGGTGCTGCAGCCTATGTTGCAGATGGTTTGTTTGATTCCTATTTTGTAATAGAGTCTTACCCGATGCCGCATGCATTACTAAAGTCAATAAAAAAGACTTGGGAAATGTCAGTGCTAACTCTTCGAGTACTTGGTAGAATGCTGATTGGTGATGCGTCGGTGAAAAACTTGAGTGGTCCGATTAGTATTGCGCAATATGCGGGACAATCCGCTGGAATAGGGTTGCTTGCTTTTTTCAGCTTTATGGCCATAGTGAGCATCAGTTTGGGAGTGCTAAATTTGTTGCCTGTTCCATTACTGGATGGCGGGCACTTAATGTATTACCTTATAGAGGCGGTGATAGGGAAACCGGTTTCTGAGGCGATTCAAATGCTTGGGCAGCAGATAGGAATAGTCTTGTTGCTAGGGTTAATGAGTATTGCTTTTTATAACGATATTATCCGGTTATTAGGATAAAACACTAAAAATAATAAATATCAGTCATATGCGATTCATAGTTAATAATATACTTTATATTTTAGTACTATCATTAGTACTTCTTTCGCAACCGCAGGCAGCGCAAGAGTTTGTGATTCAAGACATTCGTGTTGAAGGGCTGGAGCGAATTACCCCAGGAACAGTTTTTAATTATTTGCCAATGAAGGTTGGTGATACTTTTGATGATTCGCGTTCGTCTGAAGCAGTTAAGGCCTTATTTAAAACCGGGTTTTTCGAGGACGTGAAGCTCGAAAGAGATGGGAATAACCTGATCCTCATTTTTAAAGAACGCCCGTCTATCGGTTCTATTACAATGACGGGTAATGAGGATATTGAGACAGATGAGCTAATGGAAAATCTTAAGCAATTTGGGTTTTCAGAGGGCAGGGTGTTTGTTCAGTCGACGTTAGATTCGGTTGAACAGGAATTACAGCGCCAGTATTACTCAAATGGCAAATACGCCGTCAAAATTAAATCTACAGTAAACAAGCTAGAAAATAACCGTGTCGGGGTTTTGATAGAGGTCTCAGAGGGGCTTGCTGCCAAGATTAAGAAAATAAATATTGTTGGAAACACGGTTTATACTGAAAAGAGATTGTTAAAAGAATTCAAATTAAGTGCCCCAAATTTGTTGTCGTTTTATACAAACAATGATCAATATTCGAAACAAAAGTTATCAGGTGACCTTGAAGCATTACGGTCATACTATTTAGACGGCGGTTATCTTAATTTTAATGTTGATTCGACACAGGTTTCGATTACACCAGATAAAAAAGACATCTATATCACGATCAATATCACTGAAGGTGAACAGTATACTGTCACGGAAGTGAGACTTGCCGGTGATTACATTTTGCCGGAAGAAAGTTTGTTTGAATTAATATCAATACAATCGGATGAACTTTTTTCTCGTAAGAAAATAACCAATAGCAGTAAGGCCTTGACAGAGCGATTGGGTCAAGAAGGTTATTCTTTTGCCAATGTTAATTCGATACCGGAAATTAATAAAGAAGACAAGACGGTCTCGGTAACTTTTTTTGTGGACCCGGGAAAACGCGTCTATGTTAGACGAATTAATTTTACTGGAAATGCAAAAACAAAAGACGTTGTTTTAAGACGTGAAATGAGGCAGCAGGAAGGCGCGTGGATATCGACTACACAGGTCGAAAGAGGCAAACAACGATTACAAAGAACGGGGTTTTTTGAAGATGTTAATGTAGAAACACCTGCGGTACCGGGTTCTACTGATCAGGTAGATATTAATTATACCGTGGAGGAGCGTTCTGGAGGGCAATTAGGCGCAGGTATAGGCTTTTCACAGGCACAAGGATTAATCTTTAATACATCTATATCTCAAAATAACATCCTTGGTACCGGAAACATGCTTAGTTTTCAGTTCAATAATAGTGATGTTAATACGCGCTACGGTTTAGGCTACTCAAACCCCTATT
>Ga0209630_10001020_pt1 | contig 31130 bp, 42 predicted proteins | sample COG_01_FD_184745 | JGI IMG/M metagenome (GOLD analysis project Ga0209630, IMG submission 184745) | Pelagic Microbial community sample from North Sea - COGITO 998_met_01 (SPAdes) (version 2) | ecosystem: Environmental > Aquatic > Marine > Neritic zone/Coastal water | place: Helgoland, sampling... | reverse complement strand
TACTCATTTGTCACCGCAGAAATTGCGTTTAGTGGCAGATCAGATTCGCGGATTAGCAGTAGACCGTGCAATTAATCTACTCGCGTTCAGTAACAAAAAGGGTGCGGACATCCTTAAAAAGGTACTCGAATCTGCGATTGCCAATGCTGAAAATAACGATGGTGCTGATATTGATGAGCTCAGAGTCAGTGCTATACAGGTAAATCAGGGTCCAACAATGAAGCGCTTACGTCCACGCGCTAGAGGCCGTGCCGATAGAATTATAAAGAGAACCAGTCATGTCACCGTGACGGTATCTGAACCGGAGGCTAGTAAATAGTATGGGTCAAAAAGTACATCCAACGGGGATACGCCTCGGCATTATTAAAGACTGGACCTCAACCTGGTATGCAGACAGTAAGGATTACGCTAATTATTTGCATGCGGATTTAAAGGTTAGAGAATATGTGCGCAAGAAACTGGCTAATGCATCTGTCAGCAGGATTCAGATAGAAAGACCTGCGGGTAACGCACGTGTGATTATTCATACAGCTCGTCCTGGTATTGTGATTGGTAAAAAAGGTGAAGATATAGAACGCCTTCGTTTTGAAATATCAAAAATGATGGGTGTTCCTGCACATGTCAGTGTTGAAGAGATTCGCAAGCCAGAACTGGATGCTCATCTTGTTGCTGAAAGTGTTGCACAACAAATTGAACGACGCATTATGTTCCGTCGTGCAATGAAACGTGCTGTCACAAATACAATGCGTTTAGGTGCGCAAGGTATCAAGATTAGCCTTGGTGGTCGTCTGAATGGTGCTGAGATTGCCCGTACAGAATGGTATCGCGAAGGTCGTGTGCCTCTACACACATTACGTGCAGATATTGATTACGGCACTGCTGAAGCAAATACAACATATGGAATTATAGGCATTAAGGTCTGGATCTTTAAAGGCGAAGTATTTGTTGGTCATGAACAAACTGTAGAAGAGGAAGGCCAGAAAGAAGAAGGCCAGAAAGATAAAGCCAAGAAAGATAAAGCCCCAAAAGAACAAGCTAAGGCTTAAGTTAAAAGTAAGCAACTAATAGGAATTCGACGTGTTACAGCCAAAAAGAACGAAGTATAGAAAACAAAGTAAATTACGTAATCGTGGTCTTGCCACTGTTGCTAATAAAGTCAGCTTTGGTGAATTTGGTTTGAAAGCTATTGGCAGGGGTCGTATAACTGCGCGCCAAATTGAAGCGGCACGACGTGCATTAACACGTAAAGTAAAACGTGGTGCTAAGGTCTGGATAAGAATTTTCCCAGACAAACCGATCACCAAAAAGCCTTTGGAAGTTAGGCAAGGTAAAGGTAAGGGTAATGTTGAGTATTGGGTAGCCCAGATCCAGCCAGGAAGGATGCTTTATGAAATGGAAGGTGTGCCTGAAGAATTGGCACGTGAAGCATTTGAATTAGCTGCAGCCAAGTTGCCGATTAAAACAACCTTTGTTGCGAGGACAATACTGTAATGAAAGCAGCAGAATTAAGAGAAAAGACAGCTGAAGAGCTGCAAACAATTTTATTGGAAGAGTTACGTGCCCAATTTAATTTGCGAATGAGAAAAGGCACCGGGCAACTTGATAAGCCTAGTGAGATGAAAAAAACTCGACGCAATATCGCACGACTCCATACGCTTATTAATGAGAAAAAAACCGCATCGGGTAAAGAAGCATGAGCACAGAATCAACAGAAGCAAAGACAGTTACCGGCACCGTAACTAGTAATAAAATGGATAAAACTATTTCGGTCATGGTTGAGCGTCGAGTAAAACATCCGTTGTATGGGAAGTTTATGCGCCGTTCTACCAAGCTATTGGCTCATGATGAAGCTAACGAATGTAATGAAGGCGATGTGGTCGTAATTGAAGCATCACGGCCTTTATCCAAAAACAAGTCTTGGCGCTTACAGAAAGTCGTCAGTAAGGCACAAGTTGTATAACAGGTTTAGGGAGATAGAGCGCACATGATTCAAATGCAAACAATGCTTGATGCAGCAGACAACAGCGGCGCACGTCGGCTGATGTGTGTGAAAGTATTGGGTGGCTCAAAGCGGCGATACGCTAACGTTGGTGATGTCATTAAAGTCAGCATCAAGGAAGCTATTCCTCGCGGCAAGGTTAAGAAGGGCGATGTTTATAACGCAGTTGTTGTCCGTACCCGTAAAGGCGTACGTAGAGCAGATGGGTCGTTGATTAGGTTTGATGGCAATGCGGCTGTATTGCTGAATGCTCAATTGCAACCTATTGGTACACGCATATTTGGCCCAGTAACACGAGAACTACGTGGAGAACAGTTTATGAAGATTGTTTCTCTGGCACCGGAGGTACTTTAAGAATGGCTCGCATTAAGAAAGGTGACGAAGTTGTTGTCATTGCAGGCAAGGATAAAGGTAAGCGTGGTGTTGTTTTATCCGTGATAAATGAATTGGATAAAATCTTTGTTGAGAACGTCAACATGATTAAGAAACACACCAAGGGTAATCCGATGCAGGGTACACCAGGTGGTATCGTCGAAAAAGAAGCAGCGATTCATATTTCCAATGTCGCTATGTGGAATCCAGTAACAAATAAGGGTGACCGAGTCGGTTATCGTTCGCTGGAAGATGGACAAAAAGTACGATACTTCAAGTCAAACAATGAAGTTGTGGATGTATAAGGTCAATATTCATGGTCAGATTACAAGAACATTATAATAGTACGGTGGTTAAGCAGTTAACCGAGCAGTTTGGTTATAAATCATCGATGCAAGTCCCAAAGATCACCAAGATTACCCTTAATATGGGTATCGGTGAGGCAGTCGCAGATAAAAAGGTCGTTGAACATGCGGTAAGTGATATGACTAAAATTGCCGGACAAAAGCCAATTGTTTGTAACGCAAGAAAATCAGTTGCGAACTTTAAAGTGCGTGAAGGATGGCCTGTCGGTTGTAAGGTGACCTTGCGACGCGAACGTATGTATGAATTTTTGGATCGTTTAATTACGATTGCAATCCCACGTATTCGGGATTTTCGTGGATTAAATGCAAAATCTTTTGATGGTCGAGGTAATTACAACATGGGAATTAAAGAGCAAATCATTTTCCCTGAAATTGACTATGACAAGATTGATACACTGCGAGGTATGGATATTACGATTACTACCTCAGCGCGAACAAATGAAGAAGGCCGTGCTTTATTAACGGCATTTAACTTACCGTTAAGGTCTTGAGGTCTATTTAATATGGCAAAGTCATGCATGATTAATCGCGAAGTCAAACGTCTACGTTTGGTAAAAAAATACGCGGCAAAAAGAACTGAATTGAAGGCAATGATTATAGATATGTCTTTAAGCGAAAGTGATCGTGCAGCAGCGCGTGAAAAGTTGAATAAAATGCCAAGAGATGCGAGCCCTGTTCGTGTACGAAACCGTTGTAATATTACGGGACGTCCACACGGTTATTATCGTAAATTTGGTTTAGGTAGAAATAAATTGCGTGAAGCGGCTATGCGTGGCGATGTGCCAGGTTTGGTTAAAGCGAGCTGGTAAATAAAGAGAGAATATAAACATGAGTATGTCAGACCCCATATCAGATATGTTGACGCGCATTCGTAATTCATTACAGCGAAACAAGCGTGATGTGAAAATGCCTTCATCGAAATTAAAAGTGGCGATTGCAAATATCCTGAAGCAAGAAGGTTACATTCTTGATTACAGTGTTGCGGAACAAGACAAGAAGGCAACGCTTACTATTGAGCTTAAGTATTTTGAAGGAAAAGCAGTTATAGAGACAATTAAACGAGTTAGTCGTCCTAGCCTTCGCAGCTATAAATCAGCTGATGAATTGCCAAAAGTACTAGGTGGTCTTGGTGTAGCAGTTATTTCTACAGCTAAAGGCGTTATGACAGATAAATCAGCGCGAGAACAGGGTATTGGTGGTGAAGTACTTTGTTTTGTTTCTTAATTTGGATGAATTGACATGTCAAGAATAGCAAATAACCCGATAACAATTCCTAGCGGCGTCGATGTCAATATCGTCGGTAGTATGGTTACTGTTAAAGGTGGTAAAGGTGAGTTGTCACATAATGTACATCCTTTGGTTAAGGTTGAGCAGGAAGACAATATATTAAAAACTACTGTTAATAGTAACAGTAAAACAGCAAATGCTTTGTCAGGCACCACGCGCGCATTGATTCAAAATTTAGTGACCGGTGTGAGTGAAGGTTTTGAACGTAAATTGGATATTGTTGGTGTTGGTTACCGTGCTGCAGTCTCCGGGAAAGTGTTGAATCTTACGTTAGGATTTTCACATCCAGTTGCATTTGATATTCCCGAAGGCATTTCGATTGAGACACCAAGTCAAACAGAAATAATTATTAAGGGTAGTGATAAACAACAAGTTGGGCAGGTTGCTGCAAATATACGCAGATACCGTCCGCCTGAGCCCTACAAAGGAAAAGGTGTTCGTTATTCGGATGAACGTATCATTCGCAAAGAAGCTAAGAAGAGCTAGTCGATATGAGTAAAAAAACAGATAGAATTCGTCGCGCCACTAAGGCACGTGCAAAGATTAAACAGTTAGGTGTGAATCGTTTGTGTGTTTACAAAACACCACGTCATGTCTACGCACAGGTTATTGCGCCAAATGGATCGCAAGTGCTTGCGAGTGCGTCAAGTTTGGATAAAGAAGTTAAGGGTCAGATTAAATACAGTGGTAATGTCGATGCAGCCATTACTGTTGGTAAAATACTGGCTGAACGTGCGAAGAAAGCAGGTGTTTCGAAAGTTGCTTTTGACCGCTCAGGTTTTAAATACCATGGTCGTATTAAAGCATTAGCTGATGCTGCTCGCGAACAAGGTATGGAATTTTAAGGAAGGGTCTTATGGCATTAGGAAACTCAATAACCGGAAACGAAGATCTTCAGGAAAAGCTTGTTAACGTTAATCGCGTTGCCAAGGTGGTTAAAGGTGGTCGTCAATTTGGTTTCGCAGCATTAACAGTTGTTGGTGATGGCAATGGTCGTGTGGGTGTTGGGCGCGGCAAATCTCGTGAAGTACCTCTAGCGATTCAAAAGGCAATGGAAGATGCACGTCGTAATATGATTTCCGTGCCATTGAATGAAGGAACCCTTCAGTACTCCATTATGGCAGAGTTCGGTGCGGCCAAGGTTTATATGCAGCCCGCATCAGAAGGTACCGGTATTATTGCTGGTGGGCCTATGCGTGCTGTGTTCGAAGTCGTTGGTATTCATAATGTTCTGGCAAAGTCTATCGGTTCAACTAACCCTATCAATGTGGTTCGCGCTACCATTGAAGGATTAAAGTCGATGTCTTCACCTGAATATATTGCTGCGAAACGCGGTAAGTCTGTAGAAGAAGTGGTTAGTTAATCATGGTTAAGAAATCTGACAAACAATTAAAAGTTACGTTGATAAAGAGCACTAATCGGCGTATTCAAAAACATAAAGCCTGTGTTAGTGGTTTGGGCTTACGACGAATTGGTCATAGTGTCACTGTTGGTGATACGCCAGAGAATCGTGGCATGATTAATAAAGTAAGTTACTTGCTCGCAGTGGAAGAGGACTAAGCTGATGCGTCTAAATACAATTAAACCCCATCCTGATTCAACCTCAGATGCAAAACGTCGAGGCCGTGGAATAGGATCAGGACTTGGTAAAACAGGTGGACGTGGGCATAAGGGACAAAAATCACGTTCCGGTGGTTACCACAAAGTAGGTTTCGAAGGTGGTCAGATGCCACTGCAACGCCGGTTACCAAAAGTTGGTTTTAGTTCACGCATTGGTCGTGTAACTGAAGAAATTCGTTTGCATGAGCTGGCTAATCTTGATGTCGACGTGATAGATATCGAAGCGCTTAGAGCAGCACGATTAATTAACAAAAGCACATTACGAGTGAAAGTTATGCTTTCTGGTAAATTGGAAAAAGCAGTGACTGTAAAAGGTTTAATGCTTACCAAAGGTGCTAAAGCGGCTATTGAAGCTGCTGGTGGGAAAATAGAAGAATAAATGTCTGCTTCTAACCCAGCAATTCCAGGCGGACTATCGGGTCTAGGCCAGTTAAAAGAACTGCGCCAGCGTCTGTTGTTTGTATTATTGGCGTTATTCGTTTATCGAATTGCGACACATATACCTGTGCCTGGTATTAATCCAATTGCCCTTGCGGATCTGTTTCAACAACAGCAAGGCACGATTCTGGATATGTTTAATATGTTTTCCGGAGGCGCTTTGAGTCGATTCTCAGTGGTTGCCTTGGGAATCATGCCGTACATTTCGGCATCAATTATTATGCAGTTGCTTTCGGTTGTTGAGCCGAAACTGAAACAGCTGAAAAAAGAAGGCGAAGCAGGACGACGTAAGATTACACAATACACTCGTTATGGCACTGTTGTATTAGCAACGTTTCAAGCCTTTGGTGTATCAGTTGCGTTAGAAGGTCAGCAAGCAGCAGGTTATGCAGTTGTAATGGACCCGGGTGTAGGTTTCAGGATTGCAGCAGTATGTACATTGGTTACTGGCACCATGTTTTTAATGTGGTTAGGTGAGCAGATTACAGAACGTGGGATAGGCAATGGTATTTCTATGATTATCTTTGCTGGTATTGTTGCGGGCTTACCCTCTGCGATTGGTGGCACGATTGAATTATCAAGAACAGGTGAGATGCATTTGTTAGCAGTAGTTGGTTTGTTTGCACTCGCTATTGCCGTGACCGCATTTGTGGTTTTTGTAGAACGTGGTCAACGACGTATTACGGTTAATTACGCGAAACGGCAGGTCGGTCGCAAGATGATGGGTGGTCAGACGAGTCACTTGCCACTGAAACTCAATATGGCTGGCGTAATTCCACCAATATTTGCATCAAGCTTGATTTTATTTCCTGCAACGATCGCAGGCTGGTTTGCTCAGACAGAAGGTATGGGATGGCTGCAGGATATTGCGACAACATTATCTCCAGGTCAGCCGATTTACGTAATGACTTATGCAGCAGGGATTATATTTTTCTGTTTCTTTTATACAGCGATGGTTTTTGACCCGCGTGAGACAGCAGATAATTTAAAGAAATCAGGTGCGTTCATTCCGGGTATGCGTCCGGGCGAACAAACAGCGGCTTATCTTGATAAGGTCTTAACCAAGCTAACCTTGGCAGGAGCTGTCTATATTACATTTGTGTGTTTATTGCCTGAGTTTTTAATATTGAAATTTAATGTGCCGTTTTATTTTGGTGGCACATCGCTATTGATTATTGTTGTGGTTGTTATGGACTTTATGTCTCAGGTACAGGCACATTTAATGTCCCATCAATATGAGGGGATAATGAAGAAAGCCAATCTTAAGGGGCATGGCCGACGTTAAGTCGTTAGCTAGTTATGCTGGAGAAAGAAAATGAAAGTTAGAGCATCAGTTAAAAGAATTTGTCGAAATTGCAGAATCATTCGACGTAATAGAGTTGTACGTGTTATCTGTACTGACCCGCGACATAAGCAGCGTCAAGGCTAGATAATAAGCGCTAGAAAATCATATTGGAGAGATTGAATAATGGCTCGTATTGCAGGCGTTAACATAGCAGATAATAAGCACTTAGTAATTGCTTTGACTTATATCTATGGTATCGGTGGTACCCGTGCACAGCAAGTTTGTGATGCAGTGGGTTTAACCGGTTCCACTAAGGTTAGAGATCTTACCGAAGCAGAGCTAGACAAGATTCGTGCTGAAGTAGGTAAGTATGATCTAGAAGGTGATTTACGTCGTGAAGTCTCAATGAATATCAAACGCTTGATGGACCTTGGTACTAATAGAGGTATTCGTCATCGTCGTGGGCTACCGGTTAGAGGACAACGCACCAAGACAAATGCACGTACCCGTAAAGGTCCCAGAAAAGCGATTAAAAAATAAACAACAGGTTTTAAAAAACTATGGCCAAAACAGCAACAAAGACTCGTAAGCGTGTAAAGAAAACCGTCGTAGATGGTATTGCGCATATACATGCTTCATTTAATAACACTATTATTACGATAACCGATCGTCAGGGTAATACTCTTTCATGGGCTACCTCAGGTGGTAGTGGTTTTCGCGGTTCGCGTAAGAGCACCCCTTTTGCCGCACAGATTGCATCGCAGAAGGCGGGTGAAGTTGCACGGGAATTTGGCATGCAAAATATAGAAGTATTTATAAAAGGACCAGGACCAGGTCGTGAATCAGCGGTTCGGGCACTTAATTCAATCGGTTTTAAGATCACTAATATTAGTGATGTGACACCGATTCCACACAACGGGTGTCGCCCGCCCAAAAAACGTCGGGTTTAATTCAGGAGCTTTAGAATGGCACGTTATCTCGGACCAAAATGTAAACTTAGTCGGCGTGAAGGCACAGATTTATTTTTAAAAAGTCGTGCTAGACCGATTGAATCAAAATGCCAGATTGATAAATTACCTGGTATACAAGGCAGCCGTCCAAAAAGGATGTCTGACTACGCCTTACAATTACGTGAAAAGCAAAAATTGCGTCGTATCTATGGCGTATTGGAAAAGCAGTTTCGTAAGTACTACAAAGAAGCCGCTCGTCGTAAGGGCTCAACAGGTGAAAACCTGTTACAAATATTAGAATGTAGACTGGACAATGTTGTTTATCGTATGGGCTTTGGATCTACTCGTAGTGAAGCACGCCAATTGGTAAGCCATCGTTCAATATTGGTTAATGGTAAATCAGTAAATATCGCCTCGTATCAGGTATCACCAAGCGATACTGTTGCGATTCGTGAAAAAAGCAAGAAACAACTGCGTATCCAGAACGCAATCAATGTGGCTGAGCAGTATGGTTTGCCAGATTGGGTTGATGTGAATTCTAAAAACATGGAAGGCGTCTTCAAATCAATTCCAGAAAGAAGTGAATTGCCATCTGAAATTAATGAACAACTCGTTGTAGAACTTTACTCCAAGTAAACGTGTGGAGGAGAATCACGCATGCCAATGACATTTAATGAATTACTAAAACCAAGACTGGTTGACGTAGAGACAGTAAGTAATACCTCTGCGAAGATTACCATAGAACCTTTGGATAGAGGCTTTGGCCATACTTTGGGCAATGCACTACGTCGTGTTCTCTTATCTTCAATGCCAGGTTGTGCTGTAGTCGAAGCAGAAATCGAAGGTGTTTTACATGAGTACACTACGATTGAAGGTGTGCAGGAAGACGTCACCGATATTCTCCTGAACCTTAAAGGTCTGGCAATTATGATGCATGCCAAAGATGAAGCTACTTTAACCTTAAAGAAAAGTGGCCCTGGCGAAGTCTATGCCAGAGATATCACGCTTGATCATGACGTTGAAATCATGAACCCTGATCACCTTATCGCAAACCTTACCAAAGCTGGTGAGTTAAGCATCGTAATGAAGGTGGCTCGTGGACGTGGTTATAAACCCGTCATTATTGGTGGAACTGACGAAGTTGAGCAAACAATTGGGCAATTAAAACTGGATGCTTCATTTAGTCCTGTTAATCGTATTGCCTACGAAGTTCAAAGTGCACGTGTTGAGCAACGTACTGACCTTGATAAATTGGTAATAGAAATTGAAACAAACGGTACTATTGATCCTGAAGAAGCAGTAAGTGAAGCGGCCAGAATCTTGAGGGGGCAGTTATCCGTGTTTGTTGATCTGGAAGCAGAAGAAGCTATTGAAGCAAGTCAGCAAGCTGAGCCAGAAATTGATCCTATTTTGTTACGCCCAGTAGATGACCTTGAATTGACCGTTCGTTCTGCGAATTGTTTAAAAGCAGAGAGCATTTACTATATTGGTGATTTAATCCAGCGTACGGAAGTTGAATTATTAAAAACCCCAAATCTCGGTAAAAAATCTCTAACAGAGATCAAGGATGTCTTGGCATCGCGTGGTCTTTCATTGGGTATGCGTCTGGAAAACTGGCCGCCTGCTGCATTAGAGAATAAAGAAACCGCGTCAGCAATTTAAAGAGAGAATAATAATGCGTCATCGTGAAAGTGGTCGAAAACTGAATCGCAATAGTTCGCATCGTAAAGCGATGTTTCGAAATATGGCGGCATCCCTTATGGAACATGAGGTAATCAAGACGACCTTACCAAAAGCAAAAGAATTACGCCGTGTAGCAGAACCATTGATCACAATGGCAAAAAGTGACAGCGTTGCAAATAGACGACTAGCCTTTGCCCGTCTTCGCAACCGAGAAATGGTAACAAAACTATTTAATGAACTTGGCCCTCGCTATAAAGAGCGTCCAGGTGGTTATCTACGGATTCTCAAGTGTGGAGTTCGTACCGGTGATAAAGCACAAATGGCACTCGTATCATTAGTCGATCGACCAGAAGTAGCAGAGCAGGTCGTTGATTTAGCTGAACAAGCATAATAATAATCATAAGCTTGTATCCTTGAAACCGGGCATTGTCCCGGTTTTTCTTTTTGTGAGATTCGAAGCGCTTCTTTTTCCCACTACTTTGTTGTAATAATTTTTTAATCTCCTCATTTACTATAGTAAAATCGTCAGTTAAAAAATCATTACGCCTCGTAGTGAGAAAAAATCTGTCGCTTCAAATAACCACCTTGTCATTCCCGCATGCTCTCCACGGGAATCCAGTAGATTGACGTATAGCACATTTAATAACTAGACTGTCCTCATGATATTCCTATTCACAGACTATGGTTTAGAAGGGCCGTATATCGGGCAGGTTGAGACGGTGTTACATCAACAGGCCCCTAATGCAAGTGTCATTAATCTGATGGCGGATGCGCCACGTAATAACCCTAAGGCCAGCGCTTATTTGCTTGCATCATTAATACACCAAATTCCTATAGGCGCGATTATTTTTAGTGTTGTCGATCCGGGAGTGGGTTCCGATAAGGACAAGCCTACTGCAATAAAAATAGATGGGCGTTGGTTTGTTGGCCCTGATAATGGTTTGTTTGATATTGTCGCAAAGCATGCAAAAGAAATATTAGCATGGCAGATAACATGGCATCCGGAAACATTATCTAGCAGTTTCCATGGACGAGATTTATATGCACCTGTTTGTGCTATGTTAGAAAATAAAGAACAAATCCCTGGTGATAGAGTCGGTTGGACAGATAAGAATCAATGGCAAGCTGATCTTAATGAAGTGATATATATCGACCACTTTGGCAACTGTATGACTGGAATACGCGCAGATTCTATAAGTAAGGAAACGATCTTGAAAATTGATGATCATGTAATTGCTAATGCGGGAACGTTCTCTGATGTTAAAGCAGGACTGGTCTTCTGGTATGAAAATTCAAATGGGCTAGTAGAGATAGCTGTAAACCAAGGAAGTGCTTGTGACGATTTGAAATTAAAAATTGGTGTTGAAATTATTTATTATTTTATGTGACTTTAGGTCATTAGCGCAGTCAATAAGGCTTACTAAAGGCCGTTCTGACAGAAACTGCTCTGCTACAACCTTAGTCATCTAGTTCCTGTTTTTGCTGCTGCAGCGGTCTAACATCAAAGCAGGCGCTTAAAAATAGGTGCATACTTACTGCAACGAGGTAGTTTAAGACTTTAGCTTTTCCTTCAACAATTCGTTAACCTGTTTAGGGTTAGCCTTACCTTGTGATTGTTTCATTATCTGGCCGACGAAGTAGCCGATTAGTTTTCCTTGTTTTTCTTCTGGGGCAGCTTGGTATTGCGCAACCTGATCTGGGCTGTTGGTTATGACATCGTCAACCAGTATTTCGATGGCGCCGGTATCGGTAACTTGTTTTAAGCCTTTGCTTTCGATAATTGAATCTGCATCGCCTTCACCGTTCCACATGGCTTCGAAGACTTGTTTTGCTATCTTACCGGAGATGGTGTCGTCTTTGATACGCTTGATCATACCACCGAGCATTTCGGCACTGACCGGACTTTCTGTAATGTCTTTGCTTTCTTTATTTAGTGAAGCAGACAATTCACCGGCAATCCAGTTAGCACTGAGTTTAGCTTCGCCTTCTGCTGTACTAACACAGGTTTCAAAATAATCAGCGATTTCTTTTTGTGCAGTTAGTACACCACTGTCATAGTCGGATAGTTTGAATTGATCTATGAAGCGTTGTTTCTTGGCATTGGGTAATTCTGGTAATTCACTTCGAATCTTTTCAATGAGTTCAGCTTCGATTTGAACGGGCAGCAGATCCGGATCAGGAAAGTAGCGATAGTCGTTTGCTTCTTCCTTGCTACGCATAGATCGCGTTTCATTTTTATCAGGATCGAATAAGCGTGTTTCTTGCGTTATCTTCCCGCCATCTTCAAGAATATCTATTTGCCTTTCTATTTCGATGTTGATCGCTTGTTCGACAAAACGAAATGAGTTGATGTTCTTTAATTCTGTACGTGTGCCAAATTCTTCCTGGCCTTTGGGTCGCATTGATACGTTTGCATCACAACGAAATGATCCCTCTTGCATGTTGCCATCACAAATTTCCAGATAGCGCACTATAGAATGGATCTTTTTCATGTAGGCGACCGCTTCTTTGGCATTGCGCATGTCTGGTTCAGAGACGATTTCCAGTAAGGGTGTGCCCGCACGGTTTAGATCAATGCCCGTTTGGTCACCAAAACCTTCATGCATGGACTTGCCTGCATCTTCTTCCAGATGCGCACGCGTGACGCCAACTGTTTTTGTAGTGCCGTCTTCTAATTGAATTTCAAGATTACCTCTACTGACTATAGGCAGTTCAAATTGACTAATCTGATAGCCCTTAGGTAGGTCAGGGTAGAAGTAGTTTTTTCTGGCAAATATCGAGCGTTCTGGTATTTCTGCATCAATAGCCAGGCCGAACTTGATTGCCATCAATACCACTTGTTCATTGAGCACGGGTAACACGCCAGGAAGACCCAGATCTACCGCACAGGCTTGTGTATTCGGCTCAGCACCATAAGCTGTGGGTGCTCCTGAGAAGATTTTGCTCTTGGTCGCGAGTTGGGCATGGATTTCTAGCCCGATGACTGTCTCCCATTCCATTATTCAAATCCCCCCGGTATTGCTTTGTGGTGATCTGTTGCTTGTTGAAATTGATGAGCAATATTTAACAACCTCGATTCTTCAAAATAATTCCCTATCAACTGCATACCGACCGGTAAGTTGTTTACAAAACCAGCGGGTACAGAGATGGCAGGTAGACCTGCAAGATTAACCGAGACCGTATAGAGATCGGACAGGTACATACTGATGGGGTCATCTATCATCTCATTTAATTTAAATGCAGTGCCTGTTGCTGTTGGTCCAGCAATGACATCAACATCTTTGAGTGCATTTTGAAAATCATCACGAATAAGATGTCTGATTTGTTGCGCCTTTAAATAATACGCATCGTAATAACCGGCAGATAAAACATAAGCACCGATCATAATGCGGCGTTTCACTTCTTTACCAAAACCTTCACCACGACTACGACAATATAGATCAGAAAGATCTTTTGGATCTTCACATCGATGCCCGAAACGCACGCCATCAAAACGTGACAGGTTTGATGAACACTCTGCTGGCGCAACAACATAATAAGCAGGAATCGAGAGTTCTGTATTAGGTAATTCTATTTCTTTGCAAGTTGCACCAAGCTTTTCCAGTTCTTTAATGCCATCTTCAACACACTTGGCAATATTGCTATCGAGACCTTCACCAAAATATTCTTTTGGTAGTCCAATCTTTAGGCCATCAATTGAGTCATTTAATTTTGTCGTGTAATCATCAACCGGATGTTCGGCAGAGGTTGAGTCGCGTTCATCAAAACCAGCGATCACATTCATCATTAAGGCCGCGTCTTCAGCGGTCTGGGTCATTGGCCCTCCTTGATCAAGACTAGATGCAAAGGCGATCATGCCATAGCGGGAAACCCTTCCATAGGTGGGTTTCAGGCCGGTTATGCCACAAAGTGAAGCAGGCTGTCTAATTGAACCACCGGTATCAGTGCCTGTTGCTGCAGGACTTAAGCGAGCGGCAACAGCACTTGCCGAACCACCCGATGACCCACCGGGGACAGTGTCTTGATCCCATGGGTTTTTAACCGCACCATAAAAACTGGTTTCATTGGATGAACCCATGGCGAACTCATCCATGTTGGTTTTACCTATGTTTACTATTCCGGCGGCATTCATTTTTTCGATAACAGTTGCATCATAGGGTGCAATAAAATTATCTAACATCTTTGAGCCACAGGATGTTTTTATACCCTTGGTGCAAAAGATATCTTTTTGCGCAATGGGGATACCTGTTAATGGTGAGGCATTCCCAGCGGCACGAAGTTTGTCAGCAGCATTTGCTTGAGCTAATGCCAACTCTTCATTGATGGTAATAAAACAATTTAATGATTCATTAAATTGTTTACAGCGTTCAAGATAAAGACGTGTTAATTCTTCGCTATTGATCTGATTCGATTCAAGTGCAGTTGATAATTGTGCCAGTGTGGATTGATGCATGATTATTATTGAATAAACGTAAGTTGAATTTTGAAAATATTATTGAGAGCTTGGTTAAATCTTATTCAATAACTTTTGGTACGAGATAACAGCCTGCATCTGTTAGTGGAGCATTTTTTTGGAATTGCTCACGTTGATTGATTTCCGTTATCGCATCGCTTCGAAGCCGCGCAGTTAAGTCTAAGGGATGTGCTATTGGTGAAATTCCGTTGGTATCAACAGAATTCATGCTTTCAACCAGACCTAAAATATTTGAAAGTTCATCACTATAAGTGGAGATATCTTGCTCATCGATTGACAATCTGGCCAACCAGGCAATTTTTTGCACTTCTGTTTTATCGAGGGACATAAACTAGCCGTTCTTATTTATTGAAAAAGGAGGAATTTATCACATTCCTTTGCTTGCCCAAAGCCTCGCCCATTGTTAAAGTTACGCTTTCTAACTTTAGGCGATCTTAGCGGGGTCTGGGATTGCTAAAATAGCGTAAAAATTTGATTTTAGAGGATTTCAGCATAAGACAGTTGCTACCCAATCCTTCCTATATAGCCACCTGTCGAGACTATATCACAATGCTAATACTAACTAACTGGTTTAATACATGTTTAACAGATTAAGAGGCCTTTTTTCCAACGATTTATCAATTGATTTAGGCACCGCAAATACCCTTATTTATGTTCGTGGAAAGGGCATTGTTCTCAATGAACCCTCAGTTGTTGCCATACGAAATGATGGGAACAAAATAAATGCCAAATCAATTGTCGCTGTTGGCATGGAGGCAAAGAAAATGTTGGGTCGCACACCAGGCCATATAACTGCCATTCGACCATTAAAAGATGGGGTGATAGCTGATTTCACTGTCACAGAAAAAATGTTGCAGTATTTTATTCATCATGCACATGGTTCTACATTATTCAAACCGAGCCCACGTGTGTTGGTTTGTGTGCCTTGTGGTTCTACTCAGGTAGAACGACGCGCCATTCGAGAATCTGCCAGTGGAGCTGGCGCACGAACAGTACATTTAATTGAAGAGCCGATGGCTGCTGCAATTGGTGCTGGGATGCCAGTTAGTGATGCGCGGGGATCTATGGTCTTGGATATTGGTGGTGGTACTACTGAAGTTGCTGTTATTTCATTAAACGGAATCGTCTATTCTGACTCAGTTCGTATTGGTGGTGATCGATTCGATGAGGCCATAATCAATTATGTACGTCGAAATTATGGAAGCTTGATTGGTGAAGCAACAGCCGAACGTATCAAACATGAATTAGGCTGCGCCTATCCTGGAAATGAAATACATGAAATGGAAGTCAGGGGGCGTAACCTTGCTGAAGGTATTCCCAGAAGTTTTACATTAAACAGCAATGAAATACTCGAGGCCTTGCAAGAGCCTTTAACGGGTATCGTTGGTGCAGTTAAGAATGCACTGGAAAAAACACCGCCTGAATTAGGTTCAGATGTTGCCGAACGTGGTTTAGTGTTGACTGGAGGTGGTGCTTTGTTAAGAGATTTAGACAGGTTATTGATGGAAGAAACTGGACTTCCGGTCATCATTGCAGAAGACCCATTAACCTGTGTTGCCAGAGGTGGTGGACGATATCTTGAAATGATAGATGAATTTGGAACCGATATACTCGCTTCGGAGTAATCACTGAAGACGGAGGACGTCTATTAACACACTGTTTCAAAAAAGTTCTTCTCCTAACCTCCGCTTTGTGGTTTTTGCTGTACTCTCGGTTTTCTTAATGGTTGATGATCATCACGAAGGCCACCTGAAAATTATACGATCGACCCTGTCAGCATTGGTTTATCCCATTCAGTATGTTGTTAATTTACCCATCGAAATAACAGAGTGGGTTTCGAGTTCGCTGGTCACCCATAACAATTTGTTAAAAGAAAACGATCGATTAAAACAAGAACGATTACTGCTGAGTTCAAAATTGCAGCGATATGAAGTGCTGGAGACTGAAAATCGACGATTGCGAGAGTTACTTGAATCATCTTTCCGAATTAACGATAAGGTACTTGTTGCGGAACTAATCGCAGTAGAATTACAGTCTTTCAGAAGACAAGTCGTCATCAATAAAGGTCTGCGAGAAGGTGCTTATGATGGTCAACCAATTGTAGATTCATCCGGCATTATGGGTCAGATTATTCATGTTGGACCATTTTCAAGTACGGTACTTTTAATTACTGATCCAAATCATGCCCTGCCTGTTCAGGTAAATAGAAATGGTTTACACGCCATTGCAGTCGGTACAGGGCAAAATGACAAGCTCTTACTTGAGCATTTACCCAATAATTCAGATATTCGTGTTGGTGATCTAATCGTCTCTTCGGGTCTCGGTCGCCGGTTCCCCTCGGGCTACCCCGTCGGACAAATTGAAAAAATTTCTCGCGATCCTGGAGAACCCTTTGCAAAAGTAATGATCAAACCTAGTGCTCACTTGAGTCAGAGCCGCGAAGTATTAATGGTTTGGCCTTATGAAAAAATAAATGAAATCAATAAAGATCTAAAAGAGCTAGCTATTAAATGATTGGAATGGACGAACCTAAACAAGGTAACGGGATAATTGCTATAAGTTTTATTATAGCAATTATGTTGACGGCCTTGCCTTTGCCGGATTGGGCCGTGAATTGGCGACCCGCATGGGTTGCCATTGTCTTAATCTATTGGTGTATGGCAGTTCCTGATCGCATCGGTATTTTTATAGCCTGGTTTTTAGGGCTATTACTTGATGTACAACAAGGTGCTGTGCTTGGTCAAAATGCTCTAGGCATGATTTTACTAGCGGTTCTTACAATAAATTCTCACCAACGTATACGAGCATACCCCTTATCACAACAAGCTGTTTTGGTTTGTTTTTATCTTTTATTCTATAAACTTATTATGTTACTGGTCTCAGGCTATTTAGGTACGAGCACACGTGATTGGACGTATTGGATGCCAGCAATTACAAGTATGTTTTTATGGCCGTGGTTATTCATAGTGTTGAGAGATGTACGCCGTAAGTACAGTATCTCTTAAGATGATAATAAATAATTATGGCTAAGGAGTTTGCCCTCAAAGATCAAGATCATGAATCGAGTCTCATCGCCAGGCGTGTTCATATTTCTGCATTTATAATTTTTCTGTTAATCATCATGATTATCTCAAGAATATTCTATTTGACGGTTTTACAACATGATCACTATTCTACCTTGTCACAATCAAACCGAGTCAAAATCACACCTATACCGCCAATCAGAGGTCTTATTTATAGTCGTGATGGAGTTATCCTTGCGGAGAATAAACCAACATTTAGTCTTGGAGTCGTTCCTGAGCAAATTGATGATTTAGATGAAACTATTGAACAACTTCAAGAAATAGTTTCGATTGAAGAGAGTGATATTGAACGATTTAAAAAAGCGGTTAAGAAAAAGAGAAGATTTGAAAATATACCATTACGGCTAAATTTAAATAAAGAAGAAGTAGCACTATTCGCAGTTAATCGGCATCGTTTCCCCGGCGTTGATGTTGTCGCTGGACTCAATCGATATTACCCTTTGGGTGAAAAATTAGTGCATACCATCGGTTATGTTGCCCGTATAGATGATGATGATGTTAAACGCCTTGATGAATCAAATTATAGCGGGACAACCCATATTGGCAAACTTGGGATTGAGAAGTCCTATGAGTCACTGCTACATGGTGACGTTGGGCACCAGCAGGTTGAAGTCAATGCTCAGGGTAGAGTCATTCGTGTGCTAGACCGTACTGCACCGAAACCGGGTGAGAACATTCATTTAACAATAGATCTTTCTTTGCAACAGATAGCAATTGATGCGCTTGAGAATAGACGTGGAGCGATCGTTGCTATGGATCCAAGAAATGGTGATGTACTAACGTTTGTAAGTTCTCCTGGTTATGATCCAAATAAGTTTGTTAATGGCATAGATAGTAAGTCATATAACTTGTTGTTAGCGTCAAAAGACAAACCATTAATTAATCGTGTGATTCAAGGTAAATATCCACCGGGCTCAACGGTTAAACCTTTTATGGGATTAATTGGTTTAGAAAATGGCGTCAGGGTTAATTCCGATGAGTCATGGTGCCCTGGTTGGTTTTCTTTGAAAGGGCACGAGCATAGATACCGGGATTGGAAGAAACAGGGGCATGGTCACACTGATCTGCATAAAGCTATTATGCAATCATGTGATGTGTATTTTTATACTTTGGCGTATGAGCTTGGAATTGATCGTATTTATGAAGGCATGTCACGATTTGGATTTGGACAGATAACGGGTATTGATATCGGTGGTGAGAAAAAAGCATTAATGCCATCAAGAGAGTGGAAGCGTAAGGCAATAGGGCAAGCATGGTATCCAGGAGAAACCTTAATACTCGGTATTGGACAAGGCTATGCTTTAGCAACACCATTGCAACTGGCGAAAGCTACAGCAACTCTGGCGAATAAAGGACATATTATCCGTCCGCGCCTGGTCTCAAGTACAAGTAATTCAATTACCAATGAAGTAAATGCTTTGCCTAATCAATCTGAAAGTAAGATTACGCTTTCTAATAGTGTCTATTGGGATGATGTCATTACTTCGATGAAAGATGTTGTGCACGGTATCGGTGGTACTGCCTGGCGTAGCGGATTAAATGCCGAATACAACTTTGCAGGTAAGACAGGTACTGCACAAGTAATCGGGATAGCACAGGATAAAGAGTATAAAAAAGAAGAGATTACTGAAGAATTCCAAGACCATGCGCTATTCATTGCTTTTGCTCCGGTAGAGGCGCCAAGAATTGCGATAGCAATCATTGTTGAAAATGGAGGTGGAGGATCAAAAACGGCTGCGCCTATCGCACGTAAAATGTTTGATCACTTTATGAATAACCGAGACTTGATTAGTAAAGGATAATTAACTTGGAAGAACAAAGTCTTGGACAACGCCTGCATATCGATTTTCCATTATTCTTCGGTATTTTGGTGCTATGTATTGTCGGTTTAGTGGTTATTTATAGTGCTGGCGGACAGGATATGAATCTGGTCTACCGACAAGCGGTAAAATTATTAATTGCCTTGGTCGGTATGGTTATCGTTGCTCAATTACCACCAGCAGAGATTGCTAGATGGTCATTCGGTTTGTACCTGTTTGGCATAGTCTTGTTAATACTGGTTATTTTCTATGGTGATGTTGGTAAAGGTGCTCAACGCTGGTTAGACTTGAAAATATTTCGTTTTCAACCATCAGAATTAATGAAATTGTCTGTACCCATGATGGTTGCATTTTATCTTGCTGATAAATCACTGCCGCCAAGGTTCACTCGAGTATTAGCAGCCTGTGTGCTAATAACCATACCGGTCTTATTAATAGCAAAACAACCTGATTTGGGAACTGCTTTATTAGTTGCCACTGCCGGTTTTTCAGTCTTATTTATAGCTGGGATCTCATGGCGCTTACTGACAATAATGGGGGGCCTGGGGGCAGCCTGTGCTCCTATACTTTGGTATTTGATGCACGATTATCAGAAACGTCGGGTTTTGACCTTCCTAAACCCTGAGAATGACCCACTCGGAGCTGGGTATCACACAATCCAGTCGAAGATTGCGATTGGCTCGGGCGGTTTTTATGGTAAAGGCTGGTTGAATGGCACCCAATCACATTTAGAATTTTTACCAGAACGGTCAACGGATTTTATCTTTGCTGTATTTTGTGAAGAATTCGGTATGTTAGGTGTGTTGTTTTTATTATGTATCTATCTATTCATAATTTCTCGTGGGCTCTATATTGCCATTAATGCGCAAGATACCTTCGGGCAATTATTGGCTAGCGGTTTAACACTAACCTTCTTTGTTTATATCTTTGTGAATATGGGCATGGTTACCGGGCAGTTACCAGTAGTAGGGGTCCCATTGCCATTGGTTAGCCATGGAGGCACCTCAATGGTAACATTAATGATTGGATTCGGTATCATAATGGCAATACACACCCACAGACGTTTTCTCTCATTTTAAAACATGCAAAAAATTAAATTAATCATAATAACTCTGTTGTGCTTGTGGGTGTCTTTCGCCCAGGCTAATACAGATGTATCGACAATGCAGAATGATTTCATTAAGAAGATGGTCTCTCAATATGACTTTGATTCAACAAGTCTAAAAAAGCTGTTTGAACAAGTCATCGTCTCGGAAACAATTCTCAAAGCAATTTCAAAGCCAGCAGAGAAAAGATTGCCTTGGTATAAATACAGAAATATATTTTTAAAGAAAAAGCGTATTAATGAGGGCGTCGATTTTCTGAATAAAAACCGAGAGAAGCTAAAGGCTGCGGAAAAGAAATTTGGCGTCCCCGCAGAGATAATTACTGCAATAATTGGTGTTGAAACTTTTTATGGTCGAATTGCTGGAAGTTATCGCGTTGTCGATGCGCTAAATACACTTGGGTTTCACTATCCAAAGAGGGCTGCTTTTTTTCGTGACGAGTTTGAGCAATTCTTATTGCTTGCACGTGAACAGGGGTTTGACCCACTTACCTTAAAAGGATCTTACGCCGGGGCAATGGGTATGCCGCAATTTATATCGAGTAGTTATCGTCATTATGCGATCGATTTCGACGGAGATAATATAATTGATATCTGGAATAACCCGGATGATGCCATTGGCAGTGTTGCAAATTATTTTGCCGAACATGGTTGGCAAAAGGATAAGCCCATCGTTGCTAAAGTAAAGTTAGAGGGTGAAAAATATAAAGGTGTGCTAGGCAACGGTCTTAAGCCAGATATCGATGAGTCTGAATTGGAAAAGCTGGGTATAAAATCAAATTCACTTTTTGAAAAAAATGAGAAATTAAAATTATTAGAATATGAACAGAAAAATAGCAATGAATATTGGTTGGCACATAAAAACTTTTATGTCATAACTCGCTACAATCATAGCCATTTATACGCTATGGCTGTTTATCAATTAGCATCAGAGATTTCAAAAATTATTAATAATACATCTCAGGCCCTAGATTAATAGAAATGTCTTTAGCTTTAAAAATATTCACAGAAAGAATAGTCATAAGGCTATTTTTATTGCTTGCGACATTTTTTTTATCCGCATGCGGAAGTGTTGGCGTTGCTCCCTCATCAAGTGATAAAGCACCTAGCAAACAAGTTGATGTTTCCAAAATCCAAAATGCTGTGCCCAAGGAAGAACCTAAAAGTCGCTATGGTAATCCAAAGTCATATGTCGTTTTTGATAAACGCTATTATGTTATGGAAAGCAATAAAGGCTTTGTAGAGAAGGGCATAGCCTCATGGTATGGCACAAAATTCCATGGTCGACGTACTTCTAGTGGTGAAACCTATGATATGTATGCGATGACAGCTGCACATAAAAACTTACCGTTACCTACGTATGTTGAAGTGACTAATTTAAAAAATGGTAAAAAAATCATTGTTAAGGTTAACGACCGCGGGCCTTTTCACGAGAATCGCATCATTGACCTTTCGTATACTGCTGCTACCAAGCTTGATATTGTTAAAAATGGTACTGGACTGGTTGAGATCAGAGCTGTTGGACCTGGGCAGACTGTAGCTGTTGATTCAACTAATGGTGCACCAGTAGAGAGCACTTCAACTGTAAAGAATGAAGATGGTTTTTATATTCAGGTGGGGTCATTTAGCAATTTAAATAACGCCGAGGGCTTAAAGCAAAAACTTGCGCCAATTGGCAAAAATAAGATAAACATCAATGAAGTTGTTGTTTCCGGTAATACCCTGTATCGAGTCAGGATTGGCCCGCTAACTGATATTGAACAAGCCGATGCTATTGTTTCAAACCTGACAAACTATGACGTTAATGAACATCGTATTGTTACTAATTAGAAATGAATGGATATGAAAATTAGATTATTTAAAATTATATTTTTTCTAGTATTTTTTCCTCTGCAAGTTGTGGCAGGGGAAATGATTGTCCCTGCCCCACCTACAATAAAAGCCTCATCCTATGTGGTGATGGATTTTAATAGTGGAGATATATTGGTAGAACAAAATACAGAAGAGAAACTCCCTCCCGCCAGTTTAACCAAGATCATGACTATCTATGTCGTGGCCAGTGAGCTAGCGAATGGAAAAATTTCACTTGAAGATGAAGTTTTGGTTAGTGAAAAAGCCTGGCGAACCGAAGGCTCAAGGATGTTTATTGAGGTTAATAAGAAAGTTAAACTTGATGATCTACTCCACGGTGTCATTATTCAATCGGGAAATGATGCCAGTGTTGCATTGGCTGAATATATATCAGGTACCGAAGGTGTCTTTGCTGATTTGATGAATAAACATGCAGAGCAGTTAGGTATGAACAGTTCGCACTTCGTTAATAGTACCGGTTTACCCGACCCTGACCACTATACGACTGCTAGCGACTTGGCTAAGTTGGCTCAGGCCTTAATAAGAGACTACCCGGAAGTTTATGAATTACACAAAATAAAGGAATTCACCTTTAATAAGATAAAGCAACATAACCGGAATAAATTACTTTGGCGAGACCGTAGTGTTGATGGCATAAAGACAGGGCATACTGAAGAAGCCGGTTATTGTTTGGTTGCATCGGCTACTAGAGAGGGTATGCGGCTTATTTCTGTTGTAATGGGGACAGACGGAATGAATGCCAGAGCAAAAGCCAGTCAAGCAATATTAAACTATGGTTTTCGATTCTTTGAGACACACAAGCTTTATAGCGTAGGAGACTTGATTACCAGTGTTAAAGTATGGAAAGCAGACATTGATAATCTTAACTTAAGTATTAATAAGGATATCTATATTACAGTTCCAAGAGGCCAGTATGAAAAACTTGAGCCTGTTGTTGAGGTGGATAAAAAGATCATGGCACCTGTCAATAAAGGCGATCAAAAAGGTGTGCTAAATATAATGCTGGAAAATAAAAATATCACAACAGTACCTCTATTAGCACTCGAGTCGATCGCTGAAGGTGGCATCGTTAATAGACTAAAAGATGAAGTGTATCTTTTATTTGAATAAAAATTATGACTACGGTTTATTTAAACGGGGAGTATAAACCTCTTTCAGAAGCATCAATTAACGTGCTTGATCGTGGCTTTACCTTTGGTGACGGGGTTTATGAAGTCATCCCAATTTTTAATCGTACAATATTTCGTTTTGATGAACATATGCAGCGTCTTGAGAATAGCTTGAAGGCTATTTTCATGGAGAACCCGTATTCTTCTAGTGAGTGGTTCTCAATATTTGAAAAACTGATTGAGACTGTCGAAGTATCTGAACAATCAATATACCTGCAAGTTACACGCGGTGTTACTGAACGAGATCACGATATATCACTTGCCGAAAATCCAACAATCTTTGCAATGAGCCGACCTATCGAAAAGAAGGATTTGTCCGGCGGTATTAATGCAATAACTCATGAAGATATTCGATGGCAATATTGCGATATTAAGGCTATCACCTTACTACCGAGTGTCATACTCAGGCATAAAGCAAAACAACAGGGTGCAAAAGAAGCAATCCTGATTAGGGACGGTTACATAACAGAAGGTGCCGCAAGTAATGTTTTTATTTGTAAAAATAACGAAATATTTACGCCACCTAAAAACAATAATGTTTTGCCTGGGATAACGCGAGATTTAGTCGTTGAAATACTGGCCGATCATAAGATGGCTTATTCTGAGACAACGATCACTGGAGAAGAATTATTGAATGCCGATGAGATCTGGATTACTAGTTCAACTTGGGAGATCGTGCCTGTAACCCAATTGAATAATATGCCTGTAGGAACTGGCGAAGTTGGCCCCTTGTGGCAAACTGTTAATAAGCTTTATCAGGAATTTAAATCGGGATACTGTCATTAATTATGGAAATATATAAGTCATTTACCATTGAAGCAGCACATCGCTTACCCAACTTACCCGATGATCATAAATGCAGTCGATTACACGGTCATTCGTTCACCATTGAAGTACATGTATCAGGTGATATTGATGAAACTACGGGTTGGGTGATGGATTTTGCTGATATAAGCGTTGCAATCAAACCGGTATTTGAATGTTTGGATCATCGTTATCTTAATGAGATAGAAGGCTTGGAAAATCCAACGAGTGAGAACTTGGCTAAATGGCTATGGCATAAGCTAAATCCACAGTTGCCACTACTTAGTTCTATCGTTGTCAATGAAACCTGTACTTCAGGTTGTATTTATACCGGAAGTTGATCTTGTTTTTATGGCTGATTAAATCTAAATCAGGATAAAATCAAGATTTTATTCCCACGCCTCTATTTAACAATTGTAAAGAAATTATCAGCAATGTAATTGTGAAAACTGTAAGCATAATAAAAGCATGAGTAATGCTTATATCAGATTCTCCAAGCATGCCGTATCTAAAAGCATTCACCATATATAAAATAGGATTAAAGGCAGATACTTTTTGCCAGAATTCAGGTAGTAGGTCAATTGAATAAAAAACTCCTCCTAAGTAGATAAGCGGAGTTAATACAAAAGTGGGTATGATAGAAATATCATCAAACTTATTTGCAAAAATAGCATTAATCATTCCAGCAAGGGAAAAGACGATCGAAGTCATTAGCACGACTGCAATAGTTATCGGAAAGCTATGTAACTGCAGGTCTGTAAAAAATAACGCGACTATAGTGACGACTACCCCAACGAGAAATCCTCGTACAATGCCACCTGTGACAAAGCCAGCGAGAATGATAAAGTTTGGTATAGGGGCTACTAACATCTCTTCAATATGGCGCTGGAATTTAGCACCGTAAAAAGAAGAAACAACGTTCGCATATGAATTATTGATGATCGACATCATGATTATACCGGGCGCTATATAGTCGATATAATCAAATCCGTTCATGGTTCCAATCCTTGGTCCTATTAGGCTACCAAAAATCACAAAGTATAATGTCATGCTGATTGCCGGGGGCAGAATAGTTTGTACCCAAATTCGTGTGAACCGCGAAACTTCTTTAATCACGATTGTACTGTATGGAATAAATAGAGATTGCATTGAGATAATCTAATCCGTTTTATTATTGTTATTTAACAAATCAAGAAACAGCTCTTCCAGTCGATTAGATTTATTTCTCATGCTACAAACATTTATATTGTTACTGGAAAAAACATCAAAAACTTGATTGATATTATCTTTACGTAATATTTCAATTTCTACAGTTGTAGGGTCTATTAATTTACTATTAAGGCCGTTTAAATCAGGTAACGAAGTAATAGGGTCAACCAAATCAAAAAAGAATGTTTCCTTGTCTAATTTTGATAGCAGTTGTTTCATTGAGGTATCTTCAACGATTTTGCCCTGGTCAATGATCGCGATATTCTTACAAAGGCTTTCAGCCTCTTCAAGATAATGAGTGGTAAGTACAATTGTTATGCCTTGCTGATTTAAATCTATCAAGAAATCCCACATAGAACGTCTCAACTCAACATCAACTCCGGCGGTCGGTTCATCCAGAATTAACATTTTTGGCTCATGGATTAATGCTCTGGCAATCATCAATCTACGTTTCATCCCGCCCGATAAGTTACGTGAAACCTCATTACGTTTTTCCCAAAGTCCAAGCTTTTTAAGATATTTCTCCGCTCGTTCAGTTGCGATGCGTCTAGATATTCCGTAGTAACCACCTTGATTGATGACAATGCTTAAGGATGTCTCAAACTGAGAGAAATTGAGTTCTTGGGGGACGACTCCGATAGAAGCTTTTGCCGCATCATTATCTGTGTCTATATCGTGCCCAAAGACTTTAACTGAGCCGGATGTTTTATTGACAAGACCGCAAATAATACCAATCGTAGTTGATTTCCCTGCGCCGTTAGGACCTAGTAATGCGAAAAAATCACCTTGTTTTACATTCAGATCAATCCCTTTTAATGCTTCGAATTTGTTTGAATATATTTTATTTAAATTTTTTATTTTTAATGCAGACATGATGAAAAAAATAGAATTACCAATATCAATAGAGCCAGCCACGTATACCGTGACTCTGAAGGTCCAGTATAAATCAATTGCTTTGGAATAGCTTGGGTTGGGAAGGGCGAGTACTAATGAACAGCTATATTATTATTTGCCTTCAAGCTTTGAAATCTCTTCCTTTTGGGCTTCGCCTACCTTTTTTAAGGACATAGCTAAAACGCTATCTCTTTTTAAAGCTAATTTGAAATAATCTTTTGCAATTTTAATTAGTCGCGTTTCATTATCCGTTCGGACATAGGCATTTCTATCCCCGCTGCTATCATCCATTAATGCCTGTTCACCGAAGTATTCTCCAGGTTTCAATCTGGCGAGTATATTGATCTTTCCATCTTCATCAATTATAAAAACTTCGACAATGCCTTCAAGAACGAGGAATAAATGTTCACCGGGCTCATCTTCTTTTACAACGAAATCACCAGGGCCCACAGTGACTACCTCGGTCCATGAACGGTAGGTATCTAATTCTGATGATGCAAGAGATTCAAATATCCGAAGTTTACCCAGCATATCGCGAACTTCTTGTTCACCGGACTGGAACATCTGAACGGTTACGTCCTCTGATTCATCTAGGCCACCAATATTTAACAATACATGTTTTTTATCTATACGAAATAGCTTGCTTGGATGAAATGCACGGACACTGGCATTCCTTCTTCCAGTACCACCGGGGAGTAATGATTGTTCACCAAAAAAGTCACCTGCACGTAAAGTAGCAATCGTGATTTCGCGACCACCTGAACTGCCTTTAATCGAGACTTCAACCGTGCCTTCCAGAATGACATACATGCAATCGCCAATTTCTTCCTCACGAATAATAGCCTGTTTCATTTCATATTCTTCATAACCATTGTCTGGAGAATTAATGATCTCTTGTAGTTCGTCATTACTGAGCGATGCAAAGATTGGGATCTTGCTGAGATAACTTGGATTTATTTTATTGTCTGTCATTTTGTGACCTTGGATTAATTGCTTGAATTTAAATAGTTCATAAACATGTTAATTTTATTACAAATTAAGCAATTACGTTTGTTATCTCTATCACATGTTTCAATTTGCAGGTCTAATGTATAGAGAAATGCATCACATATTAGTTAGATAACTATTTTATTATGTTTCGTCTAGGCCTTTAGGCGTTTTCTTTATTGCTTTTTTCTTTGATGTTTTCTTCTTCTTGGTAGCCGTTTGATTACTAAGAGAGTTTGAATTCATGACATCATCATCTGACGGCCATGGGCTAAATGGGAACGGGCGTTCTTCGGACTTGAAGGTGATATAGAGTAGTATTTGGCTCACATATTTAGTTAAGGAATCACTAAAGTCGAGTAATTGCTCATTCAATTCTGTTGTGATCAATTTCATAAGAAATTGAAAAATAACCACTAACCAAATCAGGAAAAATAGGAAATAAAATATAACACCATAAATTAGTATAAATAGACCACGGGTCCAAACATCTACGTTCTTGGCATTTTCTTTAATATCCATACTTCTCTCCAATGGCTGATAATTCTATTATAGTTAATAGTTGGGGGCATGTATTAAAATTACAATCAATTGTTGAATTTAAACGCCCATCCGTTATTCCGTCAATAAGACGACACTGTCATGTAAAGCGATAGTACCACCACGAATCACGATAGCTGTAATTCCACCATGTCCGCGCATGGCATTATAACCTCCTGTTCCTAATGCTTCTTCCATACGTGAACAAGGATGGCAAAGACCTGTTCCTTCCAGAACGCATTCTCCGATGGAAAATCGCTCACTTTTGAGAGCCAGTAAATTAATTCCTCCTACAACGAGGTTTCGTCGTAATAACTGAGGATATACAGTATTACTATTTACTAATTTACTTACGATCGGTAGGTGTTCTTCCTGGATGAGTGTAACCTGACGTTTCCTACTAGAGCCTTTGGCAATATGATCACCCTCAATACCTTTATTTTCCAATAAGATAGCCTTTTCTGGCATGATCATACCTTGCTGGTGTTTAGGTCTGATGCCGATCCAGCTTAATCTGCCATTTGAGGCATTGATTGATCGTAGATCAGCTAGAGTTTGATCGTGTTTTAGCATCATCCTTTTAGTATCATTCAGATAAATGAAAATATGTTAATCTTTCCTCGAAATATTGAACAAAAGCAAAATCTTATGCAAGAGCCTGATGAAGATAGCATTATGTCATTTCCCTGTCAGTTTCCCATCAAAGCAATGGGGATGGCCGAAGAAGGTTTTGACATTCTGATTGTCGAGATTGTAAGAAAATATGTCCCTGATTTGACGGAAGGCGCTATAAAAAGCCGTGTTAGTCAGGAAGGGAAATACATCTCAATTACAGTTACTGTGGAAGCAGAGAGTCGACAGCAACTCGATAATATCTACCTTGAACTGACTGCCCATGAAAAGGTGCTGATGGCCTTATGACCATACTAATAAAAGATCTTGGTATGCAGGAATACATGGCAATCTATGATCGCATGCGTGAATTTAATGAGCGACGTGATTCTGATACCGACGATGAAATATGGTTACTTGAACACCCGCCGATCTATACATTAGGGCTTGCTGGCAAAACAGAGCATTTGTTGAATACAACTAATATTCCAGTGGTTAAGACGGATCGTGGTGGACAGGTCACATATCATGGACCTGGACAATTAATAGCGTACCTATTGATAGATATTAAACAACGTTCTTATTCCATTAAGAAGTTTGTTTCATTGATCGAAAAATCAATTATCGATTGTTTATGTGATTATGAAATTAATGCTGAACGAATATCAGGTTCACCGGGGGTGTATGTCCACGGTGAAAAAATTGCGGCCTTAGGTGTTCGCATAAAAAAAGGAACTACTTATCATGGGCTCTCATTAAATATAGATATGGATCTAAAACCTTTTGAAGGTATCAACCCTTGCGGGTATGAGGGCTTGGTTTGTACACAACTAGTAAAACATAAGACAGATATTGCCTTTGCAGATGTAAAGCAGAGGCTTTCTCACCATTTGATTAATAACCTGGATAAATTATCAGGTGTCTTGTCAGATGTTGCATAAGTGAACCAAAGGAAGAATTAATGTATCAAGATAATATTCATAAACAGCCAGAGCGCGATAAGCGCGGCAAGCTAAAGACCAACAAAAACCCAGTAAAGATTATACCTGTAGAGGGTAAGCTAGAAAGAAAACCTGTTTGGATTAAAGCTAAGGCGCCTACAGATAAAAAAGTATTAGATTTGAAATCATTGATACGCAAACATAAATTACATACTGTTTGTGAAGAAGCATCGTGTCCTAATATTGGTGAATGCTTTGGGCAAGGCACAGCGACTTTTATGATAATGGGTGATATTTGTACTCGTCGTTGCCCATTCTGTGATGTTGCACACGGCAAACCAAAAGGACTTGATGCAGAAGAACCTAAAAATCTCGCAAACGCTATAAAACTGATGCAACTAAAGTACGTGGTTATTACCTCAGTCGACAGGGATGATCTATTGGATCGTGGCGCGGGTCATTTTGTGAATTGCATTAATGAGATAAGGGTAGAGTCTCCAGATACAAAAATTGAAATACTGGTGCCAGACTTTCGCTCCAAGATTGATATTGCACTTGATATACTAAAGGCAGCACCGCCAGATGTGTTTAATCACAATCTTGAATCAGTACCCGCTTTATATACTAAAGTTAGGCCAGGCGCAGACTATTCAGCATCATTAGAATTGATTAAAAAATTCAAACAGCAAAATGATTCAGTCCCGGCTAAGTCTGGACTAATGTTAGGTCTAGGAGAAACAATAGATGAGGTAAGACAAGTCTTAAAAGATTTAAGAAATCATGATTGTAATATGATAACAATCGGACAATACCTACAACCGAGTCGTTTTCATTTGCCCGTAGAGCGCTATGTGCATCCTGAAGAATTTGAAGAACTGCGACAATTTGCAGAAGGTCTAGGTTTTGATAATGTTGCTAGTGCTCCGATGGTTAGATCTTCTTATCATGCCGATTTACAGGCATCGGGTGAATCTATTTCAGGATAAATGAGTTATGAGTTTTTCGGTAATCGCTTTACTTAAGGCGATAATATTACCTCCAACAATAAATATTTTGTTAGTTATATCTGGCTTATTGTTATTTAAAAAATATAAAAAATATTCACAGCTATTAATTTACGTTGGTGTTCTGTCTTTAGTATTATTTTTTTCTCCCTCATTTTCTCACTTGTTGATTAAGAGTTTAGAACGATATCCACCACTTGAACCTCCAGTTGTAGTTAAAAATGAACAGGCAATTGTTGTTCTCTCTGCGGGCAGTCATCCTTATGCACTAGAGTTTGGTAAAGCTATTGATGGTGCCGCTGTCTTAGAACGGAACCATTACGCCGCTTTTCTGCATAAACAGACTGGCCTGCCTATTCTTGTCTCCGGTGGGTATGTTGGCTCCAGTGAATTATCAGAAGCATCTGTTATGGTAGATACGCTGACGAATAGTTTTAATGTATCTGTAGCGTGGCAAGAGACCAATTCAAAGAATACTGCTGAAAATGCGAGTTATTCTGCAGCAATATTAAAAGAAAATGGAATTAAGGAGATTTATCTTGTCACTCACGCTTGGCATATGCTTCGCGCCGTCATGATGTTTGAGCAATCAGGCATTGAGGTAACACCAGCACCCC
>Ga0209630_10001019_pt1 | contig 31165 bp, 24 predicted proteins | sample COG_01_FD_184745 | JGI IMG/M metagenome (GOLD analysis project Ga0209630, IMG submission 184745) | Pelagic Microbial community sample from North Sea - COGITO 998_met_01 (SPAdes) (version 2) | ecosystem: Environmental > Aquatic > Marine > Neritic zone/Coastal water | place: Helgoland, sampling... | reverse complement strand
TCCCGATAAAGATGGGGATATTTTTTTGGATCTACTTGATTTTCTTGATAGAAAAGAGATGCCAAAAATATTTTATTCTGAGAAAAGGTCAATTACACCAGTATTTGCAGGTGATAGAATTCTGTGCGCGTTGACTAAAGTAGAAGGTAAAGATTATCATTATGAGGCAAAATTAATAAGAAGAATTCCAAAGAAAAATAATTTATCAAAAATAGTGGGACTTTTTAGGGTTTCCTCGTCTGGAGGGACACTGGAAGCTTTGAGTAAGCGATTAAATACTATTTGGACTATTCCTCCGAATGCCATAAACGGTAGTGTTGATGGGGATATAGTGGAGGCGGAACAAACAAGCCCTAAGACTAGGTTTGGAATGCCAAAAGCTAGAGTTATTTCTGTCCTTGGAAAGACTGATGATAGTAAAGCAATCTCACTGATAGCAATACACGAACATTCTATAGTGGATGAATTTAGTAAAGAGACATTATCTGAGGCGGTTAATAGTGCCCCGGTTACCTTGTTAGACCGAGACGATTTAAGACATATACCGTTTGTTACGATTGATCCAGCAGATGCTAGAGATCATGATGATGCTTGCTATGTTGAACTTGATTTAGATGATGAAAATAAAGGTGGTTTTGTCGTATGGATCGCGATCGCTGATGTAGCATATTATGTTCAACCAGGTTCTCTATTAGACGAGGAAGCACGAAAAAGAGGTAACTCGACTTATTTTCCGGACCGCGTTGTTCCAATGCTTCCAGAAAATTTGTCAGCAGACCTTTGTTCTTTACATGAGGGTGAAGATAGGCCCTGCTTAGCATTAAAAATGATTTTAGACAGTGGTGGAAAGAAAACTAGCCAACAATTTTTTCGAGGGCTAATGAGATCTCGGGGTTCATTAGTGTATAAGGAGGTGCAGGAAGCGATCGATGGGAGCCCAAGTAAAAAAATTCAACCCATTCTCGAAAGTATAATTAAGCCGCTATATAAGTGCTTTGAGGCATTACAAAACGCAACAAAAGAAAGAGGGCCTTTAAATTTAGATCTACCTGAAAGAAAAATTCTTTTAGATAATGTTGGAAAAGTTACATCAATAGAATTCTTAGATAGATTAGATGCTCATAAAGTTGTTGAAGAGTTAATGATTTTGGCAAATGTTGCTGCGGCGGAAGAGTTATTTAATAATCAGGGTTCTTTTTTATACCGGATCCATGAAGAACCCGTAAAAGAGAAGGTTAATACATTAAGAGAAGTTATTAAGTCTTGTGGTTTAAGCTTTAGTAAGGGTCAAGTTTTAAAAACTCATCATTTAAATAGTTTGCTGTGTAACGCAAAGGAAACAGAATATTCCGAGTTAGTTAGTATGTCAATTTTACGATCTATGCCTCAGGCTTACTATGGAGCCCAACCTATTGGTCATTTTGGTCTTGCATTAAGGCGCTATACTCATTTTACATCACCTATAAGGAGATATGCTGACCTGGTTACCCACAGAGCTATAATCGAGATTATAAATAGAGGACAAAAGCCACTTTATAGATTTTATCACGATGAACTTGAAGCTATTGGAGAGAGTATTTCAATTTGTGAACGTAAATCAATGTTAGCAGAGAGAGATACGGTAGATCGCTATTTAGCAGCATTTTTTTCTGATAGAATAGGTTTAGAAGTGCTTGGTACTATTTCTGGAGTTGCTCGGTTTGGAATTTTTGTTAAAATCGATGAATCTGGTGCTGATGGTTTGGTTCCAGTATCAACGATTGGAAATGAATACTTTAGATATAATCGAGATAAACAAGTTTTAGTTTCTGAAAGAACAGGTTTGGTGCTCGGTTTAGGAAAGAGAGTTTTAGTAAGGGTGGTCGAAACAAACGCTCTGACAGGAGGGTTAACTTTACAGCTTATTAGTGTTGACGGAGAGAAACTATCAATAGTAGAGCATTCCAAGAAGAGTTTTTTTAAAAAGAGGTTTGGAAAAAAAAGTTTTAGGAAAAGAAAAAAGTAAAATTAATCTTTGTTGTACTAAAAATTTTTTCATATTTGAAAAAAGCATAAATAAAATTAAAGGCTGGCATTTAAACCTAGGTTCAGATAGGTCGCTCGCAACATTTCATTAAAAGGTAAAAAAATGGATCTGCGCAACATAGCGATCATTGCTCACGTCGATCACGGGAAAACGACACTCGTGGATGAGTTATTAAAACAATCAGGCTCCTTTCGAGAGAATCAGGCCATAGCCGAAAGAGCTATGGACAGCAATGATTTAGAGCGAGAGCGTGGCATTACAATTTTGGCAAAAGCAACCTCTGTAGAATGGAAAGGGATGAGAATTAATATCGTAGATACCCCTGGCCATGCAGACTTTGGAGGTGAAGTTGAACGTATTTTAAGTATGGTCGATGGAGTTGTACTTTTGGTAGATGCTGCCGAGGGACCAATGCCCCAAACAAAATTTGTTACATCAAAAGCTCTTGCTTTAGGGCTTAGACCGATAGTTATTTTAAATAAAGTGGATAAGGGTGATGCTGAACCAGATAGAGCTCTTGATGAGTGCTTTGATTTATTTGCGAACCTAGGTGCTGATGATGACCAATTAGATTTCCCTATTATGTATGCTTCTGGTCGCTCTGGTTGGGCTGATATGGAACTTGATGGACCACGCAAGGATTTAGCAGCCCTTTTAGATTTAGTTGTTGCACATGTTCCTGCTCCAATACAGATAGAAAACCGTCAATTAGACTTTACAATGTTAGTCACAACTTTGGGAAACGATCCTTTTATTGGCAGAGTTTTAACAGGTAGGGTTGAAAAAGGGACATTAAAAGTTGGTGAAACGATAAAGGCTCTTTCAAGAGATGGTATAAAATTAGAGCAGTTTAGAGTAACAAAAATTATGGCTTTTCGTGGTTTAAGCCAAGTTTCTATAGATATAGCAGAATCTGGTGATATAGTCTCTTTATCTGGGATGTCTAAGGCCACAGTTGCAGATACATTGTGTTCCTTAGTGGTTGAGGAAGCTCTCGAGTCCCAACCTATAGACCCTCCTACTATATCAGTTACTTTTGGTATAAATGACAGTCCACTAGCTGGGCGCGATGGGAAGAAAGTTCAATCCAGAGTTATAAGAGAGCGCTTGATGAAAGAGGCAGAGTCTAATGTTGCCATTCAGGTAAGTGATACACCTGGTGGGGAAGCTTTTGAAGTTTCTGGCCGAGGCGAATTACAGATGGGTGTTTTGATTGAAAATATGAGGCGAGAAGGTTTTGAGTTGAGTATTTCTCGACCTCAGGTTTTGTTCAGGAATGATGGTGATGTTAAATTAGAGCCGGTAGAAGAAGTAACTATTGATGTTGATGACGATTATTCTGGGGTGGTCATTGAAAAAATTACCGGTTCTCGCAAAGGTGAACTTATAGAAATGCGTCCGGCTGGAGTTGGAAAAACAAGAATCATAGCTCATGTTCCCTCTCGAGGTTTGATCGGTTACCAAGGTGAGTTTTTGACTGACACTAGAGGAACTGGTGTACTAAATAGAGTTTTTAATGATTGGGAGCCGTACAAAGGGTCAATTCCTGGTAGAAGATCTGGTGTATTGATTTCTATGGAAAATGGTACATCTGTAGCATATGCAATCTTTAATTTAGAAGATCGAGGAAAGTTTTTTATTGGACCGCAAGAACCAGTTTACCAAGGTATGATAATTGGTGAGCATAGTCGTGAGAATGATTTGGAGGTTAACCCTCTTAAAGGGAAAAAATTAACAAATGTTCGAGCTTCAGGTACTGATGAAGCTGTGAAGTTGACAACACCTATTAGTTTGTCATTGGAACAAGCAATTGCCTATATTGATAATGATGAACTTGTAGAGGTAACACCTAAATCAATTCGTTTGCGTAAAGTTTTTCTAGATTCTCATGAGCGGAAACGTCAGTCGAGACTAGCGAACTAGTATTAAATTACTTTTTAAAAGCTAAAAAATGACTCGACTATATTGATAAAAATGCTTTAATAAAAAGAACAAAAAGTGAACATTTTGAGGTAAAGTATTGTCTAGTCGTCGTGTGTTATCTTTATGGTTTAAAAGGCTGTCTGTAGAGAGAGTTGTCCGACAAGAAAAAATAAGTTTTGAAACACCAGTAGTAATTATACTTAATGAAGGTAATCAAGGGACAGTCTGTAATCTTAATGTAGCTGCAGAGCTACAGGGACTTTTTATTGGTCAGTCTATACGTGACACAATCTTAAGATGCCCTAATGTTATCGTCAGGTTTTTTGACTTGGAAGAGGATTACAGATTTTTAGATTTACTTTCCCGATGGGCAGGAAAGTATTCCCCATGGATAAAAAAAGAACTACCAGATGGAATTCTAATAGATATTACTGGATGCGCTCATTTGTTTGGAGGAGAAAAAAGTTTAATTGAAGCGTTTAAAATAGATTGTGCTAACCTTTCGCTTACGGCCCGTATTGGATTAGCAGATACTGTTGGGGCTGCTTGGGCTTTGTCTAGGTTTCTAGAAAATACTTCTGAATTGCTTTATACTGGGGATATTATTGATCAAGAAGCACGTGCAACTAGAGCACGTGCGTTTAAGAGGGGTAATAAACCTAATAGTCTGACTATTGACCAAAAAAATAATGAGTTAAGTTCTTTTAAATATGTTATAGTCCCTTGTGGGCAAACAAGAGAGTACATTTCTAACTTACCTTTGGTATCCTTAAGGCTTCCACTTAGCAAAGTTACATCTCTTAGAAGATTAGGGTTTAGGTGCATTAAAGATTTATTAGAAATACCTCGAGCGCCATTAACAAGACGTTTTGGAAGGGATTTACTAACTCGCTTAGATCAAATTTTAGGGCTTGAGCCGGAACCGGTGTCTCCAGAAAAACCTGCTAAAAGGTTTTCTGTCAGGTTGACGTTGCCAGAGCCTATTGGGCTCAAAAGTGATTTCTTACTAGCCCTTGAAAAGTTAGTTCCAGCATTATGTAGAAAGTTAAAAAATAACAGATTTGGAGTTCGGAAATTACAGTTACAGATATTTAGGACAGATGGTACAACACAAAGTATATATATCCAGTTAACACAGCCAAGCTTTGATACAGAAAAAATTTTAACACTTTTAGGTATGAAATTAGATGAAATTATTTCAGAGTTTGGTGTTGATTTGATACGTTTAGAGACAAAAATTTATGAACCTGTTTATGAAACTCAATATGTTAAGGAGCTTTCTGGAGATAATTTAGAAGTTAAAAAACCTAATACAGGTACTGATTTTGAACATTTCCTTAATAGGATAAGTCTGAGACTGGGCACAGAATCCATTACTCGCTGGCACTCTGCCGAAAGCCATATTCCTGAAAAATCTTTTATCACTTCAGGTGCAATGTGGTCTGAACCATTTTTTGATTGGATTTCAAAGGTTTATTCACGACCAACTGTATTGTTTAATCCAGAGCCTATTGAAGTTCAGGATAATGTTTCTCCACTGAAAAAATTTAAATGGAGGGGGCGCTACTTTAATAGTATTTTAAAAACAGGGCCTGAACGGATCTCTCCTGAATGGTGGTTTGATGACCCAAACTGGAGAACGGGTGTTAGGGATTACTGGAAGATTGATACTGAAACAGGCGAGAGGTTATGGCTTTATTATGCACATGGTGGGCTTAAGACTGGTGGTTGGTTTTGCCAAGGTTGTTTTAGTTAATAAGTTTCAGTAAAACAAAACCTACTAATTTCTACCTTAAAAACACTAGCTTTTCAGAGCTGGATAACTCTTTTTGATACTTATAGCCTCCAGTATCAAAATCACTTAAATACTCTGGAGTAGTTATTCTATTTTGTATAATAAATCTAGCCATTGCTCCACGAGCTCTTTTTGCAAAAAAACTTATAATTTTTGGACCTTCCGCCTTATTCTCAAGAAATACAGGTGTAATAACCTTTAAATTAAGAGCTTCTTGTTGTATTGCACCAAAATACTCCAGACTTGCACAATTTATTAATATATTTGTATTAACATCTTTGGCATGCTCATTAAGCTTTAAGCTTAACATATCGCCCCAGTATTGATATAAAGATTTTCCCTTATTCGTATTTAACTTGCTTCCCATTTCGAGTCGATAAGGTTGAATCGCATCTAAAGGCTTTAAGATCCCGTATAATCCAGATAAAATTCGTAGATGGTTTTGGGCAAAATCAAGTTCTTCGTTTTCGAAGGTTTCCACCTCTAGACCAGTATAAGTATCTCCAGCAAATGCAAAAACTGCTGCAAGAGATTCTTCTGAAGTTGGCTCTGTTTTAAAAGATTGAAATCTTTTTCTGTTTAATTCTGCTAACTTCTCAGAGATCGACATAAGTTTCTGTTGTTCAACTGTAGACAGTTTACTCACTGTAGCCGCTAAGTTATTGGCTTCCGCTTTAAAAGTGGGTTTGGTTTGTAGAATTTTTACATTTGGTTCAAGATTAAGCTTCTTGGCTGGTGAAATAACAGTTAACATTTCTTTAAACCTCGATTTTGTTTAACAGATACTTTATTAAAATATATTAATTTATATTAAAAGTCTTTCAATATTTTTAAAAACGCCTTCCCAAAGCGAAGAGCCTTTTTTTCGCCAAGAATATTATTAATAACTGCTTGTGTGGGATTTATTAATTTTGATATTTTAGCAATTATCGAGGGAGAGCAAGTAATTTTTTTTTGGTGCCCATCTTTACCATATGCCAATTTTGACTGGGCCTCAATAAGTTGATCATAAATATAAGCGGAGTTGCCTCCTATCAATTTTCTTCGTGCGGGGTGTAAAGGGTCAGGAGGTGAGATATTAATTATGTTTAAAAATGATGTACTAAACTTTTCTAATTTCTTAGGCCCTACACCATGTATCATAAAAAATTCATCTATATTTTTTGGTTTCTTTATAGCCATTTCAATTAAAGTCGCTTCCCGAAAAATAAAATGACTAGGTATATTACTGTTTTCGGCTAATTTTCTACAGTTTGCTTTTAACATAGATAAAAGAGCTTGATCATCATCAGAAACCAATGTTTTAATTTTTAACTTTTTTGATATTTTGTGAAACGAATCTAGGTTAAAATTAATTGGGTGCTTATTAGTGAGGAACATTTTTCCTTGAACTGTTAAACAGATTGAATTCACTCCCTTTAGAGACGGACGAATTAGGTCTCTTCCCATCATTTGCCGGATAATAGCTAACCATTGAAGGTTATTAAACTCTTTTCCTGTACCAAAGAACTTATTTTTTTGATCACTATTTTTTTTTATTTTATCTGTTAGCTGTCCAATCAGTAGATTAATAATATTAGCAATAGAATATTTTTCATTTGTTAAAATTATACATTCTAGTATTTTTTGTATAGATTTAGAGGCTTCAAATGTGTCTTTTGGGTTTTTACATAAGTCACAATTTTTACATAATACAATATCCTCTCCAAAGTATCTCAGCAGATTTTTACGACGGCAATCTATATCATCTGCTAGCCCAATTATGTGATTAAGACGCTGATGGTTAAGATCTTTTTGAACTTCCATCATAGTACCCTCATTAATTTGTTGTCTTCTAAAATCAATATCTTCTTGGCTATAAAGAGTTAAAGCTATTGCAGGTTTTCCATCACGACCTGCTCGCCCAATTTCTTGATAGTAATTTTCGATTGATTGAGGTATGTCAGCGTGCACAATCCATCTAATGTTTGGCTTATCTAGTCCCATACCGAACGCTATTGTTGCAACAATTATTAAATTATTTTTAGAACTAAATAGAGTCTCGACATTTCGGCGAATACTGGATTCTAGGCCGGCATGGTATGCTAAAGCAGAGTAACCTATTTCATTAAGTGCGTTTGCTATTGTTTCTGTTTTTGCACGGGTCGCACAGTACACAATCCCACTCGTTTTTTTATTTTTTTTAACAAAATTTAAAATTTGATCTCTTGGGGAACTCTTTAGTTGAAAAGACATAAAGATGTTGGGTCGATCGTAACCAAAATAAAAAGATTTAGGCTTATTTTTTCCAAATAACAGTTTAGTTATTTCAATCTTTGTTCTTGGCCCGGCAGTCGCTGTTAGTGCTACAAGAGGGACATTTAGGCTTTTCCTTAGATTACCAATTAATAGGTAGTTAGGTCTAAAATCATGACCCCATTGACTAACACAATGTGCTTCATCGACTGCTATTAAATTTACATTTCCAGCTTTTAGTATTTTGATTGTAGAAGCCTTTGATAACCTTTCAGGTGCTATGTATAGAATTTTAAGAGTTTTTTGACTAAGGTTGTCTAGAATTTCTGTAACCTCTCCTGGGCTACTACTTGAAGTTAATGCTCCACAGTTTATTCCAAGTTTTTTGAGATAAAGGACCTGTGACATCATCAGTGCAATTAACGGTGATATAACAACTGTTAAACCTTCCCTCACAATGGCCGGGAGCTGATAACATAATGATTTACCCGAACCTGTGGGCATTACTACAAAGACATCATTTCCATGTATAACGGATTGTATTATTTCTTTTTGCCCGCGCTTAAAAGATTTTAAACCAAAAGTACTATTTAGAATTTTTTTCATAATGGATTGGAACTTACTAGGAAGTAGTTAAAAAAGTCAAAACTGTATTCCCATATTTTTTTTCATCAAGCCACTCAAACTCTTTTGGGACCTCTGGAGAAGCACTTTCCTCCCATACGACTAAAGCTCCTTCTGACAGCCAACCAAACTCTAGTGCCCTCGCTAATGCGGGTTTTCCAAATTTTTTTTGATAAGGAGGGTCAATAAAAACTAAATTAAAAGGTTCTGTTTTACATTGCTCCAAATGCAGTACATTTGTATTTATTACATTTATTTCATTAATAGTATTAGTAAGTTTAATGTTATCTTGGATTAATTTGAAGGTGCTTACACACTTTTCAAAAAGAGTGGCGTGACTGGCACCGCGAGAAATAGCTTCAATTCCAAGTATCCCTGTTCCGGCAAACATATCTAATACCCGTGCTCCGTTAAGAATATTACCATACTTTCCTCCAGAAAGAATATTAAAAAGGTTTTCCCTCACACGGTCTGTAGTCGGCCGTAGGCTTTTATTAGCCGGTGTACTTCCTATAGATTTTAATCTTAAACCTCGGAATTTTCCTGCGATAACTCTCACTTTTTTATTAGTTTTTTTAAGTCATACTCAGGATTTTCAATATCTGTTGGTGAAACTACGTTACCACTTTCTATTATTCTTTTACCAATCATATAGGATCTTGGGTCGTTCATGGCATCAACTGAAATGAGTGTTCCTGACTTATAGTACCAGTGTGATACAGAATTATCTCTGTCACCCTTTCTTACAGCTATTTGATCGTAACCGGTATTTAATCCTGCTATTTGAAGCTTCACATCGTACTGATCTGACCAAAACCAAGGGGATGGTATATAACTCTTTTTTTCGCCTAAGATATTTTCTGCCACTATTTCTGATTGATCAATAGCATTTTGTACACTTTCTAAACGTATACGCTTTCCTCTCCAGGGAAACGAGGAGCAGTCACCGGCAGCCCAAATACTTTCGTTAGATGTTTGACCAAGTGAGTTAGTTTTAATACCATTTTCAATATCTAAACCAGCTTCAGATGCTAGATTGTCATTAGGTAGAACGCCAATCCCTGCAATCACCAAGTCAATATTCATTTGAGTACCATCAGAGAGTATTGCTTTTTCTACATGAGTCTCCCCTATAAGGGCATCTAGAGTAACTCTTTCCAGTATTTCTACACCATTATTTTGATGAAGCTCTCTGAAATAGTTTGCAGTTTCAGAAGATGAAACCCTATTTAAAATCCGTTTATCCATTTCAATAATTTTTACGTTTACACCTAATTTTCTGCAAACTGATGCGGCCTCCAAACCTATATAACCACCTCCAATTATCAATACTTTTTTCCCTTCAACTAAGTTTGGAGCCATATAGTTGACATCTAAGATTGATCTTACGTAAAAAATATTTTTTAAATTTTGACTCAATGACTCGAGTAGTTTTCGAGGAGTGGATCCAGTCGTAAAGATAAGCTGATCGAATGAAGTTGTATTTCCTTTGCTATAAATTACTTTCTTTTTAATATCTATTTTTGAAATAGGGGAATTTAAATTAAGATCAATATCTTGCTCAGAGTAGAATTTCTTTGGTCTGATATACAGACGCTCTACATCTATTTCCCCGAGTAAATATTTTTTGGATAGTGGAGGACGTTGATAAGGAGGAAACACTTCTTCACCGAACAATGAAAGCTTTTCGTCATAACCCATTTGACGTAATTTGGCACATAGAGATGCACCTGCTTGGCCTGCCCCGATTACAACGATATCTTTCATATATATCTTCCATTAATGGTATGACTTATCAAAAAACTGTATATAGAGGTTTTGAGAAGTTTTAAATAAGGAAGTGAGTATGATGATAAAGGAAAATGATAAACTACCAAATTCGGAGTTCGTGTGGTTTGGTAAAGAGGGTATCGAAAAAGTTTTGCTGAGTAAGTTTACAGCTCTTAACAAAGTAGTGATTTTTGGTTTACCGGGTGCTTTTACGCCGACTTGTCAGTCTTCTCACGTTCCAAGCTTTATTAGGACAAAGAAAAGATTTGAAGAAATTGGGATAAATACGATTATTTGTATTTCTGTTAATGACCCGCATGTTTTGAAAGCCTGGGGAGAAATTACGGGAGCTTCAGCTGCTGGTTTAATAATGTTAGGAGATCCAGAAAGTAAGTTTACTCGCTTGATTGGAATGGACTTTACAGCACCTGATATCGGTTTGATTGAAAGGTCAAAAAGATATGCTATGTATGTTGAAGATCAAAATGTAATTGTTTTTAATGAAGAAAAATCACGTGGTGAATGTACAACCTCTGCGGGTGAGGGATTACTTGACTCTATAGCCAAACTATAAAAATTAAATTTCGAGGGTTATTTTTTTAAAAGGTTTTTATATGGAGCGAAACTAGTTAGCACTTCATTACCTTCTTTCACAGCGGCTCTTTCAGAATCCAAATAAGCTGATATCGCAGTTCTTAAACTTTTATTATTTATCCAATGGAGAGATTTAACAGCGACGGGTAAATATCCCCGTGCAAGTTTGTGAGCACCTTGGGCACCAGCTTCCACAATCTTTAAGTTATTGGATATCGCAAAATCTATTGCTCGATAATAACATAGCTCAAAGTGTAAGGACGGATAGTCCTCGATACAGCCCCAATAACGCCCATAAAGGGTATCTTGACCAATAAAATTTAAAGCGCCAGCAACGTATCTACCATTAATCTCAGCCAAAACTAATAATGTGTCATCAAGGAGGTTTTTTTGAACCTCTTTAAAGAAGTCCCTAGTCAGATATGGTGTACCCCATTTTTTTATCCCAGTGTCTTGATAAAAAAGCCAAAAAGCGTCCCAATGTTTTTCTTGTATTTGAGGTCCCTGCAATACTTCAATTTTACCCCCAAACTGATTAGCTAATTTTCTCTCTTTCCTTATATTTTTTCGTTTCCGGGATGATAAGGATTCTAAAAAACAATCGAAAGAGCTGTAGGAATTATTTTTCCAGTGAAATTGTTGGCTGGTTCGGTAAAGAAGATCATTTTCTTTACCTATATCTATTTCACTGTCTGTACAAAATGTTATGTGGATAGAGGATAAATTATTTTGCTCTGCTAAGTGAATCGCTCCCTTAATAAGTGCATTACTTCCAGCTTGTTCCCAACCTGGTTTAGTAAGAAAACGTTTTCCAGTGGCTGGAGTAAAGGGTATAGATATCTGTAACTTTGGATAATACTGACCTCCGGCGCCTTCAAATGCATGAGCCCAGTTATGATCAAATATATACTCTCCTTGGGAGTGATATTTTAAATAAAGTGGAGCAACAGCAATTATAGTACCTTCGGATTTTGCTACTATATAATGTGGAATCCAACCAGTACCTTGTCCCACAGATTTAGATTTTTCGAGAGCAAGAAGGAACCGGTGAGTGGAGAAAATATTTAGTGGTTTACTATTGGGAGATTCTGGACAAGCGCAAGCATCCCAATCTTCAGCAGGCATGCTTTGAATGCTTTGTAAAAAAGATATGTCTATATTACATGTTTTCATTTGATTTATGGCGCGCGCGGATCTTAAAAAATTATATTAATATAATTTTACTGTAAAACTTTTACAGAATTTAATGAGAGTAGAGTTTTTATTTATGATTTTATTTGAAAAATACCCTCTATTTCAACAGCTACTCCAAAAGGTAAAGATGCCGCACTAACTGCTGAACGTGAATGACGTCCAGATTCTTGCAGTACGTCTACTAAAAAGTCTGATGCCCCGTTGATTATTGTAGGTTGATCCATGAAGTCAGGAGTTGAATTAACGAAGCCCGTAAGCTTGATAACCCTTACTAAGTTGTCTAAATCCCCTCCACAAGCATTTTTCACTTGGGCAAGAAGACTAATTGCACAAGCTTCTGCTGCCTTCACACCGTCCTCTGTACTCATTGTACTCCCCAACTTGCCTTTTATTAAACCATTTGCGTTAGAAGAGACTTGGCCAGAAATATAAACAATATCACCAACGACCACACTTGGAACATAATTTGCTGCGGGTGCCGGTGCATCAGGGAGTTTAATTCCAATTTCTTTTAAACGGTTTTCAATTTTCATGTTTTCTCCATTAATCTATTATAAAGTTGTGATAAACGTATAAGTAAAAGTGATCAAATTAATTAAAATATATTGTATTTTTGTTACTAACTTTAAATTCTACAATTTGTAAGAAAAATAAATTATTTTGTATGGTGGTTTAAGTTTTCTTTGGGTATATATGAGATCTATAATACTGCCAATTAAATTAGAGTAAAATAATGCTTTTAATGCCCAAAATATCAAGAGTACTTGTGGCCTTCTTGTTAATGGTTTTAGTTTCTTGTGGTTCTGCGCCAATAAATCAGAGCGTGAATGATCCAGCTGAGTCTTTAAACAGAAACGTTCATAAGATTAATAGAGGGTTGGATCGTATTGCTTTGCGTCCAGCGTCAAAAGTCTACCAAGTGGTGCCAAAACCTATCAGGGCAGGAGTTAGTAATTTTGCTTCTAACTTAAAAACCCCAGGCATGATAATCAATGACTTAATTCAATTTAAGTTAAAAGATGCAAGTTCAAACTCTGCAAGGTTTATAGTTAACACTACAGCCGGTTTAGGAGGTCTTTTTGATCCTGCAAGTAATTTGGGTCTACCTGAGAGATATTCTGATTTTGGAGAGACTTTACATGTATGGGGGGTCCGCGAAGGACCTTATGTTGAATTACCGCTGTTTGGTCCTAGTACTTTACGAAATACCATCGGTCGCATGGTGGATTTTGCTTCAAATCCCGTTAGATTACTTTCTGAATCTCCTGAACAACAGGTTTATGCCGGAACTCAGATGCTTAAGGCTATAGATCAACGTGGACGTTTTTCAGAGTTAGTTGATTCTATAATGTATGATAGTGAGGACAGTTACGCTCAGGCTCGACTTCTATACCTTCAGCAACGAAGAGAGTTTTTACGAAAAACTGATAATAAAGATAATAAAGATTATATAGATCCATATAATGATGTTTACGATAAGTAATTTTTTATGAAATTAGTTAAGAGAACATTTAAAAATTTCTTTATTTTAATTTCTGTTATATTTTTTGCTACATTTTGCATGCTTACTGTTTCACAAGCACTTGAAAAGAGTGAAGCAGAAGAGTTAATTAAAAAGATATCTCTTGAAGTTAACAATATCATATCGTCAGCCCGTGATGAGTCGGTGACTATAGATGAGCTTGAATTTGTCTTTAAGAAGTATGCAGATACTAATATTATGGCTCTTACTACACTTGGGCCAGCTCGAAGGACTGCATCATCGAGTCAATTGGAGTTTTTTAAGGACTCTTTTCAAATATATTTTCTTAATAAGTATGCTCGAAGATTTCGAGAACTTAAAGACGGAGAAATTTCTATTTTAAGTTCGCGACCAATACGCTCAGGTGTGGAGGTGAAAACTCGTGTACATCTTATAGATTGGGCCCCGTTAGAGGTACTTTGGCTTGTATCTGACCGTAGTGGAGAGGTGAAAATATTTAATATTATAATTGATGGCATTAACTTATTATCTTCAGAAAGAGTGGAGATCGGGGTAATGTTAGAAAATCGAAATGGCGACATTGATTTATTAAGTTCAAGTTTAAGAGGTATAAATTAAAAACTTGGTGAGCTTTATTGTTTAAATAGGTTTTTAATTGACTTGAAAATATTGAAGTCACTTTTTAGATTTAATTCGTAGTTTCTATATGTCCCATTTAATAAGGTTGGTGGAGCTTTAGGCCTTATCATTGGTAGTTGTTTGTAGGATGAATCATCGCTTATTCTTATTATAATTTCTCTCCAAATCTCTGCAGGTAAGCCACCTCCAGTCACACCAGTTAGTGATAGATTTTTATCGTTTCCCATCCAAACACCGACGACATGTTGAGTTGTAAAGCCAATAAACCAGGCATCTCTTTGGTTTTGTGTAGTACCTGTTTTTCCAGCAACCTCTATCTCTTTAATGTTTGCTTTTGTGCCGGTTCCGTCCTGTAAGGTTCTGTGCATCATGTATATTAATTGTTCGGTAGTGTTCTGTGATAACGTACGTTCTTTAGATGTAAACTTTTTTTCCATTAAGGGGGTGTCATTATTCTTAAGCCTTAGCTTTGTTAGGCCATAAGGGGTCACATATTTACCTCCATTTAGAATTCCAGCGTACGCGCCTGTAATTTCTAATAACGTATGCTCAGATGTGCCAAGGGCTACAGAGGGGCTGTTGGGAAGGTCGTTATATAAACCAAGATTCTTTGCCGTTTTAATAACATTATCTCGACCGACTTCTTCTGATAGTTTTACGGCTACGGTATTTATAGAGAGTTTAAATGCATCGGTTAAAGTTGTTTTTCCAATAAAGTCTCGTGAGTAGTTTTTGGGAGTCCACGTACTCGAACCAGGTACAGGGATTGAAATGGGGGTGTCCTCTACTATGGTGTTATATTTAAAACCCTTTTCAAGTGCTGTTGCATATACTAAGGGCTTAAAGATCGATCCAGTTTGCCTTTTTGCTTGGGTCGCTCTATTAAATGATCCAACTTTATTAGCTTCTCGGCCTCCTATCATTCCCCTAACAGCTCCATCTGGAGACATTATCACAACAGCAATCTCTGCTAAGGAACCTTTGCGAAGTTTATTCTTTAATATGGTGTTTACTGCTCGCTCAGCTTTACTTTGAATTAAGCTATCAAAAGTAGTCTTGATGATAACATCCTCCATTGTTTTCCTAGTAAGGAATGGAGGAATTGAACCCATAATCCAATCAACAAAATAACTGCTATTATTAGCTGATCCTCTAGATGAAAGGTTTGCTGGGTTTGAAATAAAAAACTGTTTTTCGGTATTCGTAATATACTTTTGTTGATGCATTAATTTTAATACCACGTTCGCTCTTGCTTGCGCTTTGTGAATATTACTCGTTGGTGCGTAGGTAGATGGAGCTTTAAGAAGTCCTGCAAGCATAGCCGATTGTCCAATATTTAACTTACTGGAAGACGTATTAAAGTATCTTTGGGATGCAGCTTCAAACCCACGAGATCCAGCCCCTAAATATGCTCTGTTCAAATATAATGAAAGTATTTCGTCTTTGGTGTAGCGAAACTCCATTATTACAGCAAAAATAGCTTCTTTGATTTTACGCGTTTTTGTTATTTTACGACAATCTGCTTCATATTCACGTTCGCTTTCCCATTTATTTGGATTGTACTCCTTACCCAGACAAATAAGCTTTGCTGTTTGCTGCGTTATCGTTGAACCACCGCTTCCTTTAAGTGGCCCTCTTCCAGCCTTTAGGTTAGTTTTTATGGCACCCAGTATTCCTCTAGGGGAGATTCCAAGGTGTCTGTAGTATCTTTTGTCTTCTGTCGCCACTATTGCATTTTTTAGCATTGGTGAGATAGAAGTACTTGTTATTATATCACCTAATTGATCACCTCTCCAAGCAAACGTATTACCGTTTTTATCTAAGAAAGTGACTGATCCCCTGGCGCGGCCATCTACAAGGTCTTCGTATGGTGGGAGAGTAATATATATGAAGGTCGCTATTCCAAATAGAATCAGAGAGCAAAATAAAACTGTCCGCCACATAACAGCCCAAAGTTTATTTAAAGACCAAATGAATGGGAATAAGACTATTGATATTATTTTTTGAAGGAGAGGTTTTGAATGTGTAGATTTTTTGTTTGTATAAGTACGTCTTTTTGAATTACTTGACCTTTTGTCACTACTTTTTTTTATTTTTGATGAAGAATTTTTATTTTTTGATATCTTCATTTTTTCTACTTTTTGATTGTTAACAAAGTAACATTTTCCTTGCTTTTCAAAGTTTTTGTGAATAATTGTCCATATTTCATAATACAGATATATCTAATTTATTGATAGTGGAAGTATTTCTAAATTTTTCTGTAATTAATGTTATAAAAAAATAGTATGTTTAATTTTTAGAATGAGTATTTTTATGTCTGTAAACTCAAATCTTCAATCGGTGTCAGCATATAATAAGATTAGAGAGGATATTTTAGCTTCAAAGTTCCCCCCGAATCATAAACTTAAAGTTAAGGAACTTAGTGGACTTTATGATATCGGTGTAATCCCAATTAGGGAGGCTCTTAGTAGGTTAGAGTCAGAGGCGTTGGTTGCACACGTTGGTCAAACTGGGTTTACTGTTTCTCAAATTTCAAAAGAAGATCTTAGGTCATTAGTTGAAACTCGAATTCTAATTGAATGCCTGGCATTAGAGCGTTCTATCAAGAACTTTTCTAACAAATGGGAGGAAGAATTAGTTCTCGCTTTTCATAGGTTACAGCGAACTGACAGAGTTTTAGAGGTTAACGGTGTAAGAGCTATTAACCGGAACTGGATAGCATATCATCACAGTTTTCATCTTACATTAATAAACAACAGCGGGTTACCCTGGCTAAATAAGTTTTGTAGTGAGCTTATTGATCATAGTACAAAATATGGAGTTTTTATAACAGTAGAATACCCTAACCTAGGCAGAGAAAGCGCTAAGGAACACAAAGAACTTTATGAGAGTGTGTTGGCGAGAGATAGTGAAAGTTCTAAAAATTTATTAAAACAACACTATCACGCTAGTATAGAGCACATACTTAAATTCTTAACTAAATAGATTTAAACCTCTTCGTCTATCCAGCTTTTAAGAGATGCTTTCGGTGCGGCACCTACTTTATTAGAAACTATTTCACCGTCTTTAAACATAAATAATGCTGGTATCCCACGAACGCCCATTTGAGCAGGTGAATTTGGATTGTCATCTACATTGACTTTTACAATTTTAATTTTTCCTGCATATTCATCAGATAGTTCTTCTAATGCTGGTCCAATTTGCTTGCAAGGGCCACACCATTCGGCCCAAAAATCAACTATTACGGGTAATTCAGATTGGCGCACCTCTTTATCAAAACTATCATCAGTTACATGTGTTGTTGGCATTGTTTTTCCTTCGATAATGTAAAGTTATTTTAAAATGGACGGTATTTAGAGAACTCTAAAAGGTCAAGAGATAGTAGCATTTATGAAAGCTTCTTTTACCGACAATTGATTTAACTTCATAAGATGCTCTTTTTCAGTCCAAAGGATTGCAGTTTGGATAGGTGTATCTGGGTATATTTTTTTTAAAATCTCTTGATAGGCCCCCATCTGCTGGAGTATGCCGATGGGCACATTGTTTATATTTTCAGGAACTCTGATGTTTGATTTGAAATCGACTGCTAAAATATAATGTGGCATAAAAACCAGACGATCAACTACACCTATAACTTTTTGATTTTTTAGAAACTCAAATTTGGCAGAAATAGTTACCTCAGGAAAAGATTTACTATGAAAAATATAATTAAAATCTTTGTTATTTAAAATTTGTATAACTTTTTTAGTTAGACTTCTTATTGTTGATGGCTCAAAACCTGACAATAAATCTCGAGCTTTTTCTTGATAAGAGTCAAAAGACACCTTTGGTAAATGTTCTAAAAGCAAGTGAAGGCCACTTCCCTCTGAAAGTATCTGTTCGTTTGATTTTTCTGTTTCAGGGCCAATGATAGATTTATTTAACCCAAGTTTCGAGGGTGATATACTAGTGATGCGATCAGACCCCTTAGGAGCATTTGTTGTCAACCAGTTTGGCAATTTTGCAGGTATTTTTTTTGAAGAGCTATTTTTTTTATGTAATTTATTGGGCCACTCTAGGTGTGTAAGTTTTTTACCTGTGTCAACTTTATTAATTTTAGCATTTAACTTAGTCATGCCTTGTTCAAGTAGCTGATACCAGCAAGGGTTTGTTGGATTAGGAAGGGAGCCGGATCCACAAATTATTAACCAGCTTTCAGCCCTTGTAATTGAGACATATAAAAGCCTCAGTTCCTCTAATGCCTGTTGCTCTTGAACCTTGTCGATAAAGTTTTGTTCGCTTAAAGATCTTTTCTCAGAGTTTGCCTTCCAGATTGGACACCCTTTTAAAGTAAGAATCTCATCTCTTAAAGTGTTTTTCTTTGGACCAGTATCTGGAAGTATTACTATGGGTGCTTCTAAGCCTTTAGCCCCGTGGACTGTCATAATTCTAATTTTATTTTCACTTGCGTGAAGAGATCTTTTTACAGTTGTATTCTCTTGAGATATCCACAGCAGGAACCCTGTTACACTAGGCACCTCTGTACGTTCATATTCTATTGCTTGCTCTAAAAGTACATCTAAAACCTCTTCTACTTCAGAGCCTAACCGTGAAACAAACTTTCTTCGTCCATTATGTAAGGTCAATATACACTCTAAAATTTCATAAGGGCGCATATAATCGACTTTATTTCTTAAATCATTAAGCATTTCCCAAACTTCGTAAAACTCTTCCTTTCTTTTGTTTAAAACTTCGTAGAGGTGAAGGTTTTTTCGACTATATGCTAACTTAAAAAGAGAGTCCTCGCTAAGATTGCAAAGTGGAGAACGCAAAACTTCAGCTAATGATAGGTTGTCTTCGGGGGTAACTAAGTATGATAAAAGAGAGATTAAATCTTTAACTCCAAGCTCTTTCATAAGGTCTAGTCGATCTGTTCCTGCTATAGGTAAGTTAAATTGTTTACAGGATCGTATAATCTCATGAAATAATGTGGAGCGAGTTTGAACCAAAATTAGAAAGTCTGCCGGCTCTATTCGTCTTGTGTTCACCTCAGATGAGGTCTTACTACTATCTACCTGAATGATTTGTTCATAATCTATCAGATTATGAATTTTTTCTGCAATTTTGTTCGCCAGTTTAATTGAGTGATGTTTCTTTCCTATTGTGTCAACAGGATCATACCACAGAGTATCATATTCATCTTTCTCATCGTTGATCCAATCCCATAGATCTACTTTTCCAGGAAGGTTTTCTTTAAATGGAAGATGACTAGGTTTGTCATGTACTCTTTCAAAAAAAATATCTTTAAAACTTGCATCTACTAAGTTTAAAATTGGTTTTGATGACCGAAAAGAGTGAAGTAAGTTAAGAGGTTGAATATTCTTACTGATAGCACCCAAGGCAATAGAAAAATATTCTTGCATACTATCAAAGGAATTTGGATCTGCACCTTGAAATGAGTATATTGACTGTTTTTTGTCGCCAACTGCAAAAATTGTTCTATTTAATTCTGCTCTAGCGCTTTCACCAGAAACAAAATCTTGAGTTAATAAGCGAATAATTTCCCATTGTTTTGGAGAGTTGTCTTGAGCCTCATCCACCAGAATATGATCAATACCGCCATCAAGTCTATATAGAATGTAATTTGCAAAAGCTGGATTTTTTAAAAGGTTTATTGTTTTAAGGATCAGGTCATCAAAATCCAGCAAACCTCTCATTTCCTTTTCTCTTTCTAGTGTTTCTAAAAATTTAACAGAAAACAAATGAAGAGCATTTGTTTTTTCAAATGACTTCAGTTTAAGTTGCATCTCTAGGGTAATAGCTACTTTTTCCATTAACTTCCTAAGTTTTGAGAGGTCTTCCCCTAGTGCCTCCTGAGCTTTTTTAGTGGGAATAGATTTATACTTTGCTTGAGGTAAAAAATTTGGACCATTCTTGTAAAGGAAGCAGTCGAATAAAATATTTATATCTTCAATCCCTGGCTTCACTAAGTTTAAGTTTGAGAGTTTAGTTGCAAGAGTTTGCATAGCCTGGCTTTGCTTCCCTAAGACCTTTATAGTTAACTTTATAAAGCTAGTTAGCTCTCGCAACTCTTCTTTTTTTTCAGGAAAGGTTAGCTTAACTGTATCGATTTTATTTTTTATATTTACCGGAATGTTCAAGATTTTTTTTATCTCTTCTGACCCCATGTATTTACCCAGCGTCTCTTTATGTTTAATTATTTCTAATAAAATACTATCAATCTCTGTTCCTGAAAAATGAGTTGTAAATTTATCGAACATATCTGCCTCACGTTCGGCGATATTTTCTAATATTTCAAATCTAATTTTTTTACCAACACGCCCATCCATTTCTGTAAATGATGGTGATACCCTTGCTTCTAACGAAAACCGTCTGAGCATGGATGAACAAAAAGAGTGGATAGTTTGAATCTTTAAACCCCCCGGTGTTTCAACTGCTTGAGCAAACAAGCGTCGAGAATTTGAAAGGTATTTTTCATTTATATTACTGTCAGACAACCCAAGTAGTAAAAGGTTTTCTCTTAACTCGGTGTCGGACATCATTGACCAACTTCCAAGCCGTGAAAATAGTCTATTTTGCATTTCGTTTGCTGCAGCCTTTGTATATGTAAGGCATAAAATTCGCTCTGGCAAAGTACCATTTAACAAAAGCCTAGCCACTCTATCAGTTAATACTTTGGTTTTCCCTGACCCAGCATTGGCTGATAACCAAGTAGAGGTATCAGGATCTGAAGCTCGGATTTGTTGCCGAGTTGCCTCTGAGGTAGTCATTCGCCAACGAACTCCGGTTCAGGCTTTTGAGTATGGTCCCACTCACCAAACCTAGAAAGATGATCATACTCACCCTCCCACCGGGTTTCAAACACAGCGCGCCTTGCAGAGTAACCACGGTATCTATCGTGATAACTTGATATAAGGGTACAAAAATTGTCAAAAACTTTAATTAAATCTTTGCCATCTAGAGCATTTTTCTGATCTCTTAATCTAGACGATAAATCGATGTAATACGCCTCTTTTACCACTTTTCCATGTAACGTTTTTATTCCCCCTTTAACTAAAATTAACGCCAAAAGTTGTAATTGCTTGTCAAAGTACTCCTGTTTTTTTTCCGAAGGTATCAAGCCAGTTTTATAGTCATAGATGATTAACTCTCCATTTGATCTCTCATCTACCCTATCAAAAATGCCATTTAAAATGAAGTTTAACTTTTTAATTTCTATTTCTGCTTTGACCTCAGTTAGGATAGGCTTTGTATCTTTGCGTCTAATACCTTCCGAAGCTATGAAGGCATCTGAAAAACTATCAACTTTTTTCTGCCAGGCTACCCTTAAAAATAACGAGGGTGCAAAAACTTCTAAAACCTCTTTGGAAATATCTACCAAAAGTTTTTGTGGTTGATCGGGCCATTGGTGTAATGTTGATTTTATAAGTTGCTCCATTATTCTATGGATTGCCTCACCCCGCAATGCTGCGTCTGAGGCAACACTAATGGGCTTCAATGGTACTAGTTTTAGAATGTGCTTAGCGTAAATCGCATAAGGATCACGAATTAAACGTTCAATTTGAGTTACAGACAATTTCTTTGGTCTACTGGAAACTGGTGGTTGCGGAGATGGTCTTTTTGAAGGTTCAGTTTGTTCGTGTGGTTTTTCAAACTCATTACTTAGTTTTAACCAAAAATGCCCACGCGATCTCATCTCATCTAAAGGAAAGTGTTCACCTTTAGGAAGACCACTTAGTAAATTAAACAACCTGTTTAGCCACCTGGATGGTACAGTTTCGGATTCCGAGTTTCGTTTTGATCTTGTAAGCCAAACTTCTGAAGAAGCAATTGCCTGCTGAAAATCATGTGCTGAAAGGCCTATGAGGCGTTCAGGTAGAGGTAAGCCTGCATCGCGCCGCATTTGGCGGTTTATCCATGGGTCAGGATTGGGTGTTGGTGGCCAGACTCCATCATTGAGGCCCCCTAAAATTACAAGATCTGAAGTATTGACTCGAGCTTCTTGAGTGCCCCAAATCATTATGTCTGGACGGGAAATGAAGGATGTACGAACTATAGCTTTACCTAAGATGTGATAGATCAGATTGACATATTGGTTAGGGTTCATTTCCCCGCCCCAAATTGCGGCATCTTCTAATTCGTTAATTACCTCTAACAACCTTTTGCCATCCTCAGCGGCCCACAGGGTTTTTGTTTCGTTACCGTTTGGACCTTTGATCAAGAGTTTGGTTATTTCAGAGTGAATACTAATATATTTCTCTAGTGTTTGATTTTCAATATTGGTTAAATTATCCAGACAAGCAAACACCCAAGTAACCCAGTTAGCTGTATCGTTTTTGTCGTCTAAGGTTTTAGCCCAGCTTAGGATAGTACTTTTATTTGGAAACTTTGCTTTTCCCCGCAGTAGAGATAACTCTAAGTTTCTAGTTTTCATAAGGTGTGCTCTTCGTGTTTCTAAGCAAACAAGTGGGTGCTTTAGGAGTGCCAAAAAACTTTCAGAAGTTAATTTTTTACCTATTAACTTTGAAGATTTTAGAAAGAGTCTACCGGACACGCTTAATGATAAGGGTGTTCCAGCTGCATCATCCACTTCAATACGCCACTGTTTTAATGTTGCGGATATTCTTCTTGCTAAAAGCCTATTAGGGGTAATTACGGTACATGACTTTTTATTTTCTAATGTCTCTCTTATCTTAAGAGCAATTGAAAGTGCTTCAAGTCTCTCTGATGGAGCTTCAAGGATAGTTATACCTTGAGTTGCAGTAGATATATTTCTTAGTTTTGGGGCTTCCTTTATCCAACTATCAGTGACAGGAGCTGGTTGTAGAGCTAAAGAAATAAGTTTGTTTCTTGATTCATTGTAGGGACTCGTTTCAGTCCATTTATCGATTTCTGAAAATTTAATTCCTAACCCTGATAGAAGTGATTTCAAACGATATTGGGGATGATCTTCGCTTGAAGAACTTGAAGATTTAGAATCTCCAAGAGTATGCCAAACAAGGTCTGACATTTCAAAGTCGACACCTGGAAGAATTACTGCACCGAACGGAAGTTTTGTTACAAGTTTAATGAATTTTTGAGTTGTTCCCCGTGAACCTGTCGAGCCCGCTATTATAATTGGATTTAGGGGGGGATCTTTGATCCATTTTTCCTCTAAAAGGTCTATTACCATCCTTTGACGCCGCTCTTCGGTAACGATGCTATTAAGATCAAAATATTGATTGATTAGTTCAAAAAACTTTTTATTTCTGGCCCAGTATTGGGAGTAATTTTGTACGTCCAAATTCACTATGCTGTCTGGTGACAAACCTTCTTCATGAAGCTGCTGGATTAAATTTGCTAAACTATCAGCTAACTCGAAGGAAGAGCTAGAAGATCCCATATCAGGTTCTAATTCAATAAATTTTGATATTAATTGTGCTAACTCAAGACGTATACCTAATGAGTTCCTTGAAAGTTTTATTTTTGAAAAACTTGGATCATTTGGTAGATCATTTAGGGTTAACAAGCGAGGTAAAACAGTGGCATAAGAATTTGTTAATTCGTCCTTTACTCTCTGACGCATACGGTTAGAGTTAACGTATATTTCGACTTCTGCCATTGCTTCAGGAGAACTACTCTCTAACCGTTTTCTTAGTCCACATACAAATTCCTTGGGGAAATCCACCCCTGGAGGAAGTCCAAAAAAATGAGATTTTTCAGTTTTTTTAAACATTTCAGTTCACGTATCCACTAAGATATTTTTAACAGTTTTTCGGCCTTTTTTATGCCAATAGGTGTTCCAACATCGACCCAACTTCCTGAGTACTCTAGGCCATATATTGTTCTGTCTGAGATCATGTTGTCCCAAACGATATTGAGAGAAAAGTTTGTTAGATTTATTTTGGAAAAGCGATTGGTTTTAATAATTTGGGCTCCTGTATAGACCAAACCTGAGTTGTTTCGCTTTAGTAAGCTATCCTTATTTAAAGAGAAATCACCTTTTTGGGGATGATCAAGGTTTTTTTCTTGTGGAGCAAGTAAGAGCAGAGCCTCCATATATGTAGGGTCCCAGGCTTTTTCTAAAATCTCTAATGGGTTCTTGCCTTTATAAATGGAGTCAGAGTTTAGAGTAAAGATAGTGTTATTTCTTATTATTGGAAGAGCATTTTTAAGTCCCCCACCTGTTTCATAAATATTTGGCTCTTCAACAATCACTGTAACATTTGAATATTTTTTTAAGTGCTTTGTTAGCAGCTCATGTTTATAATGTGCGTTTACAATAGCTGTCATAGAAGGTTTTTGTAGTAATGATAAAGTATGATCAATTAGAGTTTTACTTCCTACTTTTATTAGTGGTTTAGGAGTAGAAATAGTCAGTTTTTCCATTCGAGCACCAAAACCCGCAGCAAATACCATTACCTCTGTTAATTCAGGATACATGGGAGTTTTTTATTCTTTGGATTACGTCATTATTTGGTTCTGGAAAAAAATCTCTAATTAGTGAGTTAAGATCTCCTAGAGCAGGATGTTTTAGATCTTCAATTAGCTTCCTCCAAATTCCTGGAATAAATGTTAAGTAGCCTTTCTTATTATCTCTTACTGATAATCGAGTAAAAACACCTAGTATACGTAGGTTACGTTGTGCGCTACAAACAGAAAACCCATGCTCAAAGTCTTCGACGTTTAATTTAGTATTCAAAAGGTAATGTTCTAAGCATTTACGTTTGATTTCTGGATTTACCTCTCGTCGAATATCGTTAAGCAATGATGCAAGATCATAAGCGGGATGTCCAAGCATTGTATCTTGGAAATCTAATATCCCAACACGCTGGTAACCTTTTCTGTGATTTAACCAAATTAAATTTTCTGCATGGAAGTCGCGGTGAACCATGATGTGGGGGGTGCTCATTATGTTAATTAAAGAGGCATTCAGCAATTTATAAAATTCAGTTTTTAAAGTAACATTGGGTGACGCCGTTAAACCGTACTCCAAATACCAATCTAAAGCTAAAAGTGATTTATTGACCATGTCTGAACAATTATAAACATCAAGACCTTTTAAAGGCGTAGAATGATATAAACGGATTAAATTATCAGTGGCATTTATATAAAACTCTAGCTCATTGTTAGGTTTGTTAATTAACATTTTGGAAAATAAATTTTCTCCAAAATCTTCTAATATTAAAAACCCGTTTGAAATGTCACTGTCGTAGATTTTTGGTACACTTAATCCAATTTTTTGAAAATATTTACATACTTTTACAAATGGTTTTACATCTTCTCCATCCTCTGGAGGAGCATCCATTAGAATTGAAGTGCCTTTCATACTACATGTTAAGCGCTCATAGCGTCTCTTTGAGGCATCTCCTTGTATCGAAGTGCGTTTAGCATTTTTCCACGATGATTGAGAAAGAAAAATACGTGTAAGTTTTGTGCGACTAGAGTTCATTTTTAAACTTTTTAATTATTAATTTTAAACCATTCATTATTTCTTCATCATGACACATTATATTACAGATTCGAGTGGTATCCGAATGATACTTAAAATTAATATAAACTGCATTTGCAGGGAGATAGTTTTTTAATTTTTCTGGCCATTCAATGATACAAATTTCATTTCCAAAAGCCTCTGAAAGACCCAGTTCGGTTATGTCGTCTGTTGAAGGAAGTCGATAAAGGTCAGCATGCCATATTTCTGAATCTGGGGTTTGATAGGTTTGTACTAGTGTGTACGTAGGTGATGGGATGTCCTCAATAATTCCATGTTTTGATAAAAGTTTTTGTATATATTTTCGTGCAAAGAAGGTTTTACCAGCTCCTATCTCTCCAGATAGTAAGATTGTTGTGCCGGTGGAGCTACTATCAGCTATTTGTCTTGCCAGAAGGCTTGTTTTATCTTCTGAAGAAAGTAGGATGGATATCCCAAGTTGTAAATTGGATTTATTCATAGAGTTGTTTCTTTAGAAAGTTTTATAAATTGCTAGATTAATTTTTTTAACAGAAGTTAAATTTCAAATTGTTGGTTTTCTCCCAATCCAATCATTTTATTTTGGTTTGGATCTTCGATAATACTGCGGATCCAAGTTACTTCTGCGATGGCGCCTTTTAATTGATCGTTATGTTTCTTTTTGTATTTGAGATCGGAGCCATTAGAAAAAGAAATTTGCGCTCCTGATCGTTCTAGTAGTGTTTTTGCAATAAATAGACCTAAACCCATACCTTCATATTCAGGGTGTGAATCTTTAGATATAAAAGTATCTCGCCTCTTGATGAAGGGGTCACCAATTCTTCCAAATATATCAGCGGGATAACCATCTCCATCATCGCAAATTTGTACACTAATTGTGCGTTCATTCCAAGTAGTATCAATCCATATTTCAGTTTTAGCAAAATCAACCGCATTTTGAATTAAATTCCTTAACCCATGAATTATTTCTGGCTGTCTATGAATGTTAGGAATACTTTCACTTTTGTTCTTTTGGAATGTGTGAGTAATATTAATTACCTTATTACGTTTTGAGTGAGGTTCAGCAGCTTCTTCTATTAGGTTTGTAATAGGAACTATTTTTATCTGCAGATCATCTTTCCCGCTTCTCCCCATAGAATCTAAAATCACTTTACATCTTTGCACTTGTTCACGAATTAATTCTGCATCTTCCCTTAACTCCTTATTATTTTTTAAGTCTTCTATTAATTCAGTACTAGCAAGATTTATTGTTGCTAGTGGTGTTCCCAATTCATGTGCTGCAGCAGCGACGACGCCACCCAAATCAGTAAGTTTTTGTTCTCTACTTAGGGCCATTTGAGTTGCGAGGAGTGCTTGACTCATTAAATGTGTTTCTGAAGTCACCCGCCTGGCATAAAATGCTAAAAATACTATCCCAATCATTAATGCTGTCCAAAACCCAACAGTAAATAAAAATGGAAGCTTTATAACTATGCCTGATTGCATAATTAATGGTACGTGATCAAAAGCGAGTACACTTACTAAAATGATTGCTAAGCCGCTGATAAAAAAAGTTGAAAACGGGCGTAAGGTCATTGCCGATACTGTGACAGGGGCTAGAATAAGAATTGAAAACGGGTTGTTGAGTCCGCCAGTCAGGTAAAGTAAAACAGCTAACTGAATAAGATCAAAGAGTAACATTGCCAAGAAATCGCGCTCTGGTAATCGACGATTTTCAGGAAAAATAAATGTGGCTAATAAATTTATAAAAACTGAGGCTACAATTGCTAATATACAAAGTTTAAGATCTATCTGGAGTCCTATAATGAACTTTGAAATGAGTATAGCGGTAACTTGCCCAATCACTGCAAGCCATCGGAGTATTATTAAAGTCCGAAGACGTACAAGGCCACTCCGGGCACTCTGTGCATAAATGCTTGCATAATTCATACTCATTTAGTTGGAATATTTTTAAAAATCATAATAAGAGAATGATACTCGTAGAAAGGTTGTCGATCAACTAATTGTATCTAAATTGGAGACTAAAAATGAAAAAGAATTACCTTATGCTGTCTGCGGGTTTAATCATATTGGTGATACTGGCTTTTAATGGAGTGATTTTTTATAAAAAATATTACCACGAGGTCACTTTATGCTCGCTGGGAAATATTTCAGGTAAAGCAAATATTGGAGGCAAGTTTAATTTAGTAGATGAAAACGAACAGTTAGTTAGCAACACAGATGTAATAGATGCACCGGTCTTGGTATACTTTGGATATACTTTTTGTCCTGATATATGCCCCATAGATGTTATGCGAAACGCAGAGGCCACAGAGCTTTTATTTGCAAAAGGTATAAGGATAAAGCCAATATTTATTACAATTGATCCAGAGAGAGATACTCCTGAGGTGCTTAAAGAATTTACAGACCTAATGCATCCGGAGATGCTTGGGCTAACGGGGAGCTTAAAACAAATTAAAGCAGCTTCGATAGCATATCGGACTTATTATAAAAAACAGGTTTCTGAAGATGAATATTATCTAGTAGATCACTCGACGTTCACTTATTTCTTGACCCCTCAAAAAGGTTTTGTTGATTTTTTTAGGCGAGAGGACTCTCCTGAAAAAATAGCAGAAACTATTTCATGCCACTTGAAAAAGACCTAATTACAACAGCATTTAAATTACGATAGAATTATTGAGTTATTTTCCTTGAAACAGTGTTAAGGTTGTGGGAGGAGATAATTATGGTTGAACGACTTTTAAACGAAATTGGCAAAGATAACTCATTATTAATCGTTGATGATGATGAACCATTCCTAAGAAGATTGTCTAGGGCGATGGAAAAACGTGGATTTTCGCCAGAAACAGCAGATAGTATTGCTGCTGGTAAAGCAATAGCAACAGCTCGTCCCCCTGCGTATGCTGTGGTGGATCTCCGTTTAACTGATGGAAATGGTTTAGATGTAGTTGAAATTTTAAGAGATAAGCGTCCAGATTGTAAGGTAGTCATATTGACAGGTTATGGGGCTATTGCTACGGCGGTCGCAGCTGTAAAAATTGGTGCAACAGATTATTTATCAAAACCAGCCGACGCTAATGATGTGACTAATGCTTTATTAGCAGTTGCTGATGGTTTACCACCACCACCAGAAAATCCAATGTCCGCTGATCGTGTGAGATGGGAGCATATTCAACGTGTCTATGAGCTGTGCGACAGGAACGTTAGTGAAACGGCTCGGCGCCTAAATATGCATCGTAGAACTTTGCAAAGAATTTTAGCAAAAAGATCCCCTAGATAATTATTGACTGTAATAATGCTTCAAATTTTTCAATAAATTTAGATTTAACGATCATAGGTTGTTTCAAAACTAATTCTTGATAGTTAAAAAACTCATCAGGTGGAACCCCAAAAAATTTGTTTGCTTCATCTATACTAAAGCCTGCGATTAGTGTTGCTTCCAGCCAAGCAGATATTTTATCTGCTTTTTTTATCTGAAGTTTTATATTTGAAGGGACTTTTGCTGGTAAACCAAACCTGATGTGTATAGCTTCTATAAGTTTGTCTTCTAGCTGGGCATAAGTTGGACCAATAGCAGCTTTCACTGGCGAAATCATATCTCCAATTACGTATTCAGGGGCATCGTGAAGCAGTGCAGCTAACTTCCACTTGTTTGATACCTTTGGGTTTAGCTTAAAAAATATTTTTTCGACCAGTAAGGAATGCTCTGCAACGGAGTAAGAAAAATCACCTTCTGTTTGACCATTCCACCGAGCGACAAAAGAAAGTCCATGAGCAATATCTTCAATTTCAATATCCATGGGTGATGGGTCAAGGAGATCTAACCTTCTACCTGAGAGCATTCGTTGCCATGCGCGTTGTGTTTTCATAAAGCTTCCTAGTTAAGAAAAATAGAATATTTATTAATAATCAAGATTGCAGATTCCTTTAGCAACTGTTAATCGATTTTTCAAACCTAAAAAGGATTATGCAATGAATCATGACTATATTGTAAAAGACATCTCACTGGCCAGTTTTGGTAGGAAAGAATTAGTAATTGCTGAAACAGAAATGCCAGGTTTAATGGCGCTGCGTGAAGAATATAAAGGTTTAGAACCTCTTAAGGGAGCGCGAATAGCAGGCTCGCTTCATATGACAATTCAAACTGCAGTTTTAATAGAAACACTTGTAGAACTAGGTGCAACAGTTAGGTGGGCATCTTGCAATGTTTTTTCTACGCAGGACCATGCTGCAGCAGCCATAGCAGAGGGTGGGACACCAGTCTTTGCCATAAAAGGAGAGACATTACCAGAATACTGGGATTATGCTGACAAAATATTTGATTTTGATGAAGGAACTTGTAATCTGATTTTGGATGATGGTGGAGATGCTACACTGTATATTTTGTTAGGTGCTAGAGTTGAAGCCGGTGAAGAAGAGTTAATTTCTATACCAAAATCAGAAGAAGAGGAAGCCCTCTTTGCTCAAATTAGGTTAAGGATTTCAAAGAATCCAGGATGGTTTGCGAAGCAACGTGATGCAATTAAAGGTGTCTCAGAGGAAACTACAACAGGTGTTCATAGGCTATACGAGCTAGTTAAAGAGGGTTTACTGCCTTTTCCAGCAATTAACGTTAATGATTCAGTCACAAAATCTAAATTTGACAACAAATATGGCTGTAAAGAGAGCTTAGTGGATGGAATTAGACGAGCAACAGATACAATGATGGCAGGAAAAGTTGCTGTTGTGTGTGGGTATGGGGATGTTGGTAAAGGATCTGCGGCGTCACTTAAAGGTGCGGGTGCGAGGGTTAAAGTTACAGAAGTTGACCCAATATGTGCACTCCAGGCCGCAATGGATGGCTTTGAAGTGGTTCTATTAGAAGAAGAGATTTCAAAGGCAGATATCTTTATTACAACTACCGGTAATAGAGATGTAATTAGAATTGAGCATCTACGTGAAATGAAAGATATGGCGATTGTTGGGAATATTGGCCATTTTGATAATGAAATTCAAGTTGCAGCTCTAAAAAATCATAAATGGACAAATATAAAAGACCAAGTAGATATGATAGAAATGCCTTCGGGTTCTAGAATTATTTTACTTTCAGAGGGAAGGCTACTTAACCTTGGCAATGCCACGGGACACCCATCATTTGTGATGTCTGCATCGTTCACAAATCAAGTTTTGGCTCAAATTGAACTTTGGACACAAGGGTCTAACTATAAAAATGACGTATATATCTTACCTAAGAAATTAGACGAAAAAGTGGCACGTCTTCATTTGGGCAAAATTGGAGTTAAGCTTACAAAACTGCAGGATGATCAAGCAGACTATATTGGTGTAGGAAAAGATGGGCCGTTTAAAGCAGAGCATTATCGCTACTAAAGGTTAATAATTTCGCTACTGATCTTAAATTTTCCTGTACTGACTTTGGTTGTCAGCCTTTGGCTT
>Ga0209630_10001015_pt1 | contig 31223 bp, 32 predicted proteins | sample COG_01_FD_184745 | JGI IMG/M metagenome (GOLD analysis project Ga0209630, IMG submission 184745) | Pelagic Microbial community sample from North Sea - COGITO 998_met_01 (SPAdes) (version 2) | ecosystem: Environmental > Aquatic > Marine > Neritic zone/Coastal water | place: Helgoland, sampling... | reverse complement strand
TCTTAGCTACTTTCTTCTTTGCAGACCGTTTTGCGACTTTCTTTTTCGCAGTCTTCTTCTTTGCTTTTTTCTTTGCCATGTTTAGAGACTCCCCTAGAAACTGAATATTTGTATTAACAAAATGAATGTATACATTACATTAATCTTACACGCAAACAATTATAGACATGTTTTATCTTTTTTCTATATTTTTTTTTAAATTAATGTTTATACATCATAAAATTAATACTTTTTTTTCCTTGTTTATACAACAACTGATGTTAAATAAATCGTTAACGTTAAGATTATCTTAGTTGTGAAAGTATATCGTTCATCACATCATTCACATCATTCATTCCATTTACACTAACGTATCTTGTTTTAGATCCATCTTGGTTTGCTAAGTCAGTATAATATTTTACTAACGGAGCTGTTTGTTCGTGATAAACATCTAAACGCTTCTTAACAGTCTCTGCTTTATCATCATCTCTTTGTACAATATCTTCGCCGGTAACATCATCCTTGCCTTCAACCTTTGGTGGATTAAACTCAACATGATAGGTTCTACCAGAAGCTAAATGCGCTCTGCGACCGCTCATACGGCTAATGATAGCGCTATCTTCTACTTTTATTTCAACAACATATTCAACATCTATGCCTAGACTAACCATACCGTCTGCTTGCGCAATTGTTCTTGGGAAACCATCAAGCAGATAACCGTTTTCACAGTCATCTTGATTGACACGTTCCTTTACCAAACCAAGAATCAATTCATCAGAAACTAAACCACCGGCATCCATAACTTTTTTTGCTTCAAGTCCTAATGGTGTGCCAGCACTCACTGCAGCACGTAACATGTCACCTGTTGAAATCTGTGGAATGTTAAATTTTTCTTTAATTAAGTTTGCTTGTGTACCTTTACCTGCACCTGGTGGTCCTAATAATATAACTTTCACTTTTGCTTACCTCCCGTTTAATATTCAAATATTTATATTTACTACAATATAATGTTATTAATGTAAAAAATAAGGCCAAAAAACCTATGAAGATCGAGCTTGATAGCGAATTATCTACATCAAACAAAATTATTTCCTATTCTAATGACTCTTTTAAATTAAAAGACACGTTAATAGAAACAAATCTTGTGATCTCAAAGGATCGTCTTATTGAAAACTGGTCCGTAGACTCTTATCAGAATCTTGCAATGCAACATCTAGATCAAATCATTCTATGGCAACCTGAGCTAATAATAATTGGTAGCGGTAAGGTACCAAGTTTTCCAAACCCTGAATTGAGCGCTTATGCTGCCTCAAAAAATACCGGTCTGGAAATTATGGACACGGGCGCAGCCTGCAGAAGTTATAACTTATTGATTGATGAAGGCCGAGATGTAGTTGCCTGTTTGTTTTTACCCGATAATTAGTTCTCCATATTTAAGGCATCAAGTGAGAGTCCTTCTCTTTGCAGGATTTGTCGTAAGCGCTTGAGCGCCTCAATCTGAATTTGTCTGACGCGTTCTCGGGTAACCCCTAATTCATTTCCAATTTCTTCTAATGTTGACACATCACTGCCATGCAAACCAAAACGCCGTTCAACAACTGCGCATTGTTTATCAGTAAGCAGGCTCAACCAGGTATCAATATGTTCTTTGACATCGTCATTTTGCAATAATCGCGATGGATCCAGATTATGTTCGTCGGGCAGGGTATCTAGCAAAGATTTATCTGAATCATAGGGACTAGGACTATCAACAGAGCTTATTCGCTCGTTTAACCCCAACATGCGCTTAACAACTTCTATCGGTTGATCCAGCATTTCAGCTACATCTTCCGGACTAGGTTCCCGATCCAGCGTTTGCGCAAGTTTTCGTGCTGCGCGCAAATAAATATTAATCTCTTTTACAACATGAATGGGTAAACGTACCGTTCGGGTCTGATTCATTAATGCCCGCTCGATTGTTTGTCTTATCCACCACGTAGCATAAGTAGAAAAACGAAATCCTCTTTCCGGATCAAATTTCTCAACAGCACGAATCAAGCCTAGATTACCTTCTTCAATTAAATCGAGAAGCGCAAGGCCACGATTCATATATCGACGTGCAATTTTTACGACGAGACGCAAATTACTTTCAATCATACGTTTTCTGGCGCTTTCATCACCTTTTAGTAACTTGCGTGAGAAATAAACTTCTTCTTCAGCCGTCAATAAGGGAGAAAAACCAATTTCATTTAGATACAAACGCGTTGCGTCCAAATCTCCAGATGAGACAGGTGCTGCTTCAGTAATTAATTTTTTAGTATTTTTTTCATCAACTTCACTGATATCTTCCAACTCTTCTTTGTTATCGGAAGCGTCATCGCTCTCATTATCTTTCAATTTTTGTTCTGATTTTGAGTTTGTCATATCGTCTTTCATACAATCACCGTTACGATAAACAATTATGCGCGATTTTTAGGCAGATGCTTAGTAGGAGTGACAGGCTTGCCATTCTTACGAATTTCAAAATGAAGAACCGTACGACCAGTATGGTCTTGTCCCATTTCAGAGATTGGTTGACCCGCTTTAACTCTATCTCCTTCCTTGACCAAAAGTTTACTGTTATATGCATAGGCACTCAGATACGTTTCATTATGTTTTATGATAATAAGCTTACCATAACCGAGAAGTCCACTCCCGCTATATACAACTTCACCAACAGCAGCAGCTTTAATGCGCTGCCCGGATTTACCAGAGATATCTATCCCTTTTTTTGATGTGGGTGAATTAGATTTGACTAATTTTCCTGTTGTCGGCCATGACCATTTAATGGGTCCTCTTGGTAAAGCGGCCTTGGGCTTATTTTTTTGCGCAACAGCATTTGGTTTTTTAGGTGATGGTTCAGTTACTGGTTTTGTTGGTGGTGAAGGAGGAGCTTTTTTTACAATAATTTTTGGTTTTATCGGAGCTGCTTTTTTTTCAACAAGGGGTTTTAAACGAATGAGTTGTCCTGGATAAATCGTATATGGGGCATTAATCTTATTCCAGCTTGCTACCAATTTATAATCATAGCTATAACGCCAGGCAATTGAATATAAGGTGTCACCTTTACCTACTATATGGTAGCCCGATTTATTCTGTATGGTCGGTTGAGCTTTTGGTACTGTCTTTGATTGTCTGCTTGTGCCACGTTGAGTTGATGTGGGCTCTGCTTCTTTAACTTCACCACGATTAGCGACCGGGGCTACACCAACTCCAGAACATGCCTGAAGCAAGATAATAAATAACAAATAAATTACATTCTTATAACAAGATATCATCCTATCCCTTTTACGTTGTATCAATGCCACCGAGCATGGGTACAAAACTTACCGAATCAATAATTTCTTCTTCAAAGCCATCTTCTTTACGGGTAATTAATAATAATTTCTGATCACCTGACTTGCCAACAGGAATAATCAATCGTCCATCGATAGCCAGTTGTTCCAATAATGCCTCAGGTACACCAATAGGTGCTGCTGCGACAATAATGCCATCAAAAGGGGCATGTGTTGACCAGCCAATATTACCATCCGCATGTTTGCTACGAATATTGGTGCAGCCTAGTTTTTGAAAACGTTCACGCGCTCGTACTAACAGACCGTTGATACGCTCAACGGTGTAAATGCGTTTGGTAAATTGCGCCATAATGACTGTTTGATATCCGCAACCTGTGCCCACTTCCAACACATTTTCTAGAGTTCTGTCTTTTATCATCGCTTCTGTCATTTTTGCAACGATATAGGGTTGTGAAATAGTCTGGCTGAAGCCGATAGGAAGCGCGGTATTTTCATACGCACGACTCGCTAATGCTTCATCTACAAAAAGATGCCGTGGTGTATTACGTATAGCATTTAGAACAACTTCTGATTTAATTCCCATTTTCACCAATGTATCTGCAAGTCGATCACGTGTGCGTTGTGACGTCATACCAATACCACTATGTTCAGCCATCATCAGTCTATGCCTTCTATCCAGGTAGATAACGACTTCAACGACTGGTGTCGCGTCAAATCAATTTGCAAGGGTGTGATGGAGACTTGACCAGCGCGAATAGCATGAAAATCGGTTCCTTCACCAGCATCTTGTTCCGAGCCAACAGGCCCTACCCAATAAACTTTTCTACCGCGTGGATCAAATGCTTCAAGTACAGGCTCAGATTTATGTCGGTTACCCAAACGCGTTACCGTAATACCTTTTATTTGTTCATAATCAATATCAGGAATATTCACATTTAATAGCACATCATCCAGAGGTTTTTGCATTAGTGATTCAATAATTTTTCTGGCGATAGTTACTGCTGGTTTGTAGTCAGATTGTCTTTCTCCGGCTAGAGAAAATGCGATAGCTGGACATCCCAAAAAGCGTCCCTCCATGGCTGCTGCTACTGTTCCTGAATAAAGCACATCATCACCCAGGTTTGCACCCGTATTGATGCCACTGATAACCATATCAGGTTCTTCATCTAACAATCCGGTAATGGCTAAATGTACACAGTCCGTCGGTGTACCGTTTACATAATAGAAACCACGGTTATCTTGTTTGACATGCAGTGGTGCATCTAGTGTTAGAGAGTTACTTGCGCCACTTCGATCTCTATCAGGCGCAACAACAGTTACTTCTCCCAACTCGGCCAACATTTCCGCTAACGCGGCCAAGGCCGGCGATTGGTATCCATCATCGTTACTCAATAAAAAATGCATTGTCATTAATAAAGACTAGTACTACAAAAAATAAAGATGAATGGGACAAATCCCGTTCATGAATTGTTGCTCTTCAAGCAGGAAAGCTGCCCAAAAATGCTCCCGGCCTTTTTGTGAACATACAAACAATGATTCTGAAATATTACACATCATTAGGGTGCTTATTAACTTAGCAAAAATTCCAATAAAGCCTTTTGCGAGTGCAAACGATTACCCGCCTCCTCCCAAACTACGCTTTGTGGTCCTTCTAAAACAGCTGCAGATACTTCTTCGCCTCGGTGCGCTGGTAAACAATGCATAAACAAGGCATCGCCATTAGCGCATTCCATTAAATCGGTATTAACCTGATAAGGCGCGAATTGCTCTATTCTTTGATTCTGTTCTTCTTCCTGTCCCATACTGGCCCAAACATCAGTCACCACCAGATCCGCATTCTTAACAGCGATTATCGGATCACGTTCTATCGAAACAAATTCTTTTGTGGTTTCTAATAAATCGGCATCAGGATCATAGCCTTCAGGACAAGCCAGCGTTAACTGAAAATTAAAAATCTTTGCTGCATTCATGTAGGAATGACACATATTATTGCCATCACCTAACCAAACTACCTTTTTACCTTCAATCGAACCGCGCTTTTCATAATAGGTCAATAAGTCAGCCAACAACTGACACGGATGGAAACTATCAGACAAACCATTGATGACCGGCACACCGGAATAAGATGCAAATGTTTCAAGTCGTTCATGCTCAAATGTTCTTAACATAATGCAATCAACCATTCTTGATAAAACACGTGCGGTATCTTCTATCGGCTCACCACGTCCAATTTGAGAGCCTGTTGGTGACAGATAGATCGCATGGCCACCTAACTGTGCCATACCCGCCTCAAATGAAACACGTGTTCGCGTAGATGATTTTTCAAAGATCATCCCTAAAACGCGATTATTCAATGTCGTATCGTATTTTTTTTCTTTAACCTGCTTTTTTAAGACAGAGGCACGATTGATGATCGATAACAACTCATCACGAGTTAAACTATTTAGTGTCAAAAAGTGTCTTGGTTTCATAATCTCACCTTCATTTAAGATAGGCTTTGAGCAATATACTCAAGATAGCAATAATTTGATCTGCTTCGGAATCAGTCATCACTAATGGTGGCAATAGACGAATAACATTACCCGCCGTAACATTGATCAATATCTTTTCTTTTAATGCTAAACCGACCAGATCAGGTGCCTCTTTATCTAATTCAATACCCAGCATTAATCCCTTACCGCGAATCTCTTTAATGCCTTGAATATCCTTCAACGTCTGTTTAAAGCCCTTTAGTAATCGATTTCCAAGCACTTCTGCACGTTGTGCCAGATTATCATCTTCCAAAACTTCAATAACCGCTAACGCAGCTCTTGAGGCCAATGGATTTCCACCAAAAGTGGAGCCATGGTTGCCTGGTTGAAATAAATTTGCCGCTTCACCTCTTGCTAGACAGGCACCGATTGGAACACCATTACCCAGTGCTTTAGCCAAAGTCATTATGTCTGGCATGACATCTTCGTGTTGAAAGGCAAACCATTTTCCAGTTCGACACATTCCTGTTTGAATCTCATCAACCATCATTAAACAATCATGTTGATCGCAGAATGTTCTTATCGCTTTCAAATAACCAGCATCAGGAATAACAACACCACCCTCACCCAATATTGGTTCAACCATCACTGCAACAATATTTAAATTCTCATTCGCAAGCGCATTCAAGGCATCAATATCGTTATAAGGAATATGTCTAAAACCCTCGACTAAAGGGTCGAAGCCTTTATGCACTTTTGCATTACCCGTTGCGCTTAAAGTAGCCATGGTTCGACCGTGAAAACTTTTCTCCATGACTACAATGACAGGATTAGCGATGTTTTTATTGCTGGCATATAAACGTGCTAACTTTATCGCCGCTTCATTTGCTTCAGCACCCGAATTACCAAAGAAGACTTTCTCCATACCAGAATGCTGAACTAATTTTTCAGCCAGCTTTTCTTGTAAGGGAATACGATAAAGATTAGAGGTATGAATTAAATTAGCAGATTGATCAGAGAGAGCCTCTTGCACTGCTGGATGCGCATGTCCTAAACCACAAACAGCAATTCCACTAAGCGCATCCAGATAACGTTCTCCTCGAGTGTCCATAAGCCAGACACCTGACCCTTTTACAAACTCAATCGACAACGGTTGATAATTAGACATTAATGCACTACTCATAAACTCACATTCCAAACATACCGAAATTTACTCGGCTCCATAAATAACAAGCCCGGCCATTAGCCGGGCTCAAACACAATGTTTAATTTCTATATCTTATAAAGGCAGGCCATGCCCATACCCCACCATGCACATCAACATCGGGATAGAAAGGAAAGTATTGGTTCGTGATGCCATTAATGCGACAACTTTGCCTTTAGCAATCTCATCAGCACTGGCTTCTACAATACCGAGAATCTTCTTCTGGTTAGGCCAGATCAATACCCAAACATTAAACAACATGATTGTGCCCATCCAGGCACCTAAGCCAATAACCAAACCACCCTCTTGTAATAAGAAAGCATTCTTAAGACCAACACCCAATGATTCCAGCGCAGATGCGCCAGTTAACCAGGTACCTAATGCGCCCCAACGAAACCACCACAATGCACGAGGTGCGACATATTTATTAATTGCTGCAGGACCTGGTCCGCCTTCATCAGCTAAAGCCACGCCAACTGCAGGGACTTGCACGAAATTGAAGTAATAAAGCAGACCAATCCAGATAACGCCAAAAAAGACATGTATCCAGACCGTTAAAGATAATAGGTTGAACTCAGGCTTACCGCCAACCAAAAACATAACAACTATAGCTGTGATAAAACCAAGCGCTAAGGTGCCATGCACTGACTTGAGTGGATTCATATTAAAGTACCCCCGGGGTAAAAAATTAAGTGTTTCTTAATGACACAGTAAAATGTTGGCTAGGATTATACTGATGTCCGTCCCCGCTTCCACCCCTTTCACAACAGAATCACGTTAAACGGCAGTAATAAGTGCTATTGAGACTGAAACAAGCCTTAAATAGGCATTCCTAGCAAAAACAAGGGTTTGTATTAAAATAATGACACTTGAATTCTACAATACCGCCCTCATTTAAATTGTCTTATACAAGCAAATCCAACAATTGGTGATTGCTTGACGCTTTCGCGTATAATCCGCCACAACGCAAAATCAAGATATTAACCCGAGGTATATGTAATGGAACCAATGGAACAAATTAAAGCGACACTAGCAGAAAACCCCGTCGTCCTTTTCATGAAAGGCTCACCCGACTTTCCACAGTGTGGGTTTTCAATGAAAACCGTTCAAGCACTGAAAGAATGTGATGTCGAATTCGGTTTCGTCGATGTGCTGGCACAACCTGAAATGCGCGCCAACCTGCCACAATATTCAAACTGGCCCACCTTCCCACAAGTCTTTATCAACGGCGAACTTGTCGGCGGCTGCGATATAGTTTTAGATCTCTACGAGAAAGGCGAGTTGCAGAAAATGACAAAAGAGGCTGTTGGTAGTTAATAGTTTTTGTTTGAGGGTGAGTTAGGCTCCTAGCTCACCCTTAAATCTTCTCCTTCCTAATTCCCGTATAGCTAGAAATAATAAAGAGTTAGTCCTTGTCCTGCTCATCGAGCATTTTAACAATCTCATCCTCCCCCATTGGTTTTTTACGTTTAATACGTAAACTTGATTTCCATTCTTGACTAAAATCTTTTTGCAATCGCATATTAATAGCGATAACGATTAGCATTGCGATAAACGCTCCGAGGCTAGCCAACGCCATATCTTTTTGTGCGTCCCAAACATCACCTTGTGTGCCTAGATAAGCAACGCCCAGATCACCACCAAACACCTCGGCGGCAGCCCATTCGAATAGTTCGAATATCATTGAGGCAGCGATAGTGAAAAGCAAGGGAAAGAAATATCCCCAAAAGCCTTTGCCGTAGGCTATGCGACAATAGATTTCTCTAAAGGGATAGGCCATCAATAAGCCATAAAGGAAATGCACCAGTCGATCGAAATGATTTCTATCCCATTCCATCATCTCGTTAAGACTAAAATTAAAATATGATATTAATAACGAATCATAAGGCACTCTGGCATAGGTGTAGTGTGCTCCTATTTCGTGCAGACACATGAATATAAAAATCATGCTGTAGGATATTCTTGAGAAGGTAAATTTTTTATAGCTTGCCACCATTACAATGACAAACCCCAACACCAAAACATTTTCCAATGCCCAATCAGACCGATCATGCGGCGCTACAGCGAGAATTAGAAATTCAATAAAGAATAGAAGAGAAAGTATTAGAAAATATTTTTTGTGCGGCATGCTTTATTGCAAATCATTTTGATTACATTAAGACATAAGCTAGGATATTAATCATAGCCACTATCAACCCACACGCACTTGCCCCCGCTCTCTTCTTTGATCCTTTCCAGATATTTCTCATGTTCCACGAGTTCTTCTGCAGTTGCTTCAATGACACGTAATGGTTTGCGATTAACGTCGACAATTCTTGTTTTAGTCTGTTCGGCAGCCTGTTGATCTTGTGAAGAATCAAAGCTTAAGGTCTCTTGACCGCCCGTCATCACCAGATACACATCTAACAGTATTCGTGCATCGAGCAGTGCGCCATGTAAATCGCGCTCAGTGTTATCTATTTCATAACGTTTACATAAAGCATCGAGATTATTCTTTTGTCCGGGATGTTTTTCACGCGCCATCATTAAAGTATCAACAACGGAACAATAATCTTCTGTCTTGCCCCATTTTCTACCGAGCTTTTTTAATTCTGCATTAAGAAATCCAATATCAAATGGCGCGTTATGAATGATGAGCTCGCTATCCCGAACAAAGTCAATGAATTCCTGGGCGATATCAGCAAAGTGCGGTTTGTCTGCAAGAAATTCATTACTGATGCCGTGTACATTGAATGCACCTTCATCAATTTCTCTATCGGGATTTAGATATTGATGAAAGTGTCGATCTGTTTTACGCCGATTAACAATCTCAACACAGCCGATCTCAATAATGCGATGACCTTGCTTAGGTTCCAGTCCGGTCGTTTCTGTATCAAGAACAATCTGTCTCATGAAGTACTGCCAGCAAACATCTCATCGATGGCTTTATTCGCCAATTGGTCGACTCTTTCATTTTCATCATGTCCACTATGGCCCTTAACCCATTCCCATTTTATTTGATGAGGGGCGCAGGCTTCGTCCAGTCGCAACCAGAGATCTTTATTCTTTACTGGCTTCTTCGCTGCTGTTCTCCAGCCTCGACTCTTCCAACCATCCATCCATTCGGTAATACCCTTCATCACATATTGGGAGTCAGTAGTAAGTACGACATCACACTCACCTTTTAATGCTTCGAGCCCCATAATGGCACCCATTAACTCCATCCGATTATTGGTCGTTTCTGCTTCAGCACCATAAAGTTCTTTTTCAGTACTGTTATATTTTAATAAGGTTCCCCAACCACCCGGACCAGGGTTGCCTCGACACGCGCCATCGGAAAAGATATGTATTGTTTCACTCATAATTTTTTTAGTGATGCTCTGGTGGTGGGTTCAATTGCTCCTCCCCCAATCATATTTCGTTTAGCGCGCCATTGCATCTTGATTGGATTTAATGGCACGGTGCGTTTTTTAGCGACGAGAACATACAAACCACCAAATATTGGCCCGCAAAAACGACCCAATCGTTCTAGCGGCACCAGTTTCTTGAGCATATTTTGATTGTTTAACGGTGGAGAAAAGAAAAAACCATTGATCTTTACAACTTCAAAATCCAGCAACGATAACCAGTCCTTTAATCTTGGAATGGAAATCAACTGGCCGCTCCATGGCATTTCACCCCACCAACACTTAAACAAGTGCCAAAGACCCCAAAGACTCAATGGATTGATGCCGATGATAACCACATGCCCATCACCTATAAGGACACGTTCCATTTCTCGCAATAACTTATGGGCATCTTTAGAATATTCAAGAATGTGCGGTAAAACGATTACATCGACACAGTCCATTGCAATTGGTAACTCTTCTGCACTGCTATGTACCGCCGTTACACTATTATCTAATTCCGTATTATCCAGGAATAGGATTGTTTTATTAGTAATACGGGACGCTGCCAGATAGTTTGATTCTGCCGAGTAGCCGTACTGCAAAATATGATAACCAAACAAATCCGGCAGGATATTCTCTAATTGCTCAATCTCTGCGGCATAGACCGCTCTGCCCAAGGGGCCATTAAACCAGCTTGAGAATTTCTCTCTTAGTGATAATGTCTTTGTATTTTCAGAATTCATAAATAAGTCACGCACTACACTTAATAAACTGACTCGGACTATAGAAAAATCATGCTAGAGATCATACCCCTACCAGCTCTAAAGGATAACTATATTTGGTTGCTGAAAAATAAGATAAGCCGACACGTCGCTATTGTCGACCCTAGCGAAGCGGAACCCGTGCTGAATGTTATCAAATCTGAAGGTTTAATCCCGATAGCCATCATGATTACGCATCACCATTGGGATCATGTCGGTGGTATTCCAGGAATTACTGAACAATTCGGTATTCCTGTGTACACACCGAAGACAGAGACTGTCGAAGGCAGTACAAACCCAGTTGGCGAAGGTGATGTCGTCGTACTAGCAGAATTAAACCTGAACCTGAAAATAATGGATGTACCGGGACATACTTCTGGCGCAATAGCCTATTACACTAATGATATGGTTTTTAGTGGTGACACACTCTTTACTGCAGGTTGCGGCCGTATGTTTGAAGGCACGCCGCCACAAATGCATGCCTCTTTATCGAAATTCAAGACCTTGTCTGAGAGCACATTACTCTATTGTGGACATGAATATACTGTAGGCAACCTTAAATTTGCTGCTAGCGTTGAACCCGAAAATAAGGCGATACAAGAACGCTTGAAACTTGCTGAACATAGCAGAAATTTAAACCAGCCTACCGTACCCGCTACTTTGGCAGAAGAGAAACAAACAAACCCATTTTTGCGTTGTGAAGAGCCTGATGTCATCTCAGCAGCCAGTCATTTTTCAGGAAAAAATCTGAATGATGCGGCTGATGTTTTTGCTGCAGTACGGCAGTGGAAAGACAATTTTTAATTTGCAGCTAAAAAATAATTTTTTAACTGAGAAATTAGTACTTGACCCAAACGCATCCTGTCCCTAGCATTCGGCCATGCATATGATACGTAAAGCAATTATTTGCTTAGTACCACTAATAATCAGCGCTTGTAACCTCAGTTCTACCCGACCCGATTCAGTAGACCCCGCTCCGACCGCAGATAAAAGTCAGACACTAACATTGACTGCAAAAAACCTAGCCGATAATAGGCTTGGAGTAAGCAGTGTTAAGATCAATGTTGATAATGACCTCGAAAATCAGGTCGCTCATAAGCAAGGCCATACTAATCTCTGGTTTTTAATCAAAGATGAGCTGCAACTTGAGAGCAATATAAACCAACGCAGTGTTAAGGATAAAATCGCATGGTTTGCTCGTAATCAAGACTATATGGATCGTGTTTCGGATCGCGCTCAACCTTATCTGTATCATATTATTTCCAAATTGAAAGAACGTAATATGCCGCTTGATTTAGCACTCTTGCCTATAGTAGAAAGTGCCTATCACCCGTTTGCCTATTCTCCCAGTCATGCTTCAGGCATTTGGCAGTTTATTCCTGCAACCGGTAAGCGATTTGGTATGAAACAAAACTGGTGGTACGACGGTCGTCGCGACATTATCGCAGCAACTGATGGTGCACTTGATTATCTACAAAGCTTACATAAGCGATTCAATGGGAACTGGTTCCATGCCCTCGCTGCCTACAACGCCGGTGAAGGCAATGTAGAAAAAGCCATAAGACGAAACAAAAAAGCCGGCAAGAAGACTGATTTCTGGTCATTACGTCTACCTCGTGAGACACGAAGTTATGTACCCAGCCTGTTAGCCGTTGCTGAAGTCTTAAGAAATAATGCTAAATACAATATTAGTTTCAAAACTATTCCGAATAAACCGCACTTTGAAAGCATTAATCTAGACAGTCAGATTGATCTAGCCACCGTTTCCAAGCTCTCTGGTCTGACTATGGATGAAGTCTATAACTTGAACCCGGGATTTAATCGTTGGGCAACTGATCCTAATGGACCTCACCGCATACTGGTACCGACAGACAAGGCCAATGCGTTTAAACAAAAGCTGGCTTCATTACCCAAGTCTGAACGCATTAGTTGGAAACAACACAATATTCGTGAAGGTGAATCACTAAGTCAGATCGCTTCACGTTATGAAACCAGTGTCACTGCATTGAAAGGTATCAATCGCCTAAAGGGTAGCAGGATTAGAGCAGGACACTCACTGCTGATTCCAACTGCAAAAGAATCCAATAAATATTACACCTTAAGTGCTGATGCCAGAAAATTCAAAGGCCTTAAGAAAACGGGTGACGGCAAGCGCTATATCTACTCGGTTAAACGCGGCGACAACCTCTGGGATATTGGTCGTCACTACGGTATTAGCGTAAGTCAACTCACACAATGGAATGGTATTTCAAGAAAGAGTCTGCTTAAACCAGGACAAAAACTGACTGTCTGGGTTAAGGAAGACAAACATAACCAGGAAGGTAGTTTAATTAAAACCGTTGCTAAAAATTCTTCACCCGATGCTTATATAGTAAAACGTGGAGACTCATTATGGTTAATCGCAAGGAAGTTTGATATTCACGTCAAAGATTTGCTCAAATGGAACAAAATCAAGAAAGGGTCACACCTGCAACCCGGCCAAAGCTTAATCGTTCAGCAAACAGTCGCTGGCGCCTAAAGACACTTACCCTAACAATTAATTTTTTTCTTGCTGCATAAGTAAGCTATTCTCATGGCAGTACTTTTGCACGTACAATGTCAGCATGATACGTCTATGGAAATTATTCTTTCGGATTTTACTTCGTCTGTTTTACAAAGTCGACGTCACTGGCTTGGAAAACTATGAAAAGGCAGGCGACCGTGTCTTAATCATTGCTAATCACACTTCTCTGCTAGATGGCATCTTACTCTATGCCTGGCTTCCTGAAACACCCACCTTTGCTATTAATACAGATATAGCGGCTAAAAAATTATTCAAACCATTTTTATTCTTTGTTGATTTATTCGAGATGGATGCAAGCAACCCGCTGTCCGTAAAATCCATGGTCAAATATATCAAGCAAAATAAAAAAGCTGTGATATTTCCAGAAGGACGCATCACCGTAACCGGTTCATTGATGAAAATTTATGAGGGGCCTGGTTTAATTGCCGATAAGAGCAACGCCACCATCTTGCCTATCGCAATTGAAGGAGCACAGTACAGTCGTTTGTCTTACATGAAAGGACGTGGTTATGTATGCTGGTTTCCCAAGGTCACTGTCACTATTCTACCCCCGAAAAAAATAGAGATCCCATCTCAAGTTTTAGGCCATGAACGTAGAAAGGCAGCGTCGCGACAGCTACAAGATTTAATGTACAAGTTGACGTACTCAAGCTTTGATCAAAAAAGAACTATCTACACCGCCATGCTTGATGCAAGCAAGCAATTTGGGAAAAATCAGACGATCGTAGAAGACATCAAGCGTGAGCAATTAAGTTATAAACAATTAATTTTACGCAGCATTTTATTAAGCAACTTAATAAAAAAACAAACCCGCGCAGATGAGCACATAGGTGTATTACTACCTAATGTTAATGCGTTGCCCGTATTATTCTTTGCTTTGCAATTCATTGGCCGTGTTCCGGCAATGTTAAACTTTACCGCTGGTGCGCTTGCTATAAAACGCGCCTGTGAAACGTCACAAGTAAATATTATTTATACATCAAGAGCCTTTTTAGAGAATGCCAACCTCGAGAAACTAGGGGAAGTACTTGAGAAAGACTTCACTGTTATCTATCTGGAAGACATTAAAAAAAGCATCACCTTTGCAACAAAATTATCTGCCTTGTATAAGAGTAGAAGCCCGGCAAGACACTATGCAAAGCAAAACCTGAATACAAATCCAGGCTCAACAGCCGTTATTTTATTCACGTCCGGTTCAGAGGGTCATCCAAAAGGCGTCGTGCTTTCTCATGGCAATATACTGGCTAATTACGCTCAAGTTCGTTGCCATATTAATTTCACCCCGGCAGATACTATATTTAACTGTTTGCCACTATTTCATTCGTTCGGGCTTAATGCGGGTTTCTTGATGCCACTTTTGGGAGGAGGAAAAGTATTTCTCTATCCATCACCTCTACATTATCGAATCATTCCCGAATTAATTTATGAATTAGGGGCAACTATATTTTTTGCGACCGATACCTTTTTTAAAGGTTATGCGCGTTATGCACACCCTTTTGATTTTAATACGTTGAATTATGTCGTTGCCGGGGCAGAGAAATTACATGAGGACACGATGCAATTATGGATGCATAAATATGGCCTTCGTATCTTGCAGGGTTATGGGGTAACAGAGGCTAGCCCTGTCATATCTGTTAATAACAAGATGCTAAATAAACCGGGCACAACAGGCCGTTTAGTCTCTGATATGGAGTGCTACATAAAACCGGTAGATGGAATAGAACATGGCGGACATCTTGTCGTCAGAGGCCCTAATATCATGCAAGGTTATCTCAGTCATGACAAACCCGGTGAAATACAAGCACCCGCGACCGAACGTGGCGCAGGTTGGTACGACACAGGGGATATTGCGGATATTGATGATGAAGGGTTTATCACTATTTTGGGTCGCGCAAAGCGTTTTGCAAAGATTGGTGGAGAGATGGTTTCCTTGACGGCTGTTGAAGAACTAGCCAGTCTGACATGGCCAAATATGAATCATGCTGCTGTTGCTGTACATGATGCACGTAAAGGAGAAAAAGTAATCCTTATCACGGACCACGAAAATGCTGAGCGTAAACAATTACAAGAAATGGCTAAAAGCAAACATATGAGCGAGTTAATCATTCCTAAATTAATAATCTTCATTGATGAGATCCCGGTTTTAAGTACCGGTAAGACCGATTATATAAATCTCAAAGAACTGGCAACGGCATACAACGATGATAAAGAAGGACACAGCTGGAGGAATAAATTAAGCCAATTAGTCAAACACGACCCTGCTGAAAAAAACTAGCCATCACTGACCCAGTGCATTTTCAATTGCAGTAATAATTGTATTCTCGATTTCCCACAAAACATCTTCAGCAGGACTACCTTTAGCAACTGCTGTTAATTTTTTAAATAAAACAGTGCTGTTCCCTGCCTTCGACATAACCGTAATATTTAGCGGACATAATGACATCATATTAGGATCACGATTCATTACCTGATTCGTGAAATAGGGATTGCATACCACCATAGATTTAACAAACTCAATTTTATTCTTATTGTATTCATCTCCCCAACGTTCTGCATTACGAGACAGGTTTTTTCCTATATTCGCCTCAAATATGACATAGAAACGGGATTCTTCCAGAGATTTATAAACCGCTTGATAAACTTCTTCGCCAGGTTTTTCTGCGCTTATCGAATAAATAGCATTTTGATTTTCTCCAGCATTAATAATGCTACTGAAAAGCATCAGCAACAGAATAACTATTTTTTTAATCATGTATTACACCTTCAATGTAGCTCTAGATGTGACAATCTCTAGACAACATACTCAATATTGATGATCGTCAAAATTTGCTTTGCACCTTGCCTTTCAAAAATGACTTCATCATCTACAGTTTTGCCCAGTATTAATTTTGCTAATGGTGAATCGACCGTGATGTACTGTTCATTTTCATCGAACTCATCTGCACCAACAATACGATGTCGCCGCTCTTCTCCAGTTTCATCTTCAATAGTTATCCATGCACCAAAAAATATTCTGCTTGTATCCTGAACATTTCGCACGACCGTTAGTTTAGGCATGCGCCGTTGTAAATAGCCTATGCGTGAATCAATCTCGCGCAATTGTTTTTTACGATAGATATACTCAGCATTTTCAGACCGGTCACCCTCTGCTGCTGCAGCGGTAACGGCCTTTGCAACAATATTACGTTTTGTCCATAAAGCAGCATTTTCCTGCTCTAATTTTCGATAACCTTCCGGGGTAATGTATGGAGCAGACTTAGGTGCCGGTGGTCGCCAACGTCCCATAATCCTGGAGTCCTCAGTTAAACTCGTTTTAGTGTGCGTTTTTCAGGTTCAGTTGCGCCGATTAGAAAAACGCACATAGTTATTCTACGTAAGGTTTTCGCTATCAAGCAAATGGAGCTGAAAAACGTGCGCTTGAATGAGTAGACATCCACATAAAACAGGTGAATACCTATGTCACTATACTGAGTTGATTTAAAGGTCATAATTACAATTCAAGGTCGATTAACTGAGGAATCCAGGTTCACTAATCTATCGAACAGGCCAAGATCATACTCAGCTGGCAATAAGGTCTCTGACTCTCTTTTTGCCACACATTCATACAATCCTGCACGTGTCTCTTCTGCTTTTTATTCTTAGGTTCTTCATCAATTGCACCCCAACGTGCCATGGCCCGGATAACATCTTGCGTTAAGAAAAACGTATCTTTTTTTATACGCCGTAAAAAATATGGTCCGGATGCACCGCCTAATTGTTTGAAGCGTTTTTTAAGAACATCCCAAAATTCTACAATATTATCTGAAGGCCATTCCGCGAGATAATTAATAAAACCGCCCTCTTCTTCATTAAATTCATAAATAGTCTGTGCATTATATCGCACACTTTGAATCTTACCCCAATGACGGACAATGCGTTTTTCGTCCATCAATTTCTGTAAGGCATCATCGCTCATCATCCTTACAGCATTGATATCAAACTGATGAAACACCTCTTCAAAAGCAGGCCATTTATTATCAATAATCTTTCGATTCAAACCTGCCTGAAAAATACGCCGGGACATATTTGATAAACAAAAATCGTCTGAGAGTTTATTAAGCTCTTTTTTCGTCCGTGGTATGGGCAATATTGCTTCCAAGGTATCAATGCCGCCTTTTATATCAACGGCAGCTTCATATATCGTTTCAAATGACTGCATTTGTTTCATTTCTTAATTGACCAGCTAATATTTATTTAGAAAGACAGAGAAATTCCCTTCTTTATTGATTAGTATTTGTTATTAAGAAAAATTATAACGTAATTCGGAGACAAAACATGAGGCGTTTAGAGGCATATATTCGAAATATCCCGGACTTCCCTGAACCAGGAATTCAATTCAAGGATATTACGCCATTAGTAAAAGAACCCGCTATGCTGCGATTGGCTGTAAATCAGTTGGTCTATCCTTTTCTTGGGACAAACATTACCGCAGTCGCGGGCATGGAAGCACGCGGTTTTATCTTTGGCAGTCTCGCTGCATGGGAACTTGGTGTTGGTTTTGTTCCTTTACGTAAACCTGGAAAATTACCCTACGATGTTCAAAGTTTGTCATATGATCTTGAATACGGATCAGCATCTTTAGAAATACATAATGACGCATTACATGAAGGGGATCGTGTTTTATTAATTGATGATCTGATTGCTACTGGTGGCACTGCTGCGGCAAGTTGCGCATTGGTAGAAAAACTAGGCGCTGAAGTGGCGGCTTGCGCCTTCGTCGTCGAACTCGACTTTCTTAAGGGTCGAGATAAACTGGAAAAATATAATATTCATTCTTTAATTCATTATTAGTTTAATATAATCAGTAATTTAATGTTTATACAAATATACAGTTAAACGACTATACTCTGAATTGGTAGCATAATTTCGAAAATTTCACTGATGATTTCAAGTCTTCTCGGTTTAACAGTTTTGATTCAGTTACTAGCTGCTGGATTGTCGTTCTATTTCATGAAACATACTCACGTGCCTAGAGCTTGGCTATTAGCGGGAATTGCCTTGATATTAATGGCTGTAAGACAGTCACTTCACATTTATCAATATCATATATCGGTTGCCTTCACGCCAATTCATTTAACGGAAGAAGCCATGGCCTTCTTCATTTCGCTATTTGCCTTAATCGGCATAGCTATAATGGGCCGAGAATTATTCAAATCAGAAGCGGCTTATAAAAACTTATTGTTCAAAGAATTTTCAATCAAAAAAGTATCTTCTGCCATTTACTGGCTTGATTCAAAATCAAATTTTATTGAAGCAAATCGTGCTGCATGCAAGCTACTAGGTTATAGCAAAGAAGAATTAGTCGGCAAGCATATAAGTCTTATAGATGTCGGCTTACCCGATAAAAATAAAAATAGAACACTCACAGGCTCAACCGAAATCATCAAGTCTCAACATAAGACGAAAGACAACCGTATTTTTCCAGTAGAAGTAAAAACCAATTTTTTTGAATTTGAAGGTGAGCAATACATATGTACCTTTGTTACAGATATGACGGAGCAAATAAGGAGAAATGAAGAACTACTAGAACGAAACGAACGCATTAAAGCGTCCTATGACGATGCACCGATAGGTATGGGAATAGTCTCGTCAGATTATAGCGTTATTGATGCTAATCAGGCCTTTTATAACTTGCTCGGCTATGAATTTGGTTCGCTAACGGGTTCATCCATTAAAGATTTTACACACCCTGATGATATTTCGATAAGCGCTGCTAATTTTGAAGCGCTGGTCAAGGGTGAGTTTAAAAGCTTTGAATGTGAAAAACGCTATTTAAATACTCAGGGCGATTCAGCATGGGCACATCTAAGTGTCGGTAGTGTGCTAGATCGCAAAGGTGCTTTTAAGTATGCCATCGCTCAGGTACAGAATATCTCCGATCGTAAGCTAATAGAGGAAAACCTGCACAAAAACTACCGCATTCAGCAAGTTTTGAGTCAAGCTAACGATGCAATTTTACATATACATGATGAGTCAGAACTCGTAAATAGAACCTGTGAAATTATCGTTGAAACCGGTGATTACGTCATGTCTGGGATCGGCTTTATACAAAATACTAAAGAAAGGCTAGTAGAAATGACTGCCTCTTACGGAGCAGATAATGACTATTTAAAGTTTGCTAATATAAAACTCTCTGACTCTTCACGATCAAATGGTCCCGTAGGTATAGCTATCCGCACTAAGCAAACCTATAACTGCAAAAATATAAATCAAGATGAAAGTTTTATACCGTGGCGAGAGGCTGCACTAAAACGCGGCTATGCATCCTCAGTTTCCATTCCGTTAATTATAGGTGAAGAGTCTATCGGTGTCCTACTCGTTTACTCCACCAAGATAGATGCATTTGATAACACGGAAATAGAATTACTAGAAATGCTAGCTGAAAACCTGATGTTCAGTATTAACGTGCTACGTAGTAAGCAATTGCAAAAAGAAAACGAACAACAATATCGCTTGCTTGTCGAAAATTCCCCCTATTGCATACACACACTTGATCTAGAGGGTCAGCTTGAATCGATGAACCAAAGCGGTTTAACAATGATGCATTGCAATCTTGAGTCGGATGTTATCGGCATTTCATATTTAGATACTGTATCTACAGACGATAGAGAAAGTGTTAATTGTTTTCTTAAACGTGCCTATGCTGGGGAAGCATCCCAGTTTGAATTTAAAACGATTGATGATCGCTTCTTCTTATCATCATTCGTTCCGATATATAGTGCACAAGGTCATCTGCTAAGAATAATGGGAATCAGTCAGGATATTACCGAACGAAAAAAAGCAGATGAGAGCATACGCATGCTATCCCTCTCGGTAGAGCATAGCCCAAACATTATGATGATTACGGATAAAGATTCGGTTATTGAATATGTCAATCCAAAATTCACAGAATTGACAGGGTTTTCGTTGGAGGAAACATTAGGTAAAAAACCGAACCACTTTATAACTGAGCCTTTTTCTGAGCAAAACTACCGATCATATAAACAGAGCATTAATACTGGAAAAGTATGGTCTGGTGAATTTATTTGTGCGAAAAAAGATGGCGCGCGGTTTTTAGCAAAGCAGACCATCTTTGCCATCAAAGATGGTGCCGGCAATATAATTAACATTGTTAGTATTCATGAAGATATTACTGAGTCAAGAAGATTAGAGGAAGAGCTATCCTATCATGCAACACACGACGATTTAACCGGGCTTTTAAATCGCCGTGAGTTTGAACGTCGGGCAAACCGATTAGTATCTAATATCAAAAAAAATGGTAGTGAACATGCCATGTGTTTTATGGATCTCGACCAGTTTAAGGTCGTGAATGATACCTGCGGTCATATTGCTGGCGATAATTTACTCCGCGAATTAGCTAGGGTACTTAATAAGACAATAAGAAAACGAGATACGCTAGCACGCCTTGGTGGTGACGAGTTTGCTGTCTTGATGGAACATTGTACTCTGGATGGCGCATATCGTGTGGCCCAATCATTACAAATTGCTATACAAAATTATCAATTCACTTGGGAAAATAATATTTTTCACGTCGGTGTAAGCATAGGTCTAACAGCCATAACAGATAAAACCCTAGACACTACACAACTTTTAAAAGAAGCAGACGGAGCATGCTATATAGCCAAGGAAAAAGGTCGTAATCGTATCTACGTACACACAGAAGAAGATGCTTATATGGCTATACAACAAGGAGAGATGCAATGGATATCACAACTTCATCAAGCACTCGCAAAAGACCAATTCGTTCTCTATGCACAGGCAATCCAACCACTCAAGCCAAGTACGGACAAGCACTATGAGCTATTGCTAAGATTAAAAAATGATCACGGCGAGATAATTCCGCCAGGCGCCTTTCTGCCGGCTGCTGAGCGCTATAACATTATTAACAAGCTGGATCGCTGGGTAGTTATGAATGCCATTGAATTGTTAGCGAATAATCCTGCGTTTATTTCTCAAACCAATTTCTGTTCGATAAACCTGTCAGGGCCTTCGATAGTGCAACCTGATTTTCTCAATTTTATAATAAATCAAATTAAAGCAAGTACGCTTGATGCGAATAAAATCTGTTTTGAGATTACCGAGACCGCTGCTATTTCAAATATAGATACCGCCAGAAATTTTATCTCCTCACTAAAGAGTCTTGGCTGTAGATTCGCTTTAGATGATTTTGGCAGTGGTCTATCTTCATTTGCTTATTTAAAGAATTTACCCGTTGATTATTTAAAAATCGATGGCCAATTTGTAAAAGATATTGCTCTTGACCCGATTGATAATGCCATGGTGCGATCGATTAACGAGATTGGACATGTCATGGGCATGGAGACTATTGCCGAGTTTGTAGAAAATGATGTCATAAAGGGGATGTTAAAAGAAATCGGCGTTGACTATGGACAGGGTTATGGAATTGAAAAGCCGAGACCTTTAGCTGAATTATTGACCAACAAAGTTACTAGTAACCTAGTCCAGTTTCCTTCCAGTTCAAAAAAATAATACAAACGGTAATATCAAATATTAACCTAGGTTATTTAATTACACTTTAGACTGCCACTCATCGATCACTTCTTGTGCCGCCCGAAAGGCTTCTTGCGCTGCTGGCGCACCGCAATAGACAACAGAGTGTAATAATACTTCCTGAATCTCTTCAACTGTACAGCCATTGTTCAACGCACCCCTGACATGACCTTTTAACTCTGTAGGCGCTTTAAGTGCTGCTAATATAGCAATAGTGATCAATGAGCGTGTTTGTCTGGGTAAGCCTTCACGTTGCCAGGTTGAGCCCCAGGCGTGTTCATTAATCCAGTCTTGCATTGGTGCGGTTAATTCCGTCGTATTATCAACAGCACGTTGCACAAATTTCTCGCCCATGACTTCTGTGCGAACTTTAATACCGTTTTTTCTAGATTCTTCAGACATAATTTTAATACTTCAGTAATTTTATTAGTTAAACCAAGCCACCATTAATATTGATCGACTCCCCGGATAAGTAAGAAGATTCATCAGAAGCTAAAAACACAACTGCTGCTGCGACATCTTCCGGTTTTCCAAAACGTCCTAAAGGGATTTCCTTTATTCTTGCCTGAAAGTAGTCATCTTGCATATGCTCTTCAGCAAAGGAAGTGGCAATCCACCCAGGGGCTACCATATTGACCCGAATATCGGGACCGACTGTTTTGGCAAATGAACGGGTAAAGCCGAGAACACCTGCTTTTGATGCGGCAAATATTTGTGGATTCGACCCTTCGAATCCATGCGTTGCTAAATCCCAACCCATATTCACAATCACGCCGGAACCCTGTGCTTGCATGGTCGATGTTATTGACCAACAGGCATTCATCGTGCCCTTAAGGTCAACGTTTAATAGTTGGTCCAATTTTTCATCTAGCGAAGCCGTTGCGCCAGCGCCGGTAAGAATATCTGCACCCGCATTATTCACCCAGATATCAATACGACCAAATTCTGACAAGGTCGTTGCAATAAGCCGTTCAATAGCTTCTTTCTCCGCCATATCTGCTTGAACAGCAATCGCGCGCTGCCCCAGTCCCTTAATTTCTTCGACCACTTTTTCTGCGCTATCTTTGGACTTACAGTAATTAACGACAACCGCAGCCCCTTCTTTTGCAAATAATGCTGCGATCCCGGCACCTATACCGCTACTAGCACCCGTAATGACTGCAATTTTATCTTTGAGACGTTCCATTTATAATTCAGGTCGTTTATTGTGAGCGCGCTATTCTAACTGACACCACCTATTTTGGCATGTTTAAAGTTGCTGTAATTATCCCGACCTACAACCGTGCGGCGCTTATTGAACGCGCTTTAGCATCGGTTATCGCTCAGTCATATGCTGCTGCCGAGATTATTGTTGTTGATGATGGGTCTACTGATAACACACAACAAATCATCGAAGCCAACTACGCTCAAATACGCTATCTACAGCAAACAAATAAAGGGGTTAGCGCGGCTAGGAACGCAGGGATAAATGCGACATCGTGCGAATGGATTTGTTTGCTCGACTCAGATGACAGTTGGCAACCTGACAAACTCGAAAAACAACGCAAGGCACTCACAGAGAACCCCGACTATCTCTTCTGTCATACCAATGAAATATGGTATCGCAATGGCAAGATACTCAATCAGGGGAAAAAACATGAAAAACATGGCGGTAACATCTTCAAATATTGCTTGCCGCTTTGTGCTATCTCGCCATCATCGGCAATGATTAAAAAAGAACTGTTTGATAAGGTCGGTTTGTTTGATGAAAACCTTCCGGCATGTGAAGATTATGATATGTGGTTACGCATTTGTTGCCAGTATCCAGTGTTGTTTCTTGACGAGGCGTTAACGAATAAATTTGGTGGTCATGAAGACCAGTTATCGAGACAACATTGGGGCATGGATCGATTTCGAATTATAGCCTTACAAAAATGCATCGCGTCACAAGAGTTAAGTGCGTCGGATCGCGAAACAGCAATTGATATGTTAATAAATAAAATAGGTATTTTTCTAAAAGGCGCAGAGAAACATGGCAAGAATGAGCATTGCGAAGAATTTGAGGCTCTGGCAGAACACTATGGTAATACACTATGCTTGAAGACATAAAAACATACCGCAAGATATCTGACACACTGCATACAGCAGCACAACCCACTGCTGAACAGTTTAAATCGATAAAGAATTCCGGTGTAGATTTGGTCATCAACTTGGCCTTGTCTGATTCGCCCGGCGCCATCGAGAATGAAGGTGATATCGTGCAGGGATGTGCCATGGCTTATATTCATATCCCTGTCGATTTCAAAAAACCTGAGACAGGTGATTTAGTCCGCTTCTTCCAGGCAATGAATCAAAACAAAGAAAAAAACATATTAGTGCACTGTGCTTATAACTGGCGTGTCTCCTCTTTTGTCTATTTATATCGCGTTATTACACAAAACTGTGATGAAGACACTGCGAAACAAGACATGTTAGATGTTTGGGATCCCGATGAAACATGGCAATCTTTTATTGGTGCCTGCCTGGCTAATAAAGATGCTTTAACTACAGAACCATGATTCATCTATTTTGTGCGCTTCCCTGTGAAGCAGAGCCACTTATTCAGCATTTCAAACTATCTGATATAAAAGAATTTGATCTGTTTCGCATTTATCAATCGAAAGACAAAGAAATAAGCTTAACAACGACAGGCATCGGCAAACTGAATATGGCTGCAGCAGTGAGCTATCAATATGCCTGCTTAAAAACGTCTGCTGCTGACATCTGGCTAAACATTGGCGTTGCTGGACATGCGACCCTGTCTTTAGGTGAAGCTCGTCTGGTTAATAAAATTACTGATGAACATGACGATACTAGCTGGTATCCGCAGATTATTTTTAACTCGCCGTGTGCAAGCACTAATTTAATCACATTGGACAAACCGTCAACGGATTATCAAGATGCGCTATATGACATGGAAGCTTCTGCTTTTTATCAGCTAGCCATACGCTTAGGTACGGCTGAATTAATTCATTGCTTAAAAATTATTTCAGACAACGCGGAACAAAACACAGCGACCGTCAACGCCGACAAAGTAAAAAAAATGATTACTGCACAAGTTCAAACAATAGAACAACTAATCGATTGTCTCAAACCCTTATCGGCAGAAATCCATTCTATTACTGCCGAACCAAAGCATTATCAACACTTCATTGAAAAATGGCATTTCACAAAATCTGAGAGCCTTCAGTTATCGCGTTTATTACGTCAGTGGTCATTATATTTGCCTGATGTAGATATCATGTCATTAGTTGCTGATAACAAATCGGGCAAAACAGTATTAAACACATTGCGAGAGTCAATTAACAATTCAGAGTTTGCGATTCATGATTGATACGATATACATAGAAGAAGAGATAGCCAATCACCCTCGCACATTAGCTATTCTTAAACGTTTTCCTGAAGCAACTAAAATATCTTGCCAACGTTATGGTGAAGTATTTAATAGCAAAGCACAAAACTTCAGGTTACAAAAAAAACAACCGGCGTTAATTCTGGCAAGGAAACATAAAGGTCTAGCCTTACCTTCTCCTAAAGAGTACGCCATCGGCGCAGAACATAATTATTATTTTTCACACATGCTGAATTGCCTGTATGACTGTCGCTATTGTTTCCTACAAGGCAAGTTTCAATCTGCACATTATGTTTTATTTGTAAATTACGAAGACTTTATCGAAGAGATGCAATTGATATTAAATCAGCATGCTGAAGAAGCAGTTCATTTTTTCTCGGGTTATGATTGCGACAGCCTGGCGCTTGAACCCGTTACTGATTTCACTAATGATTTTTTTCCTTTCTTTGAAAAAAACACACGCGCCTTACTTGAAATAAGAACTAAGAGCACACAGATACGAAGTTTATTAAAACGAAGCCCTATAAAAAACTGCGTCGTTGCGTTTAGTTTTACACCAGACAAAATAGCCAGAGCGTTGGAAAATAAAGCACCTGATATAAACAAACGATTACAAGCAATACTTGATTTGCAAAAAGCCGGTTGGCAAATAGGTTTGCGTTTTGACCCGCTCATCTATACGAAAGATTACGCAAAAGAATACAGCGAATTATTTAACACTATATTCTCAAAGATTGATCCGGACTTAACGCATTCAATTAGTCTTGGTGGATTCAGATTGCCTAAAGATTATTTTCGAAAACTGGAAAAACTTTATCCTGATGAAAAGTTATTTGCGTCGCCTCAGGCAGAAGAAAAAAATAACATTGGCTATCCCGCAGAAATTCGTCATGAGATGTTGGATTTTTGCGAAAACATCATTACGCAACATGTTCCCGCTGAGAAGTTCTTTCCCTGTCATGATTCAGTTTAATAAAAAGCATTAATGTCAGATCAAAACATCACCTTTATGACCTTTGGCGCTTATCTGCTGATGGTTTTTGCAATCGGCTGGCTTAGTTTACGTCGTACACATAGTCAATCAGACTATATTCTCGGTGGCAGAAAGCTCGGCAGTTGGACAACGGCCATTAGTGCTGGCGCATCGGACATGAGTGGCTGGTTATTATTGGGTCTGCCCGGCTATGCTTTTCTGGCCGGCTTTGAAGCCATATGGATTGCGCTTGGTCTTTATATAGGCACTTGTGTTAACTGGTATTTCGTTGCGCCTCGCTTGCGTGTGCAAACGCAATCCTTAAACAATGCGCTTACCATTCCGGAATATTTTGAATATCGATTCAATGACTCATCACATCTATTGCGACTTATTTCCGCTGCTTTCATTCTAATATTTTATCTGTTTTACACCAGCTCGGGTTTAGTTGCTGGTGGCAAATTATTCGAATCTGTTTTTGGACTGTCTTATCAATGGGCGGTCATCATTGGCGCATTAACAATCCTCAGCTATACCTGTCTGGGTGGTTTTCTTGCCGTCTCGTGGACTGATTTGATACAAGGCTTATTAATGGCACTGGCTTTAAGTTATGTCGCCATCGTTTCCATCTACAGCATTAATGGTTTTGAAGACATGTATTATTGGATGAATATCATCAACCCTGAGTTAGCAAATCCTTATACCAGCCTTACAAATGGACCCTTAGGTTTTATTGGCATTGTTTCATTACTAGGATGGGGGCTTGGATACTTTGGGCAACCGCACATACTGGTTCGTTTCATGGCGATAAAGTCTGAAAAAATGATCCCAAAAGCACGCACTATTGCCATTTACTGGACTGCCATTGGCTTGTTTAGCGCATTGTTAATTGGTTTTTCAGGCATCGCATTATTAGGCAATGAATTACAAGCCAGCGATAGCGAAAAAGTATTTATCGAATTACTACAACTATTATTACACCCGATCCCCGCAGGCATTTGTTTGGCGGCGATCCTCGCTGCCATTATGAGCACCGCCGATTCACAATTACTGGTTGCCTCTTCAGCTATAACGGAAGACATTTACAAGATTATTAAAAATGACGTCACAGACAAACAGTTAATGATGTCAGCTAGAATGGCGGTTATTTTACTCACCCTCTGCGCAACGACACTCGCTTTGCAAGCAGACAATAATGTATTGGATTTAGTTGCCTATGCCTGGGCAGGTTTTGGCGCCACCTTTGGTCCGGTTATTCTGCTATCACTCTACTCGAAAGCAATGACACGACATTCTGCATTAGCCGGCATGCTAACCGGCGGCATCACCGTTATCATCTGGAAGAATATTGATTCCGCCTATCCGATCTTTGAACTCTATGAGCTTGTGCCTGGATTTATTCTGGCGAGTCTGGCAATTTTCTTCAGCCAAATAATGTTTAAACATCGCTAAAAAACGGATAACTATTTTAAAAATATATCCTAGATTGAAATAAACAGGACTTTGGAATCTTAAGACCCACTGTCCCTATAAGAATTTTTATAAAAACGCTAAGTAGTTGCTATAGCGCAGCATTCAAAATTAATTCAAACGTTTCTCGCACCCTGTCTCTGTATTGCATTAAGCTATCCAGATACAATGCCACAGCCTTACTATCTTCTTTCTCGAGAAACCCTAAGGCTCTGGTTAGAGGCAACAGGGACTTGGTGTCTTTTGGCACACTGCTAGTTGATTTCATGTCGAAAACTCGTAATGCCGCTTCACTTTTCTTGTAAAAATTATAAGCAGACAATAATCCCGTAGCATCTATATCATTGATTAAGCCAAGTATTGAAGACTCTCTTAAAACGTGACGTGTACTTGAATTTCTTAATTGTGGATATTCTTTGCCATGCGCAAGCTGTAAGAAATGTGTCAGGAAATCAATATCCATGACACCGCCTTTGCCGCGTTTAATATCTATCTTATCACTGCCGCCGGCGAGCTCTTGCTCCACCAGCAAACGTACTTTTATAATTTCCTTGGCAAGATAAGATAACTCATATTCAGCATAGATATTATCCGAAACGGCATTTTTAACTTGCTCTGACAATTCCTCGTCACCGACAACGACGCGACAACGGGTCATCATTTGTCGTTCCCAGATCTCACGTTCAGATTGGTGAAATTGCAAGAAACTCTCTAACGGTGTTATCAATATTCCGGAGTTTCCATGAGGTCTTAAGCGCATATCTATTTCATACAAAGCGCCTGACGGATCCATAGTAGCGATATAACGCAACATTTTTCTAACCTTGTTGACAATGTACTCATCACTATTTTTGACCATCACTTTTTCAATAAAGATCAGGTCCAGATCCGAACCGTAGTTCATCTCGTCCCCGGCAAAACGGCCCATGGCTAAGACGCTACACTGAATTGTTTCAAGTTGGTCAAGACCAAATAAGCTGTACATTGCGATCAATACATTTTCTGCAAGCCGTGTTAATAAAACCTCTGCTTGTTCCTGATCAATCACGCTGCCCAATTGCAGCAACAGGATAGATAACATAACTTCATTTTTTCGAATTCTTAATTGTTCAATGGCGTCATCCAATGAACCAGCCGACGCTATATTTTTTAAATCATCTAACGATGATTCAATCACAGCAACCTTTTGTGCATCACTGTCGAACAAGCTGATGATGTTATTGCCTCGATAAAAACAAAACCGAGTGAAATACCAACTCGCGCCAAATAGAGATGTCATAAGCGTTAAGGCATCAACAGTCATCTCCCAGCCCTCTTGTTGGCAGAGATCTAGCCATCGTTCAATGCTGTTCGTCGCTGTTTCCGAATGCCAGGCTGTGGACAGTGCCTGTTTTATTTCAGGACAATCATTCATTAGTAAGCGGCATTTTCTGTTAATAACGTTTCAAAATACTTTGTCGCTCTTTGTTGGTGGAGCATTAGATCATTATTGAAATCTGCATAGGCCTCATCAATGCTTTCGCCTGCATAACCCATCATTCTTGTGATTTGTTTAAGCTTTACCTTATCGTTAGGAAGTTGGTGTGTTTGTTGTTCATCAATCATTTGTAATCGGTTTTCGAGCCTGCGTAGAAAAATATAACTTTCCCTGAGCTCTATTAATTCTTCATCACTGATAAAGCCGAAATGATTTAATTTTTTTAGCACCTCTACTATACTGGTAAGCTGAAGTTCAGGCTGATGACCACCATTGATTATTTGCAGCATTTGCACAAAAAATTCTATATCCCTGATACCACCTGCACCCAGCTTTATATTCCAGTGCCCTTGTTTTTCTCGTTGCGCAGACATATCACTCTTTATTTTGAAAAAACGGTCTATTTCTTCTGTACTCAAACTTTTGTGATAAACAAATGGTTTGAGTCTTGTGACCATTTCATCGCCCAGTTCTATTGAGCCGGCAACAAAACGTCCGCGCAACCAGGCAATTCGTTCCCATGCCTCTTTTGACGATTGATAATATTCTTCATATTCATCAAGAGAGAATGTTAACGGCGCACTGCGTCCCCATGGCCTTAAATTTAGATCAACGCGATACAAAAATCCGTCTTCCGTATTCTCTGTTAATAAGCGACAAAAGCGACGAATATGTTGCGTGTAGAATTTATGCATTTCATGGCGCTTCTGATCATCGCTATCCTGAAGCACAAAGAGAATATCTACATCAGAGCTGAAATTTAATTCGTTTGCACCAAGCTTACCCAAAGCCATGATGGCGATATCATTATCAGCATCAAAATCTTCAGACTCTTTAGCCACTAATCTATGACCAACCTGAATTATAGAATCAGCCAAATGGCTTAAATTGTATAGTACGGTTTCATAGGGACAGGTATTACAAACATCCATCCAGGTGATTTGTAATAGAGAACGATATTTAAACAAGCGTAGCTCATTAATATCAGAGATATGTTTGATTTCCTGTACCTGGTACGGAGTGCCTATTAAAGCAACAGCATCCGGGTGTCGACTTAAAAAATTTGATAGGAATCGAGATATACCCAGTATTTGAACTAAGCCTGATGTTTGAGCATCGGTAAACCCATCAATTATGCGAGCAGACTGCTCATTATCGAGCAGTGCTTGCAGTCGGTTTGATGTCGCATCGGGATCGGCAGTCAGCTCGATGCATTTATCTAGGTTCATCAAAAAAGATCTTTAAAATTTACAACTTATTGTAAATCTCACTGCCTTTTTCCTTAAACTCTTTCGACATGTCATCCATACCTTTTTTTATCGCATCATCCATGTTTTCCATGCCTTGTTTATCCGCATAATCTCTAACATCCTGTGAAATTTTCATAGAACAGAAATTAGGTCCACACATAGAACAGAAATGTGCAATCTTATGACCTTCTTTGGGTAATGTTTCATCATGAAAATCTTTAGCTCTATCCGGATCTAACCCAAGATTGAATTGGTCTTCCCAACGGAATTCAAAACGTGCTTTTGATAAGGCATTGTCTCTTAATTGCGCAGTAGGATGTCCTTTCGCTAAATCAGCTGCATGGGCAGCAATCTTGTAGGTAATAATACCTTCTTTAACTGTACGTCGTCAAAACCTTTTGGACAGGTAGCGGTTTGATTTAAGAGACACATTAGTTCATCAATAGGTTATGTGCTTCACTTGTTGTTTATCG
>Ga0209630_10001010_pt1 | contig 31313 bp, 21 predicted proteins | sample COG_01_FD_184745 | JGI IMG/M metagenome (GOLD analysis project Ga0209630, IMG submission 184745) | Pelagic Microbial community sample from North Sea - COGITO 998_met_01 (SPAdes) (version 2) | ecosystem: Environmental > Aquatic > Marine > Neritic zone/Coastal water | place: Helgoland, sampling... | reverse complement strand
AATACTTATTTGTATTGGAAAGGAAAACGCAGTTTTAGCGCAGTATTCTTTAGTTCTGGCGTACAGAAGAAAATAACTAATAGAAACAAAAAAGACGCCTGCACTGCAGACGTCTTTTTAATTATTGTATTATTAATCTTATTTAGTTACTACAATTCTTTTAGAAGTTTTAGTTCCATTTGTGATAACATTCAACATGTAGATTCCGCTATCATAAGTAGAGAAGTCAACAGTAATGTTTTGTTGTCCAAATAATTCTCCCATTACTGAAGTGTAAACCGCTTGACCAATCATGTTAGTTACTTCAATCGAAGTTTCAGTAGCATTATCTAAGTTAAATTGGATAGTAGCTAAGTTACTAATTGGATTAGGAAAAACCGACACAGAAAACGGGCTATTCACTTCTTCTATTGAAGTAGAACCATTATAAGTTGCAGTAGCACAAGCACCAATTTTTGGTTCATATGCACTAGGGAACATTCCCGTTCCAAATCCAGCATCTGATTGAACAATTTCACTAGCTCCTGGGTTATTGATGTCTGGGCAAATCATAACGAAGAAAGGAATTCCGCTACCAGGATTCAATCCTAAAGTATTAGCGTAGTGATTCCATTGTACATCATTTTCTGCAGTGTATGAGAATTTAGGGTAAGTAGCCCCCCATCCTAATCCATTTACTATAGCATCGTTATCACTTGCTTCAACAGTCAGGCCAAAAACTTGTAGTTCTTCATTTCCTGACCCGTAAGCTTCATAAAGTGTATTCAATTCAGGAGTAGAAGATTCACAAGGACCACACCAAGAAGCAAAGAAGTCAATAATAACAGCTTGTCCTTGAGCTAACACATCATGCATTGTGTAAGAGTTTCCGTATGAATCAGTAAGTGTCCAGTTTGGAATATTTTCAACAATTGTAAAAGACTCTGTAGTACTGTTGTCTCCCGGAGCACCATCAGTTCCACCGTTTACAGTTGTAACATCTGCAGTAAAAGCGTAATTACCTATTGTTAGGTTCCCTAAGCTTACGTTAACCGTATTAGTTTGACCAGGAGCTAAATTAATCCCTGTAACGTTTTCAGTAGTAGCAGCTCCACCATCAAATGTCCATTCCATATCGAATGCGGTGATATTATTCATTCCGTTATTAGTCACAACAATATCAACTGACCTAGCTCCTTCACTCGTAGCATCAATCGTTGCAGAAGTTAAAGTAGCATCATCATTAACAGGAGTCAATACAGCAAAATCATCCATGTTAATTCTAAACCAATCATTTGAATTGTGATGCCTTACGCCAATATAGATAGTTTGTCCAGCGAAAGAAGAGACATCAAGAGTTCTTGACATATAGCCAGTCGAAGTAGTAAGGGTTTCATTAAATGAAGTTGGAGAGCTTGTAAAATCACCTACAGTGTTAGCGGTAGCCACATAAACGGTGTATTGTTCGCTTACCCAAGCTTGATCTTGTGCGTAAACTTTCCATCGTAATTCAACTGTGCCAGCTGCAGTAGTTAAATCGATAGACGGTGATATCATCCAGTTATCAGGAGTAAGTGGACCGGCGGTCCCGTCCCATGAAGCAGATGTCGCAACGTTTCCTTGACCATCTCCGTAGTCCACCGCACCCCATTCAAAACCATCGTTATCAGAGTCAATTGTAGTCCAAAAGGTTCCTTCGAAGTCTTCTGTAAAGTAGGTTTGTGCATTAAACATTCCTGCTACTAGTAGCGCAGAACCAAAAAGTAATTTTTTTTTCATAACGTTTTTTTTAATTTAAGTCTTTAAGTTTTATTTTCTAGATCAAATTCGATAACAAATATAACTAATTAAGTTGGTTGTTTAGCTATGAAAAAGATTGTTATTATTGGAAAGCTAGATTTCAGAAAGGATTCGAAATTGGTTTTTTAAGCAAATTTTTTGGCTTAAAAACATTTGTTTGTTTTTTTAGGAATCAAATAGTAAGGTTTTTTAGCAATATTATTTAGGGCGGGATTTTATTATATTGTCCTTGAAGTTTATTATATTTGTTTGCAAAATCAATAAAGCTATGACAAAAGGATGTAATATTTTAATAGGTTTAGGAATGGTTATTTTTTTACCATTTTTAACTTTTGGTCAACTAAAAATAATCGCTATTGAAGATAGTGTAGATTTGAATGGAACTACTGTCGAGCATTTTGGCTTACCTTCAGACCTTGACTTAAAAGAAAGTTTTTATGCAATAAACGAGTCTGGATCAAGTATTACTGTGAAAGTAAGAAGAACAGAAGTTGATGTTCAAACAGGAACAAAGAATAGCACGTGTTGGGTCTTTTGTCCACTATTTGAAGATGCCGGCGTAAATACGGTTTTGGTTTCGGGTCTATCTGCTGTTATACCGGTAAATGATACTAACCTTTCTTTTGTTGCGCACCACAGACCGCAGGGTTTAGACGGATGTTCATGGATGAAGTATGAGTGGATTGATGAGGCAACAGAGTCGGTTGTTTATGCAACTGTTGACATTAAGTTTTATCACTCTACGGGAAATTGTTTATTAGGGTTAGACGATTTAAAAAATAATATAGAAGCTAGTTTAGCTCCCAACCCTGCCACCGATAATGTATTATTAACATTGGAAGGGATGTCTGGTTATGATGAGGTATCAATTGATATTTTTGATTTACTAGGAAAAAAAGTTAGTTCAATTGCTCAAGTTGGACCTAAAAATAGTTTAAATGTTTCAGAATTTAAAAATGGTATGTACTTCATTTCTATTATGAAAAATGGATCATTGATTAAAACATCCAAACTTATTAAGGAATAGCTATAAATATTCTTTTTCAAAAATTGAAGCCACAATATCTAAGCCTATTGTGGCTTTTTTATTTATTATAGTTAAGTTATTTATTGATTTAGTTTCAATATCTACCGAAGGGTCAACTAAGTATTTTGGACAGGTATCAGATGTTTCGTGCACGAGGCCAGCGGCTGGATAAACATTTAGTGAAGACCCTATAATTAAAAAAATATCCGCTGTTTTGGCAATGTCTTGTGCAATTAACATGTTGGGAACATCTTCTCCAAACCAAACAATATGCGGGCGTAATTGATGACCAGCTTTACAAAGGTCATTCATGAAAATAGATTTATTTCCAATCGTATAAATCTCCTCCGTTTCTACACTTCGAACTTTTGTGATTTCCCCATGTAGGTGAAGTACATTTGTTGAACCAGCCCTTTCATGAAGGTCGTCAATATTCTGTGTGATTATTTGAACAACAAAATGTTTTTCAAGTTCTGCAATGATTTCATGTGCTCTATTCGGTTTTGCTTCAAGAGCCTGTTTTCGTCTTTTGTTATAAAATTCTAAAACCAGTTCAGGATCTTTAGCCCATGCCTCAGGTGTAGCAACTTCCATGATGTCGTACTTCTCCCAGAAACCTCCAGAATCTCTGAAGGTTTTGATGCCGCTTTCTTGACTTATTCCAGCTCCAGTAAATACAACTAACTTTTTCATAGATAAAACCGTAAACGAAAGTTAGGGAAATTTATTAGAAGAAATGATATAAGATGAATAATTGGATAATCTCCCTGTTTTCAGTGTGAATTTCATGGATATTGCTATCTTTATCGGCTCTAAAAATCAGCAGGTAGGATGAAGATAAAAAGAAAAGAAGCCCTAGATTACCATAGTAATGGTCGAAAAGGAAAAATTGAAGTAGTTCCTACTAAACCTTACAGTACCCAAAGGGATTTGGCATTGGCATATTCCCCCGGTGTAGCGGAACCTTGCTTGGAGATTGCAAATAACAAAAACAATGCTTACAAATATACCGCAAAGGGAAATCTGGTAGCCGTTATTTCAAACGGAACAGCTGTTTTAGGGTTGGGAGATATTGGGCCAGATGCTTCAAAACCTGTTATGGAGGGAAAAGGTCTGCTATTTAAAATATTTGCTGATCTAGATGTGTTTGATATCGAAGTTGACGCCACTGATGTGGATGCATTTGTAAATACTGTTAAAGCTATTGCGCCAACTTTCGGAGGTATTAACTTGGAAGATATTAAAGCGCCAGAAGCGTTTGAGATAGAGAGAAGGCTAAGGGAAGAGCTAGATATTCCTGTAATGCATGATGACCAGCATGGAACGGCAATAATTTCTGGAGCTGCATTAATCAATGCTTTGGAAATTGCAAATAAGGATATAAAGAAAGTCAAGCTTATTGTTAACGGAGCAGGTGCTGCAGCTATTTCTTGCTGCAAATTGTATGTGTCTTTAGGTTTAAAGAAGGAGAACTTAATCATGTTTGACTCTAAAGGACCGATTACGAGTGACAGAAAGAATTTAGATGAGCAAAAGCAGTTTTTTGCTGTAAAAACAAAGGTCAAGACTTTAGCAGAAGGAATGAAGGGCGCAGATGTTTTTGTTGGGCTTTCCAAAGGAGATATTGTTTCTAAAAACATGGTGAAGTCCATGGCAAATAACCCAATTGTATTTGCTCTGGCTAATCCAACTCCCGAGATATCTTATGATGATGCAACAAGCGTTAGAAAGGATATTATTATGGCAACAGGTAGGTCTGATCACCCTAATCAGGTTAATAATGTTCTTGGATTTCCATATATTTTTAGAGGAGCGATGGATGTGCGTGCAACTTGCATCAACGAAGAAATGAAACTTGCTGCAGTTAAAGCAATTGCAAAATTGGCAAAAGAGACTGTTCCAGAAGAAGTGAATGAAGCTTATGAAGAAAGAAACATTTCTTTTGGTGCTGATCAAATTATTCCAAAACCCCTGGATCCTCGATTAATTTATTGGGTGGCACCAGCTGTGGCAAAAGCCGCTATTGATTCTGGAGTTGCTTTAGAACCAATAAAAGATTGGGATGCTTATGAACAAGAATTGATTAAGCGATTAGGGAATGACAATAAGTTAATTAAGGACATTACAGAAAAGGCACAAAAAAATCCGAAAAGAGTGGTTTTTGCTGAAGCTGACCATTATAAAATACTAAAAGCGGCTCAAATAGCTTGTGAAGAAGGAATTGCATTCCCTATATTGTTAGGAAAGAGAAAAAGAATCGAAGCATTAATTGATGAAAACGGTCTAGAGTTCGGAGAATGCACGATTATTGATCCAAGAGATGAAAGCGAGACGGAGCGTCGAGATAGATTTGCTGCAGATTTATTTGAAAAAAGAAATCGCCGGGGACTTACACTTTACGAGTGTAAAAAGATGATGCGGGAAAGAAATTATTTTGGTGCTGGCATGGTAGAAATGGGAGAGGCAGATGCAATGATTTCTGGATTGACTCGAAATTATCGTGATACAATTCGCCCTTCTTTACAAGTAATAGGGATTGATGAAGGTGTCAATAAGATTGCCGGAATGTATGTTTTGATTACAAAAGAAGGTCCACTTTTCTTTGCAGATACAACGGTTAATTTAAATCCAACTGCAGAAGAATTAATCGATATCACATTGTTAGTTGCAAAGATTGTTAAAAGGTTCAAAATACAGCCTAGAATAGCCATGCTGGGCTATTCAAACTTCGGTTCAAGTGAGGGCGATGATGCGATTAAAATGAGAGAAGCGGTAAAGGCGCTGCATCAGGAGCACCCTAATTTATCTGTAGATGGAGAAGTGCAAGCGAATTTTGCACTAAACAATGATTTGATGAAAGAGTTTTTCCCTTTTTCCTCGTTGGCAAATAAAAAAACAAACACCTTAATTTTCCCCAATTTAGCAGCTGGAAACATAGCCTATAAATTAGTTCAGGAATTAACGGAAGCAGAAGTTATTGGCCCTATATTACTTGGTATGAAAAAGCCTGTTCATGTTTTGCAAATTGGTTCTTCTGTTCGTGAAATATTGAATATGATTACTGTTGCAGTTGTAGATGTTCAAACTAGAAAATAATGATTACACACATAGAAGGAATACTAGAAGAGAAAAATCCCGCTTATGTTATATTGGATGTAAATGGTATAGGTTATTTTTTACATATATCATTAACAACTTTTTCTGATATACCTGAAAAAGGAAAGCTAAGGTTGTTTACTCACCTTTCGATAAAGGAAGATGCGCATACTTTATTTGGGTTTAGCACGCAAAGTGAAAGAACAATATATCGTCAACTGATTAGTGTTTCTGGCGTGGGGCCAAGCACAGCTAGAATGATACTGTCCTCGCTATCACCTAATGAGGCTGCTCAAGCGATAGTTTCAGGTGATGTCAATTTGCTTAAAAAAGTAAAGGGTATTGGAGCTAAAACAGCACAAAGAGTGATTATTGATTTAAAAGACAAAGTAGCTCCTTCTAGCGAAGGCTCTGATTATTCTTCTCCTACGGGCAATACTCTTAGAAACGAAGCGTTATCTGCACTGATTGTTTTAGGAATAGACAAAAGAAAAGCGGAGACCGTTATTGATAAAACAATAGAAAAGTCTGGGTCAGAAATATCTGTTGAAGAGTTGATTAAAATTACGCTAAAGAGCTTGTAGATTCGCGAAATTATTTAGAAAACCATCCTGAAAAAGCAAATAAAATATTTTGTTATTTCTGCAATAGCATTAATTCTGATTAATCAGAGTGTCTTTGCTATGAACCCAATTAAAGAGTACGTTGCGTTATTAGATTCCCCCGAAGTAAACTTAATTTACCCAATTCAAGATGGCATCAGTTCAAGTGAACAACAATCAGGATTGATTGACTTCAGTACACCTCTTAATATTGAGCAGCACGTAGAGTATGATCCGGTTTCCGGGATGTATGTTTTTTCTTCAACTTTGGGAGATTCTTTGAGCTACAGGAACCCTACCTCCATGACTCTTGAGGAGTATTTGCAATACCAAAATGAGCAATCGATGGATCAATATTGGCAAGATAAATTTAATGAACAATCGGATATGGGAAGGGAGACAAAGGATGGTGTAAGTGAATTTTTAGACAGGAAAAAGAAAAGTATATTCGGAAGTGAATTTATTGAAATTAGACCGCAAGGATCTGCAGAATTGAGTTTTGGAATTAATTCATCACGGACAGATAATCCTGTGTTACCAGAAAAGCAAAGAAAGATAACGACGTTTGATTTCGATCAAAAAATTCAGATGAACTTGACTGCTAAAATTGGAGATTTAATGAAAATTTCATTCAATTATAATACAGAAGCAACTTTTGATTTTGAAAATGAATTAAAACTTAATTACTCGGGAGAGGAAGATGAAATTATTCAAAAATTAGAAGCGGGTAACGTAAGCATGCCACTGAATAGCTCATTAATTTCAGGAAGTCAAAGTCTATTTGGAATCAAATCCGAACTTAAGTTCGGAAGGTTAACGGCAACTACTGTATTGTCACAACAAAGAGGGCAGAAAAAGGAAATTGAAGTTGCCGGAGGGGCTCAATTAAGTGACTTTGAAATTTTTGCCGATAACTATGAGGAAAATCGTCACTACTTTTTAAATTACTTTTTTAGAGATAATTATGATAATGCAATGGCGAATTTACCAAATGTAACTTTGGGTGTTCAAATCCAAAGAATGGAGGTTTGGATAACCAACCGCACAAACGATTTTTCTGAAACCCGAAATATTATAGCGTTTGCTGATTTAGGTGAAAGTGAAGGAAATAATATGCAAAATTCAGGCTGGAATACAAATGGCACTTCAAATCCTGACAATGAAAATAATGCGATGTATGCATATTTGACTTCTAATCCAGGAATACGAAACTATGTAAATGCATCAAACTTATTGGCTTCCACCCAAGCCGGTACCTTGCAACAAAGTGTTGATTACGAAAAGTTAGAGAATGCTAGGTTGTTGTCGGCAAATGAATATTCTTACAATGCTTTATTAGGGTATGTTTCGTTAAATCAATCCTTGAACAATGATGAGGTATTAGCTGTGTCTTATCAATATACCTATAAAGGGGAGACTTATCAAGTTGGTGAATTTTCAACAGATGGAGTAACAGGACAAGATGCGTTATTTTTAAAATTATTGAAATCAACTGTCAGAAACCCAACCAAGAAATTGTGGGATTTGATGATGAAAAATGTTTATTCACTTGGAGCATATCAAATTGACCCCATGAATTTTAGATTAGATGTTTGGTACAACAATCCGAGCACGAGTATTGACGTAAACTATATTCCCAAACCTGGTGTAGATGATAAATTGCTGCTTCAGCTTCTAGAAATGGATAGACTAAATCAACAACAGGCAAAATTTGCTGATGGGGTATTTGATTTTATTCCAGTAACTGTCGCCAATGGAAAAATAATAAATGGAGGAACAATTAACCCTCGAAATGGAAGGCTCTATTTTACAACCAAAGAACCTTTTGGAAAGACATTAGATGACGCACTTATTGACAAAGGAGTGTCTCAATCTGTACGAAAAACGATAGTTTTCAATCAATTATACGATAGTACAAAAACAGCTGCGCAACAGATTCCGGAGTTAAATAGATTTAAAATAAAAGGAACCTATCAGTCATCAGTAAGTTCAGAAATTTCTCTAAATGCTCTTAATATACCGCAAGGATCCGTTCAGGTAGTTGCCGGTGGAGCTCAATTATCTGAAGGAGTAGATTACACTGTCGACTATAACTTGGGGCGTGTGAAAATTTTGAATGATGGTATCTTAAGTTCAGGAACACCCATTAAAGTATCGCTTGAAAGTAACTCTCTTTTCAGTATTCAAACCAAAACGTTAATTGGAACTCACTTGGATTATCGTATTAGTAAAAATGCGAACATAGGAGCAACAATGATGCGTTTAACTGAAAAACCATTGACGCAAAAAGTAAATATTGGAGATGAGCCTATTTCGAACATTATGTTGGGGTTAGACGGAGGCTTTAGAAAAGAAGTCCCGTTTTTAACAAAATTAGTTGACAAAATCCCTTTTATCAATACGAAAGAAAAGTCTATTTTAACTTTTACAGGAGAAATTGCTGCAATTATTCCAGGCCATAATAGGGCTATTGGAAAAGAAGGAACTTCGTATATTGATGATTTTGAGGGAAGTCAGTCTGCACTTGATATACGCTCGTTTAATACTTGGGCGCTAGCATCGGTTCCACAAGGTCAACCAACATTATTTCCTGAAGCTAGTTCTTACGATGATTTAATTTATGGAAAAAATAGAGCAAAAATGTCTTGGTATGTAATTGACCCATTGTTCCATAACGACAATAATTTGACGCCTGATCATATTAAAGGTGACCCAATGCAGAAAAATAACCTAATGAGGCAAGTTTTGGTGAGTGAAGTTTTTCCAAATAAACAGTTAAGTACTGGGCAGCTAAATAACATTCCGGTATTAGATTTAGCATATTATCCGCAGGACAGAGGCCCGTATAATTATGATGCTCCTAGTGGAAGTGCTTTATCTGCAGGGGTAGAAATTAATGGAGATTTAAAAGATCCAAGCAGTAGATGGGCAGGGGTAATGAGGACGCTTACAACCAACGATTTTGAGGCTGCTAACATTGAATATATCCAGTTTTGGGTAATGGATCCGTTTAGCACAACTGCAAGCAATAGTTTTGGAGAACCAGCAACGAACGAAGATTCACAAAATTCAACTGGTGGTGAATTGTATTTTAATCTTGGCAATATTTCTGAAGATATATTAAGAGATGGTAGAAAGTCTTATGAAAACGGCCTCCCTACAGATGGTGTTTTTGATCCAGAAATTCTAACGCAAACTGCTTGGGGTTGGATTCCAACTTCACAGGTGATTGTAAATGCATTTGATAACGATGTAGAAACAAGACCAAATCAAGATGTTGGATTTGATGGTTTAAAAAATGAAGATGAAAGAGATTTTTTCAGTGCTTTTCTTTCTTCGTCTTCTGCAGTGCTAAATTCAACAGCTTATGCAGAATTAAGTGCAGATCCTTCATCTGATGATTATAATTATTTCCGAGATGATAGTTATAATACGAATCAGATAGACATATTAGAGCGGTACAAAAAATATAATGGGGCAGATGGGAATTCACCAACATCTGAAATGTCTGCAGCATTAAATGGTGATGGATATCCAACTTCTGCTTCTACTTTGCCAAATGTTGAGGATATTAATCAAGACAATAATTTAAATGAAACGGAAAGTTATTTCCAATATAAGGTAAATATGAAGCCTCAAAATATGAATATTGGCACAAATTATATTACTGACAGGATTTTAGCAAAAGATGAAAAAAGTCAAAAGCAAGTATATTGGTACCAATTTCGAATCCCAATAAGAGAGTTTACCTCTAAGGTAAATGGAATACAAGATTTTAGATCAATACGTTTTATTAGGATGTTTATGAAAGGGTGGAGTCAGGAGGTTGTCTTGAGATTTGCCCGCCTTGAGTTAATTCGCGGAGAATGGAGGACTTATTTGAACTCATTGTTAAATGAAGGAGAGTATTTACAAGGAGAAGAGTCAAATACTACGTTTAATATTGGGGCGGTAAATATTGAAGATAACGGAAATAGAGATCCAATTAATTATGTGCTTCCAGAAGACATAATTAGAGAAACAAACTATCAAACAGCGAACTTAGCACAGCAAAATGAACAATCATTAGTGTTGGATGTATGTGGGCTTCAGGATGGCGATGCCAGAGCGGCGTATCGAAACGTAAGCTTTGATGTTCGAAATTATAAGAAAATTGAAATGTATGTGCATGGAGAATCAAATAACGATGCATTTGTTGGAGATGATGAGGTAACCGTTTTCGTCCGATTAGGGACTGACTTTGTTAGTAATTACTACGAGTATGAAATGCCTGTAAAAATGAGTGAATGGTATCAAAATGCGGCAGCTGATGTTTGGCCAGAGGCCAATAATATTATTATTGAACTAGATAGTTTGAAACAGGTTAAAACCAGAAGAAACAATATTCTAGGGTTTTCTTTATTAGAGAAATACACCGAAACTGATAATGTAGATAACACAAGAAATATTTCAGTAATAGGTAATCCAAATTTGCAAAATTTAAAGACAATAATGATCGGTGTACGTAACCCGAAAAAAGATGATAAATACAACCAGTGGCGAACGGATGATGGTGAAGAAAAGTGTGCTGAAATTTGGGTAAATGAACTCAGGCTTACAGATTTTAATGAAAGCGGAGGTTGGGCAACAATTGGTAGGGTAAGTGCAAATATGGCTGATTTTGCAGACATTTCATTATCTGGAAATTATGCGACCCCTGGTTTTGGATCTATCGAAAAGAGGGTAAGTGAAAGAGCACAGGAATATGTTTATGGAGTTGACGCTTCTACTACGGTGCAATTAGGTAAGTTTTTTGGAGATAAATCCGGGATTAAGGTCCCGATGTATTTAGGCTATTCCAATAGTATTATTAAACCGCAATATGATCCTCTTTTGGGGGATTTATTGCTGGTTCGAAATGAACTAGAATCAAAAGAGGAATGGAAAGAAAGATTGGATGCTATAAGAGATGTTACCGAAAGAAAATCTATCAATTTCACTAATGTTAGAAAAGAAAGAGGGCAAGGGAAAAATGGAAAGCCCAAAAAAGCGCACTTTTATGATATATCAAATGTATCACTTACTTATTCATATAGCGAACTTTCGCATAGGGATATAAATACCCAATATGACCGAACTTTAAACCATCTGGGGTCAGTGAATTATGGATTCAATAATAACCCTAAACCTTGGGAGCCATTTAAAAAAACAAAGGCATTCCGTAAGTCAAAGTGGTTGAGACCAATAAGAGACTTTAATCTTTATTTTGCTCCAAAACAACTCGGGTTCAGAACAAGTATGAACAGAACATACAACGAGTATGAGGTACGTAATAACTTTGGGGGATTAACCATTCCTCAATACAACAAAATGTTTAATTGGGATCGAGATTATAATTTGAAATACGATATAACAAAAAGTTTAAAATTTGATTTCACTGCCAAAAACAGGGCCTTTGTTAATGAACCATTTGGAAAGGTAGATGAAGGGGCATTTGGTTATGATGCTGATTCCTCCAAAACACAAATGCTGAACAGTATTAAAAGTTTTGGCGAGACAATGAGCTATGGGCACACAGCCAACGTAACATTCAAATGGCCTTTTAATAAATTCCCGCTAACGGATTGGGTAACATTAACGACTCGCTATAGTGGAAATTACGATTGGACAAGATCTCCTTTAGCATTAGAAAACTTTGAAGTGATCGATGAAAATGGTGTTACTCAAACTAGAAATGTTGGTAATATTATTCAGAATTCGAGAGTTGTAACTTGGAACGGTAAATTAAACATGACAACACTTTATAACAAAGTTCCTGCTTTTAAGAAAGTAAACAAGAAGTTTAGTAAAATAAGTAAAGGAAAGAACAGTAGGCTTAATAGAGGTAGCAAGGCAAGTAAGAAGCCAGCGAAGGGAAAAGAGGAAGAAAAAGATAAAATACGAAAGACAAAACAACCAAAAGACATGTCTTTATTAGAGTTGGAAAGTGAATTGAAACGACAAAAAGGAAGGGCTGTTAAAGATGAAGAAAAAATTGAGGAGCTAAAAAAGTTTATAAAGAAGAAAAAGAAGGAAAAGGATAAATTGAATGTCTTTGATCATACAGCCCTTCTTGTAATGTCATTGAAGAACGTAAGTATTAACTATAGCACAAATGATGGAGTGCTACTTCCCGGGTATAATAATTCAACTAATGTAATGGGAATGGATAATAATTTCTTTGGACCTTCCTTAGATTTTATTGCTGGAGGGTATCAAATGAGAGATGTTTTTGGAGATACTACTAGTAATAATTTTGCTAGAGATGCTTATTTAAATAATTGGCTTGTGGATACTGCAAATTTTGATATAATTAACACACAGTTTGCTGTAAATCATACAGAGAAGTTAAATATAAAGGCAACCCTAAAACCAATATTAGGATTAAGAATTGATTTAACCGCAGATAGAAATTTAGCGGAAAACACTAATTCTAATTTAGGTTGGGATGATTTCACGAATGAATTTGATTTAAGAAACGAACAATTTACAGGGTCTTTTAGTACCTCAATAATAACTTGGAGAACAGCATTTAATAGAGATGTTGAATCTGCTGCTGGAGACGCATTGCAGAGCGCCACTTTTGATAACTTAAGAAATTTTAGACAAGAAGTATCTGCTGTTTTAGGTGAAAATAACCCTAACTCGGCAAATGAGCTAAACGAAAATGGATATACTGGAGGTTATGGTTCATCTCAACAAGAAGTGATCATGGGGGCATTTTTAGCGGCATATACAGGTAAAAAGGTCAATAAAAAAACCATCAATCCATTTAAAAAAGTTCCATTACCAAATTGGAGAATAACATATGACGGACTTTCGAAAATTAAATGGGTGAAGAAATATGTTAAAACATTATCATTTAGCCACGCATACAGGTCAAGCTTCAATTTATCTGGATACACGACAAACTTAGATGGCAAGTTTGATGCTGACGGAAACGCAACAGAAGTTGATATTGCCGGTAATTTTATAGGAGAAAAGCAGATTTTAACGGCGTCTATAATGGAACAGTTTGCTCCTTTATTGGGAGTTGATATAACACTTAAAAATAGTGTAATGGCAAAGTTGGCCCTTAAGAAAGATAGAAACATATCTTTAAGTTTAGCAAATAATCAAATAACTGAAATTAAGGGTACTGAGTTGGTGGTTGGGTCCGGTTATACATGGAAAAAACTTCAGTTGCCGATTAAATTTAATGGAAAAAAGGTAAACCCCAGTGATTTGGTTTTAAGGTTAGATATTTCTATTAGAGATAATAAAACGATAACTAGAAAAATTATAGAAAACCAAAATCAGGCAACAGCTGGGCAAAAAATGACATCAATTAAATTCTCTGGGAATTACAAATTAGGTAAAAGCCTTACTGTTAGATTGTATTATGACAGAGTGATGAATACGCCATTTATTTCTACATCATTTCCAACAGCAAATACAAATGCTGGTGTAGCTCTTCGATTTACGCTTCAATAGAGGTTTTTGAATACCGTTATAAGTGTAAAAAAGGAAAGAATAAAGTGTGATACTCAAAAGTATTTCATAAGTTCGTATTAAATAAATAACAAATAATAGACATGAATATTCCATCAGATTTAAAATATACAAAAGACCACGAATGGTTGAAGGTTGAAGGTAACGTTGCAACAGTAGGAATTACCGCTTTTGCGCAGGGTGAGTTAGGCGATATTGTATACGTTGAAGTAGAGACAGAAGGGGAGGAACTAGACCAGGAAGAAGTTTTTGGGTCGATTGAAGCGGTTAAAACAGTTTCGGATTTATTTATGCCTGTGTCTGGTGAGATTACTTCATTTAACGATGCTTTAGAACAAGACCCTGAAACAGTAAATAGTGACCCTTATGGAGATGGTTGGTTGGTAAAAATAGAAATGAGTGATTCATCACAAGTTGAAGGTTTATTGAACGCTGATCAGTACCAAGAATTGGTTGGTTAACGCTTTTAATGTTTTTAAATAAGAATAAGTACGGGCTTGCCTGGACTCTTTTAATACTTCTGGTATGCTTAATTCCTGGAGATAATCTACCTAATTCCTCTTTTTTAAGTTTTAAAGGAGCAGATAAGTTAATACACTTCACTTTGTATTTAGTGCTGCTTATAGTAGTTGGTAAAGGCCTAGTTAACTATTTTAACCCTTCCTATTCAAGTAATAGAATTATTGTTATTGCCTTTCTTTATTGTCTTTTTCTTGGTATTGGAATTGAATTTATTCAGTCAGTTTTTGTTGCTGATAGATTGGGGGATGTTTTTGACGTTTTAGCTAATGCCATTGGATCTTCCACGGGGGTTTTAATACTAATAGCGCAATTAAAAACAAAGACTGGAAAAACTTAATTTAGCCATATCATATTTAATTAATTATGGAAAGGGGTGAACCATTTAGGGATTGGTTTGTATTAGGAGTGAAGTTTAGAATAATTCTTCTTATCTTAGCAAAGATATATTCAATTCATTTTGGACGTATTCTTGATAAGGGTTGATCTATAAAACTCAAAAAAAATGGAAGCAAAGAAAACAAGTTACGCAAATATTGATAGCACTGTAATTAGAACAGGACTAGTTTTGATAGGAGGAGTTATTGTAATGGGAGTGATGTTATCTATGATGGAATATACAAACATTGTTCCGCCTAACAGTTCCTTAGATTCAGGATTAGCTGAACTGGAGGATGAAGAGGTGATTGACATGAGTGATGCACCACCACCACCACCACCACCACCACCACCACCACCGCCGCCGGCACCACCAGAAGAAGTTGAAATATTAGAAGAGGATGATGAACGTGAAGAAACGATAGTAACAATGCAAGATCAAGAATCTGAGGTTGTTGAAATTATTGAAGTTATTGAAGAAGAAGAAGTTATTGAGGTTGAAGAGATTTTTGAATTTGTTGAACAGCAACCGGAATTTCCTGGAGGAGCTGCAGAGATGTATAACTACTTAGGAAAAGAAGTGAAGTATCCTGAGATGGCAAGAGAAGCCGGGATTCAAGGAAAAGTTTACGTAAAGTTTGTAGTGAAAAAAGACGGAACAATTGGAGAAGTGAAAGTTGTACGGGGTGTTCATAAAACTTTGGACAGAGAAGCTATTAGAGCAGTTAAGAGTATGCCCAAATGGACAGCTGGAGAACAACGAGGAAAGAAGGTGAGTGTTTGGTTTACGCTTCCGGTCAATTTCCGTATAGGATAATTAACGCTAAATAATTTAAAAAAAGCTCAGCGAAAACTGGGCTTTTTTTATGTTTGAAAAAATTCCTAATTGGTTGTTTATTGGAGATCCTTTGGTTAAAGCTTTATATTAAATTAGTTATCAAATGGACTTTACTTTTTGGACAAAGTAAGTAATTGTTGTCAGTTCCTTCTCCTAAGGAATCTACTTTTCTAGTGCCTTTTGATTCATCTATAGAGTAATACAAATAAAGATCTGTCGTTAATAGCGAATCAATATTAGAACCAATTTCAGTCGATTGAATTTCAAGTATAATAATTGGCTCATGCTTTAATAGATAACCTCCATATCCAAGTAAAACTTCATGTTCTAGTGTTTCAACATCAATTTTTAAAAGATCAATTGATTCGATATTATTTGTGTTAATGTACCTTTCCAAGGTTATAGCTTCCACATGAATTGAGTTTTGGTCAATTGGGCGCCAGGTTTTATTCAAGCTACCTGAGGTTGTATTGTTATCAGAAAATGTTTTTGGGCCATGATTGAAAAAGGGAACACTGCCGGAGGTGTTTGAAATTGCATTGTTTTCACAATGGATATCAAAATTATTAATTGCATTATTCTTTTTAAGAATTTCAAATATATTTGGTTGAGGTTCAAAAGCAATTACTTTAGCGTTGGGATTATTTGCCTTTGCTAAAACGGAGAAAATACCAACATTAGCACCTACATCGGCAATTGTATTAGACTTTGTAGACAAATCACACCAAATTTCTCTTGTTTTATTTTCCCATTGATAATTATCAATTCCTAACCAAAATATATGTGTTTCTAGTAGAAAAGCATTGTTGTATAATTTAAAGCTATTTCCTTTTTCTGTTTTGACATTAAACACACCTTTAAACCTTAACTTTTTCGCATACTTAATTGGAGGCGTATAGACGAATTTCAAAAGTTTAATTAGTCTAAAACCAAATGAACTATACAGTAATGTTTTTAATCCTTGCTTCATTAATATTTTTCAAAACTTGAACTTTAAATGCAATGATCAAATGTAAGTATAAATATGCGTTGGCTTTTAACGGTTGAAAGTAATAAGTTCAAAACTTTAAAAAAGAGCCTGGAATAACGGTGGGTTTTTTATTTATGGCATAAAACTCTACTCTCTATGTTTTAGAGGTTGTCCTTATGGAATGGTAAGTAGAAATAGAGAATAAGAAATAAAAAACCTCAACATAAATATGTTGAGGTTTTTTTGTGGGCCCACTAGGGCTCGAACCTAGGACCCCCTGATTATGAGTCAGGTGCTCTAACCAGCTGAGCTATGGGCCCTTTTAAATAATCCTAAGAAAATTTAAAAGACGAAAACAAATATTTCATTGTTTTGCGGCTGCAATTTTACATATTTGCATCCGAATAACCTATTAATTTTAATAAAATGCTCGAATTAAACGGTGTAAAAAACATCATTTTTGACTTAGGTGGTGTAATATTAAATATTGACTATAAGCGAACTGCTAAAGCTTTTAAAGAGATTGGTGTAATTAATTTTGACGAAATATATTCCCAAGCGAAACAAGATCAGGTGTTTGATAAATTAGAAACAGGAGAACTTACACCTGATGAGTTTAGAGAATATATGAAAGAAATTGTCCCTTCTTTACAATTCAGCGATATTGATAAAGCTTGGAATGCAATGCTATTGGACTTGCCTGTACAAAGGATTGATCTTTTGAAAAAGCTTAAAAAGAAATACAGACTGTTTTTATTGAGTAACACTAATGAAATACATATAAAATGTTTTCGAAAAATTATTGAATCTTCTTATGGAGAAAATATATTTGATGCTATTTTCGAGCATCAGTACTATTCATCAGATATAGGAATGAGGAAACCAAATGCACAATGCTTTCAATATGTTTTAGAAAAAAATGGAATAGAACCTTCTGAAACTTTGTTTATAGATGATTCCATACAACATGTCGAAGGCGCCAGAAAATTAAAGATAAACACTTACCATTTAATACCTGGGGAGGATATTACAACACTTTTTCTTGACAAAGTTCAATAAGGACTCCATTGCTGGTCTTAGGATGCAAAAAGGCAATTAATTTGTTATCTGCACCATCTTTGGGTTTTTCGTGAATCATTTGAAAACCTTCTTTTGTTAGTCGAGCAATTTCCTTCTCAATATCATCTACTTCAAAAGCGATGTGGTGGACTCCCTCACCTCTTTTTTCTATGAATTTTGATATTGGACTGTCTGGACTAGTTCCTTCCAATAATTCAATTTTAGATTCTCCAACTTGAAAAAAGGAGGTGTTAACACTCTCAGAATCAACCTCTTCCATCTTATAAGGAGAGGTATTGAGAAGTTTAGAATAGAGGTTATTAGCTGCCTTTAAATCTTTTACGGCAATACCAATGTGTTCAATCTTTTTCATAGTGAAATATAAGCAAAAAAAAACCCTTCCGTTAGAAAGGGTTTTTTATAAAGTGCTTTTAATTATTTTTTCTTGTTCCAAACTTCTCCAGTTTTACTATCATAGTTCACATAGTAAAGTCCTTTCTTCAAGTTATCAACTTTAATTATTTTACCAAATCCTTTTTTAACAAGGTTTCCGTATGTATCGAAAATTTCAAATAAAGTTTCATGAGAGAATTCTAAATCTTTACACTTAGGACAAACTATAGCAGCTTCTGGAATACTTGGGTCACTATACTTAGTGCTTTGAGACATTCTAGGTCTTCCTGTGTAATCAATTTGTTTAACTCTAAATTTGTTCTGGCCTGAATGTGGACTTACTTTAAATTCATAAGAATTTTCTGAAGGAGTACCTTCACCATCAAATTCACCAATTTTAATCCACTTGTTCCATCTGTATTGTTCAATGAGATAAGTAAGTTTACCTTGTTCTCCTGTTGTTTTCCATTTAAGAATTTTATCATCACCAGCACTAATACTTACTGTTTCAAAAGTACTTCTAGGTCTTAAAACTTCAGGGTTAAGAACTTTAGGGGAGCAATTTAATTTATGGGCGATCTTTATTGTTACAGGATCTCCAATTTGTAAGTTCAAGTTGGTGAAATCTATTTCAAAAGCACTAGAGTTAATTTGATCAGTAGTAACATCACCGTTAACAGTAACTTTAATTACACAGAAACCAATACCTGCATCAGCGAATGGGTTTTGAACATAAAGATTTTTTCCTTGGTAATGTCCTTCATGAATGATACTTGCATTATTTTGAGCGGTTAACGTCATCGTCAACAATACAAAACCAACCGTTAATATTTTATTTATTATCATAAATTACAAATTACTATAAATAGTTCCGCTATTCAGAAGGCAATAATAAAAGCTATTTTGCTAATTTCAAAGTAAATTAGTTCTTTTTTTATAGCTTTTTATCCATACAAAAATACGACAAGTAGTTTAAAAAAGTACTTTAATCGTAAAAAATTGTCGTTTAGGTCTATTTCTAGTTTGTATTATCGATATAAGTACGTAAACTTGTAACCATAGATAATCGTATTACTTTAAAGAATAATTATGAGTAAAATATTTGTATCAATTATAGCATTAGCCTTATTAGTTTCCTGTGGGCCTTCTAACACTGAGTTGACTGACGGAAGTGATGCAAGTGCTGAAAGAACAATTAAGAAAGGGTCAAAATATATTTATGGTGGTGCGTTGAAAATTGCTCAAGAAGAACGGTTTGTTACATTATTCCCTGCAGATGTTGAAGACGCAATTTCTTCAAAAGTTGTTTCACAAATTCACGATGGATTGGTGAAATTCAGCACAAAAGATTTATCTATTTTAAATGCTATTGCTGATAATTGGACAATAGATGAAAGCCAAACGGTATATACCTTTACATTAAAAGACAATGTTTATTTTCATAATGACGCTTGTTTTGATGAAGGTAAGGGGAGAAAGGTTATTGCATCAGACTTTAAATACGCTTTTGAAATAATGACTTCCAAAGAAACAAGCCAAAACACCCATTTATTTAAAGATAGAATTATTGGAGCCTCAGACTACTATGAAGGTAAGGCCAGTGAAATAAGTGGAATACAGGCTGTTGATGATAAGACATTAAAAATTACTATTGTAAAACCTCAATCATCTTTTATTTATCTTTTAGCGTTGCCAAACTCAGCAGTAATTGCTCACGAAGCGTTCGATAAATACGGCAATAAAATGACAGTTGGAGCAGGAGCTTTTAAGTATGTTGAACCAACTTCTCCTAGTAAGACGTGTCTGTCATATAATGAAAACTATTATTTAAATGATGAAGAGGGCAATCAATTACCCTATTTGGATAGCGTTATATTTAAGTATGTCCCTACTAAACTGAGTGAGCTGGAAATGTTTAGAACAAAGGATATAGCATTCTTATATGGTCTTCCAACTTCAAAAATTGCTGAAGTAGTAGCTGATAACATCGCTAACTTTAAAAATAAGCCTCCCCAAACAATTTTGATTAGAGAGCCAGAAATGATTACGCAGTATTATGAGTTTAACGCGCAAGTTCCACCATTTGATAATATTAAAGTTAGGAAAGCATTGAATTATGCAGTCAATAGAGAAAGACTAATTAATAATATATTAAATGGTCAAGGAACAATAGGTGATAAAGGAATTACTCCAAAGATTAAGTCATTTGAGGATTACAACTTTAATTCAATTAATGGATACAGTTATAATCCAGAGTTAGCTCGTGAATTACTAAAAGAAGCAGGTTATCCAAATGGTAAAGGTTTTCCGCCTGTGAGGTTAGAGATTAACTTAGGGGGTAATAAACATAAGTTGGTTGCAACAGAATTGCAATACCAGTTTTTTGATGTTCTTGGAATTCATGTTGAGGTTGAGCAAGTGTCGTTTGCTGATAAAGTAGAGCACTCTAAATATGGAAAGTCAGAAATGTTTAGATCGGCATGGGTTGCTGATTATCCATCACCAGAGTCCTTCTTGTCTGTTTTTTATGGAGAAAATGTTCCTGCTACAATGGATGAGCCGTCAAACATGAATACAATGCGTTACCAAAATGAGATGTTTGACTCCTTGTATATTAAAGGTACGCAAACTGTAAATAAGGCAGAGAGGTATGAGTATTTTGCGAAAGCAGAAGGGATCATGATGGAAGAGTCTCCAGTTATTGTTCTTTGGTATCAGGAAAATTATACATTATACCATTCTGAAGTTAGAAATTTCTATTATAATGCTATGGAGTTTTTTGATTTTTCTGGAGTATATATGAAGGAAGTTACTGCGGAAGAGGTAAAAGCTGCGCAAGATAAATTACAAAGTGGTGATGCTGCTACAGGTTTCTAAAAGAAGAGTAATACTAACCTCTGTAGGGGATCGATATATAAACAAAAAAGGAGCTATATAGCTCCTTTTTTGTTATTAATATAATGTGTGTTTATTTAGTTTCTCTAGCAGCAACAAGCATTTCCTTTACACTCAGTTCTCTAAAGTCATCCATTCTATAACTCTGAAAAACCATATAGCTTCCTCCAATATTTTTAATGCAATAGAAATGGTGATTAGGCATGCTCTTAACATCAGCTTCACTTATCGTGGTGTTGTCGCTTTTCAGTACTTTTGAATAACGAACATATCCGTCGCCCTCATCAAAATAGATAAAATCAAAAATGTTTTTTTGCCCCTCGTGTTCTTTTTTTAGCATTTCGATTGTTTGCACTTTTTCTCCCCAATCATCTATCTCCATGTGCCAATATCTGTCTTTATGACCGGGCATTCTAATTTCCCATTTTGCTTCACCCTCATTATGAACGATATCAGGCTGGTCAAACCTATCAACAGGAGTACCATCTTCGTCATCTTCTTTGTGATATGTTTTAGGAATCATAATAACGGCATTTAATTCAAATGCGGCCATGTCAAACTCTCTATACTTTTTTGGATCAAATTGAGTCTCTCCTTCAGTAGTAACGGAATCTTCAGCAATAGGTATATCTATTTTTCCTGGTTCTACTGGTGCTGTTTCATCTCCACATGAGCTGATAAAAAATAGTGTTGGAATTGTTAAAAGGTATAATAAATTCTTCATGGTTTACTTCTATTTCTAGTTAATCATTGCTACAAAGGTATATAATCTAATGGATTTTCATAACAAATCTTGCGGTGTGTCTACTTTTTTGTTCGACTAAAACCTTCTTATTTGTAGTTAATTTTTGGATAGTTTTGTCATCATAATGCCTGATTGTGAGTAGCTCAAGCCCGTCATTATACTTTACAGAATAATTTCCTGAAAGTAGATTTATAGTTTTATTAATTCGGGATGAATTATTGTCTACGCAAATTGAAAAACTAATTGCAGAGTTTTGCATTAAATTTATTTTGACGCCACTTTTTGATAAGTGTTCAAAAATTTCACTCAAATTATCCTCAGCAATAAAAGAGAAGTCCTTAGGAGAAATGGAAATTAAAATTTGATTTTGCTTAAAGATAAACGAAGGAATTAATGTGTCATTTTCTAATGAACTTTGAATTTCTGTTCCTGCCTCTTTTGGATTGAGAAAAGATTTTACAAAGAGCGGAATCCCCAAATTTTGCAATGGTTTAATTGTCTTCGGATGTATAACCGAAGCTCCAAAGTAACTTAACTCAATGGCCTCTCTGAATGAAATTTTATTTAGTTTTTTACAAGCATCAAAATATTTAGGATCTGCATTCAAAACACCTGGAACATCTTTCCAAATAATAACTTTTTCAGCATTAAGGCACCATGCTAAAATAGAGGCTGAAAAATCCGAGCCTTCCCTTCCTAACGTTGTTGTTTTGCCTTTCTCATTGTGCCCTATGAATCCTTGTGTAATTGCAATTTTTTGATTCCCTCTAACACTAAAGTATGCATCAATATTGGAAAACACATTTTCCTTTGTGCATTCCCAGTCTACTTTTGCTTCGCGGTATTTGTCACCGGTTCGAATAATTTTTCGAGCATCAAACCATTTACAATTTTTATCAATTGAGTTGAGGTATTCAGAAATAATGGTGGTTGACATTACCTCACCAAAAGAAACAATTTGATCGTATTCATAATCAAAATTTGTTGTTGGTGTTTGAGAAACTTTTCGGTTTAAATTATTAAATATTGTTTCAATAGATTCTAATTTAGGTAATCCAAGGGTTCGAATTATATTTTCATGAAAATCTATAACGTTCGATATAAGCCCCTTTGTTTTAATCTTGTCATGAGAAAAATAGGCTTCCGCTATTTCCTCCATAGCATTCGTCGTTTTTCCCATCGCTGAAACCACGATAACTAAATTTTCGGCATACAAGTTTATGATGTCTGCGACATTTTTAACTGCTTCTGCATCTTTAACAGATGCTCCTCCAAATTTAAAAACTTTCATTTTTCTAATTTACAGTAAAGTTTCGAATATCTTCTTCAAAAAGTCTTCCGTTAAACCATTCTCCATCTAATGTGGCATTGTATTTTTTATAAAAGTTAATAGCTGGTTCATTCCAGTCAATGATTTGCCAGTCCATTCTTTTAACGCCCCTTTTTTTTGCTTCTAAAACAACTTCGTCAAACAACAACTTTCCAATTCCTTTACCTCGATAATCTTCACTGACTAAAAAGTCTTCCAAATATAGCGTTCTTCCTTTCCAAGTGGAATAACCTGTATAGTAAAGTGCAAAGCCAACAACATTGTTCTCAATTTCAGCTACTATACAATCAAACACTTTATTTTCTCCAAAGCCATTTTTTTCCAGATCCTGAACTGTGTTCACCATTTGGTCAGGGGCTTTTTCATATGTTGCCAGTTCTTGGATGTATTCCAGTACCTTTGGCATGTCCTCTTTTTTACTTTGTCGAATTGTAATTTTCATTTTTTTATGAATTGAGGAGTCAAAATTCGCTATAAATTTGATAAAATCTCCGATATTTGAGGAAATTTAACGTAAGATTAGAAAATGAGTCATTTTACAACATTAGGAGAATTTGTTATCGACCGTCAAAAGGATTTTCCAGGATCAAGTGGAGAGTTATCTAGAATACTTAGTGCTATTCGGTTGGCTTCCAAGATTGTCAACCAGGAAATTAATAAAGCGGGTGTAGCTACTCATATTTTAGGTGCAGCAGGCAGCGAAAATATACAAGGTGAACAACAACAAAAACTAGACGTCTATGCAGATGAGAAATTTATAAATGCAATTGAAGCGCGTGGTGTTGTTTGTGGTATTGGTTCTGAAGAGAATGACGATTATATTGCATTTGAATCTGAAAAATGTCAAAATGGTAAATATGTTTTATTAATGGATCCATTAGATGGTTCATCTAATATAGATGTAAACGTTTCCATAGGAACAATTTTTAGTGTTTTCGAAAGAAAATCTGAAATTGGAACTAAAGCAGAGTTGAAGGATTTCTTGCAAATAGGGGATAAACAAGTTGCCGCTGGATACGTTATTTACGGTTCATCTACTATGTTAGTTTTTACAACAGGAAATGGAGTTCATGGTTTTACTTATGATCCAGGAATCGGGACATTTATATTGTCGCATCCAGACATGAAATTCCCAGATAACGGTAAAATTTATTCTGTAAATGAAGGCAATTATAATAACTTCAATCAAGGAGTTAGGCGCTATATAAAGTACTGTCAAGAAATAGACGCTTCAACCAACCGTCCTTATACAGGAAGGTATATCGGGTCATTAGTGGCAGATTTTCATAGGAATCTTATTAAGGGAGGAATCTATATGTATCCAGCAACTACGGCTGCTCCAAATGGTAAATTAAGATTGCTGTATGAATGCAGTCCTTTGGCGTTTCTAGCTGAGCAAGCTGGCGGCTCTGCTTCAACTGGAACGGGAAGAGTCATGGAAGTTGAGCCAACAGAACTGCATCAGCGTGTCCCTTATTTTATAGGGTCAAAAGAGATGGTCCAAATGGCTGAAGCGTTTTTGGAAGCACACAAAGAAACAGCACAATAAGAGAAAGTGGAGGAAGTAAAAGCATTCAGCATTGAAAATGTTAAAGATCTTTATAGCTCCTCTTCAAAAATTAAGGAGTTAATAGCGTCCTTCACCGAAAATTGTAGAATACATCTTACCGGACTATCGGGTTCTTCTGATGCACTAGTAGCTACTGCGTGCTATAATAATTGTCCAGGGAACTATCTTTTTATCTTAACCGACAAAGAAGAAGCAGCCTACTTTTATAACAACATAGAAAACATAACAGGAAAAGAAAGAGGTACAAGCCTCTTGTTTTATCCAGGTTCTTATCGTCGCCCCTACCAAATAGAAGAGACGGATAATTCGAATGTTATACAACGTACAGAAGTATTATCTATTATCAAAAAGCGTAGGAAGAATACAATAGTCGTTACCTACCCTGAAGCAATCGTTGAGAATGTATTATCTAGAAAGCTATTGGAGAAAAGTACATTAGAATTAGAAGTAGGAGTTGAATATTCAGTCGATTTCATCAATGAACTATTGATTGAACATGATTTTGAAAAAGTTGATCACGTATATGAGCCAGGTCAGTTTGCTGTTCGTGGCGGAATTGTAGATGTATATTCGTTCTCGAATGATTTGCCTTATCGAATTGAGTTTTTTGGAGATGAAATCGAATCTATTCGCGTATTCAACCCAGAAGATCAATTGTCTATAACAACTATGAAGAAAATTAACATTGTTCCCAATGTTAACGCTTCATTATTGCAAGAGGGGCGAGAATCATTTTTAAATTACATTCCCACGGATACCCGCGTTTGGATTAAAGATTTTGACCTTGCCAAAAACAGAATTATTAAAGGATATGAAAAAGCACAATATGCTTTTGATAAAATGGAAGGAACAGTTAAACAGCTTACTCCGGCCGAATTATATCTAGCTCCTTCTGATTTTGAAACACACCTTGGTAAACATCCAATAGTGGAGTTTGGAATGCGTTTTAATTTTAAACCGACCTCAGTAATTGAGTTTCAAACAGTTCCACAACCTCCGTTTAATAAGAATTTTGAGTTATTAATTGAGAATCTAAATTCGAATACAGAACAAGGAATTACCAATGTAATTGCATCTGATAATGGAGTACAATTGGAACGCCTTTTCAATATTTTTAAAGATATTGAATGCCATGTAAAATATCACCCAGTGAACATTGCTTTACAAGAGGGTTTTATTGATAAAGAGTTAAAAATTGCTTGTTATACAGATCATCAAATTTTTGAACGCTACCATAAGTTTAAATTAAGAGAGGGGTATAAAAAGTCACAACAAGCTTTTACTTTAAAAGAGGTTTACAATCTTCAAAAAGGAGATTTTGTAGTACATATAGATCATGGCGTTGGTCAGTTTTCGGGACTAGAGAGAATAGATACCAATGGAAAAGAGCAAGAAGCAATTCGGTTAATTTATAAAGGCGGAGATATTTTGTACGTAAGTATCCATTCTTTGCACCGAATTTCGAAATTTACAAGCAAAGAAGGAAGTCAACCAAAATTGCATAAGCTAGGTTCTCCAGCTTGGGCTGCTGCAAAAGCTAAAACCAAAGTCCGTATTAAAGAAATGGCGTTTGACTTAATAAAGTTATATGCCAAAAGAAAAGCGAGTAAAGGTTTTGCCTTTGCTCCCGATACGTATCTTCAAAATGAATTGGAAGCGTCTTTTATGTACGAAGATACTCCCGATCAAGCTTCTACAACTCTTTCCGTAAAACAAGACATGGAGTCAGGAGCTCCAATGGATCGTTTGGTTTGTGGTGATGTTGGTTTTGGAAAAACCGAAATCGCAATTCGTGCTGCTTTTAAAGCGGTTAGCGACAGTAAACAAGTTGCGATATTAGTTCCCACAACTGTTTTAGCTTTTCAGCATTATAAAACATTTACGGAACGATTGAAGAACTTTCCTTGTACAGTAGAATATGTCAATCGGTTTAAATCCCCAGCAAAGAACAAAGAAACGCTAAAACGATTAGCTGAAGGAAAAGTTGATATTATTATTGGAACCCATCGCCTTGCAGGAAAAGATGTAAAGTTCGAAGACTTAGGTTTGCTGATTATTGACGAAGAACAAAAATTTGGTGTTTCGGTAAAAGACAAGTTGAAAACGTTAAAGGAAAATGTAGATACGCTTACGCTGACGGCAACTCCAATTCCGAGGACACTTCAATTTAGTATGATGAATGCCCGCGATTTGTCTGTAATGAGAACCCCGCCGGCTAATCGTTATCCAGTTGATACAATCGTTCAAGCATTCAGTGAAGAAACAGTTCGCGATGCTATTAACTATGAAGTACAGAGAGGGGGTCAAATTTTCTATATTAATAATCGCGTGCAAAACATACAGGAAGTTGCTGGAATGGTTCAGCGTTTATGTCCAGATGTAAGAGTTGCTATTGGACATGGGCAAATGGAAGGAAAAAAATTGGAAGCGATTGTATTGGATTTTATGGCCGGAATGTATGATGTCTTGGTAGCAACTACAATTGTAGAGTCTGGGATAGATATTCCCAATGCGAACACAATTATTATTAATAATGCCAACCATTTTGGGTTGAGTGATTTACATCAACTAAGAGGTAGAGTAGGTCGTTCCAATAAAAAGGCTTTTGCTTATATGTTTACTCCTCCAGCGCATCATTTAACAGATGATGCACGAAAAAGATTAAATGCTATTCAGCAGTTTTCGGATTTAGGAAGCGGAATGAGTATTGCCATGCGCGATTTAGATATAAGGGGGGCAGGAGATTTATTAGGAGCTGATCAAAGTGGTTTTATTAGTGAAATTGGAATCGATGCTTTTCAAAAAATTCTAGATGAGGCCATTCAGGAATTAAAAGAGACAGAATTTAAAGAACTTTTTAAAGAAGAAATTGCCAAAGGAGAATTTGTAAAAGAGTGTCATTTGGAGACTGATTTTGAAATCATTATACCGAGTGAATATGTCAACGAAATTACGGAAAGGCTGAGCCTGTATCGTGAATTGGACAATATTGAAAATGAGGAAGATTTAAAAGATTATGAAAAGCGCTTAATAGATCGTTTTGGAGAAGTTCCTTCGGAAACACACGAGTTAATGAATGCTATTCGTTTACGTTGGTTGGCTAAAGACATTGGTTTTGAAAAATTAGTTTTAAAGAAAAATATTTTAATAGGAACTTTCATTACTGACCAGAATTCCGTGTATTACCAATCTGATAAGTTTACAAAGGTTCTCAATTTTATAAAAAGCAACCCTCATGCTGCAAATATGGCCGAGAAAAAGGGTAAATTGCGCTTACGGTTTGATGAGGTTGGTTCAGTAGAAGAGGCGATCAATAAATTAACAATGATATAACAATAAGAATAATTACATGATTGAATTTATCAAAGGACTACCCAAAGCAGAGTTGCATTTACATATAGAAGGTTCTTTTGAACCAGAATTAATGTTCCACATAGCGAAACGTAATAACGTTGAAATACCATATAAATCTGTAGAAGAAGTAAAAGCAGCATATGCTTTTGACAATCTCCAAGATTTTTTAGACATCTATTATGCTGGTGCTGGCGCTTTAATGGTAGAACAAGATTTTTACGATTTAACATGGGCGTATTTAGAAAAAGTCCATTCTCAAAATGTTATTCATACTGAGATTATGTTTGATCCTCAGACGCACACAGACAGAGGCATTCCTTTTGGAACAGTAATTATTGGAATTAGTAATGCATTAAGAGAAGCGGAAGCTAAATTTGGAATGACAACCAAATTAATTATGAGTTTTCTTCGCCATTTAAGTGAAGAAGAAGCATTCAATACCTTAGAAGAGGCAATGCCTTATAAAAAATTAATCACTGCAGTTGGATTGGATTCTTCGGAAGTGGGAAACCCACCTTCAAAATTTCAGCAAGTTTTTGCGAAAGCGGAGGCAGAAGGCTTTTTAACTGTTGCTCATGCGGGAGAAGAAGGACCAGCAGAATATGTTTGGGAAGCACTTGATTTATTGAATGTTTCAAGAGTCGATCATGGGAACAATTCGCTAGATGATGAAATTCTCGTCCAGGAATTAGTAGACCGAAAAATGCCATTAACAGTTTGTCCTTTGTCGAACTTGAAACTGCAAGTGGTGAAGGATTTAAAAAAACATCCTTTGAGAGAAATGTTACAAAAAGGATTATTAGCTACTATTAATTCAGATGATCCTGCTTATTTTGGCGGATATATGAATGCAAACTACATTGAAGTGGTTGCAGCGTTAACCCTCACTAAAGAGGAGGTTTGTCAACTAACAAAGAATGCATTCCAAGCGAGTTTTTTAAATGACAATCAAAAGAAAGACATGATTGCTCGTGTTGAAGACTACTGCAAAGAGAATAGTTTTTAGGTCTTTTCTTTACATCGTAAAAGAAATAACGATTGACGAATAATAACTTGTAGAGATCCAATAGTCTTTGTCTTCAGAATAATAGCTAATTTATTTTAACCTTTATTCGTGTAAAAGAAAGTTCATTTTGGGGAACGATGTGTTCTACTATCTTTACATTTGAATGCAGTGAAGAAAAAACCTCTTAAAAATATCAAGCCAAAAGCGAAGAAGCAGGTTGCAAAAAGAGGTAAAAGTAAGGCTGTTAAGGGAAATAATATAGAGCTTCCCAAAAAAGCAAAAATATGGACTATTATTACTCTTTGGATAGTAGCTATGTTGCTGTATATGCTTGTCTCTGGAATGATTTATTTTAGACGTGAAGAGAGTTTGCCTTCTATTGAGCAACTAGAAAACCCTAGAAGCGACGAAGCGTCATTGGTGTATTCTTCGGATGGTGAAATTTTAGGAAGCTTTTATATTGCCAATCGCACCAAAGTTGATTTTAACGAACTGTCTCCTCATTTGATTGATGCGCTAGTTTCAACTGAGGATGAACGTTATTTTGGTCATTCCGGAATTGACGGAGAAGCTTTAGCTAGAGCCATAGGAAAGGGTTTGATAGGGGGCAATGGAGGAGGAGGAAGCACGATTACCCAGCAATTGGCTAAAATGATGTTTCATAAACGCCCAAAAACTAAATGGGAAAGAATAGATCAGAAACTAAATGAATGGACAATTGCTGCTCGTTTGGAAAAGAGATATACCAAGGAGGAGATTATTGCCATGTATTTTAATGAGTTTGATTTTTTAAATACAGCTGTAGGTATTCATGCGGCTGCTAGGGTATATTTTAATAAAGAAGCACATGAGTTAAATATTCAAGAATGTGCAATGTTAGTTGGTATGGCAAAAAACCCAACAATTTACAACCCAGTTCGAAAACCTGAAAACACATTGAAAAGAAGGGAGGTGGTTTTGTCTCAAATGATGCGAAACGATAAAATTTCTCAAGCAGAGTATGATTCTTTACGAATTCTTCCGTTGGGCTTGGACTTTAAGCCTGAGACACATACAAGTGGTCTAGCTCCTTACTTTAGAGAATATGTGAGATTGGAAGCAAAGAAAATTTTAAAGGAAAATGCATGCATGAATGAGTATGAAAAGCCGATAGATATTTATAGAGATGGGGTTAAAATATTTACTTCTTTAGACGGTAGAATGCAGAAGCATGCGGAATGGGCGGTTGAGGAACATTTAAGAGGTGAATTACAAGCAGCATTTGACAAGAACATTAAAAAGTATAAACACAATCCCTATTCAAATGAAGTAACAAAAACATCCAGAGATATTAGTTTAAATAGCGCAATTCAAAGGTCTGAGAGATACCGTAAACTAAAGAAACAAGGTTTTTCTGAAGTGGCAATAAGAAAGAACTTCAAGAAAAAAATTACAATGAAAGTCTTTGATTGGAATGCTGAAAACTATCAAAAAGAAGTTGAGTTTTCTCCAATTGATTCCATTTACCATTATAAATCAATGCTTCAAGTTGGTCTTGTTTCCATTGATCCTAGCTCAGGCTATATTAAAGCTTGGGTAGGAGGTCCTTATTACAAAGATTTCAAGTATGATCATGTTTATAAAGCCAAACGGCAAGTCGGTTCGACTATGAAACCGTTTATTTATGCTGCTGCTATTCAAGATAGAGTAGTTAGTCCTTGTTCTGAATTTCCAGATATTAAATATTGTGTAGATATTCCTTACGGGAGCGCAACTCAACAATGGTGCCCAGGAGGACAAAAAAATTATGGACAAGAGTTAACTCCGGTTTACTTTGCTTTGGCTAATTCAATGAATAATATTACTGCTAAAATAATAGCGATGAGCGGCGGAGATAACTTTAGAGTAGTGGATTATTTTGAGAATATGGGCTTAAAGAACAAAACAATTGAAGCTGTTGCGTCACTCGGTCTGGGAGTTTGTGACATGTCCGTTTTAGATATGACCTCTGCACATTGTGTTTTGTCTAATTTAGGATATTATAATGAGCCAACTGCTATTATACGAATAGAGGATAAGAATGGAAAAGTCTTGTACGAGGCGCAACCAAAAGTTCGGCAAATTATACAAGATGAAGCGGCCTATGAAGTAATCAAAATGATGAAAGGAGTAACTGGAGTTAAACGTCCATCTGATGGGAAAAGAGGAGGAACCGCTGCGCGATTAAGAACAGGAAAACCGTATGCGTTTTCGGGAATTATGGC
>Ga0209630_10001006_pt1 | contig 31429 bp, 32 predicted proteins | sample COG_01_FD_184745 | JGI IMG/M metagenome (GOLD analysis project Ga0209630, IMG submission 184745) | Pelagic Microbial community sample from North Sea - COGITO 998_met_01 (SPAdes) (version 2) | ecosystem: Environmental > Aquatic > Marine > Neritic zone/Coastal water | place: Helgoland, sampling... | reverse complement strand
CAAGTAGACCTCGTTCATTTCAGGTCTTTCGTGTTCGCCGTCCCTCTGGTGTACTCGACAATGTGGAAAGCGTGTTCATTTCGGTCGTCGGCAGCAAACTCCATGTTCAACGGCTGAACGTTCCAGCCTTCTTCCAAGCGTGCGACATCAAAAAACGTATCACCCTCAGGCGACGCCTCCACATGCGTCAGTAGCACACGCTCCACATCCGAACGATTCAACGCCTCCCGATAGACTTGTCCTCCCCCTATGATGAATGCCTCCTCGGCTCCTTCGGCCTTGGCAACATCCAGCGCCGAATCGAGTGAATGAACCACCCGAGCTCCTGGGGCTGCATACGCCTCATTGCGGGTGATCACAATGTTCATCCGGCCCGGAAGAGGTCTGAATCGTTCCGGAATGGACTCGTAATTTTTACGACCCGTCAAGACCGCATGTCCACGAGTCTGATCAGAGAAAAACTTCATGTCATCGCGCAACTTCCATACAAGGTCGTTGTCCCGTCCAATAACACCATTTTGAGCGACCGCTACAATGAGGGAAATGCGCATCCGTAACCAATCAGACCGAGACAGCCGCTTTGATGTGCGGGTGCGGATCGTAGTTCAGTAACTTAAAGTCATCGTACGTAAAAGAAAACAGATCCTTCACATCGGGGTTGATCCACATACTTGGCAGTGGCCGTATCTCTCGGGTCAACTGCTCACGGGCTTGATCCACGTGATTCGTATACAGGTGCACATCGCCAAACGTATGAACGAATTCACCCGGTTCGAGATCGCAAACTTGTGCCATCATCATGGTCAACAGCGCATACGAGGCGATATTGAACGGCACTCCCAAAAAAGTATCCGCCGAACGCTGGTACAACTGGCAATTCAATCGTCCGTTTTCCACATGGAATTGGAAAAGGCAATGGCACGGAGGCAATGCCATATCGTCAATGAAACTGGGGTTCCAAGCTGAAACCACATGACGACGAGAATACGGATTGGTCCGAATTTGATCGACAAGCTTTGTGATTTGATCGGTGTGACTCCCATCCGGGTTAGGCCAACTGCGCCATTGATAGCCATAAACTGGTCCCAGATCACCCTTGTCATCCGCCCACTCATCCCAAATCCTGACTCCGTTATCCTTGAGGTATTGGATGTTGGTATCGCCCTGCAAAAACCAAAGCAGCTCATGGACAATGGAACGCAAGTGCAGTTTTTTGGTCGTCAATACCGGAAAGCCATCTTGCAAATCAAACCGCATCTGGTATCCAAAACACCCAATGGTGCCCGTTCCAGTGCGGTCCTCTCTCAGCGATCCATGGGTAAGCAAGTGTTCAAGTAAATCGTGGTATGCGCGCATGTCACGAAGGTATTTCGTGACTTCCGCATTTCGTTGCTCCGTGGAAATAGGGTTGAAAACAATCGAACCCTCAACCGCCTCCTTTAGATAAGGCGACGTCGCCACCACGCCTTACCAGACAATTCCTCCAATGGAGAGGCCCAGCGGTAGCCAAAATTAATCACAATCAAATGCAAGACCAGAGCGGCGTGCAAAGGCAAAATGTACCAAGGCCAAGGCGCTCCTTGTAAAAAGGGATTCTTCACTTTCGGGGCTTCCCACATGTACATGTAGTTCGCGGTGATGTCTCCTGGATGATAGGTATTCAAATACCAATTGAAAGCCCCTACCGCAGTGGAGAGCACCGCTACTGCGCCATAGGTCCAAATCCAGGCCCACTTGGGAAAACGAAAACCATACGTTCGTGCCATGACAATGGGCATCACGACAATGGCCGTGTGATTGAGGTAATAGTGCGCCAAGATGGCGGGAGCATCACCAATGGTCAGCTGAGGAGTCAATATCGCATATAAGCCTCCAATCGTCCCCATAAAAGTCGAAAAAGTAAAGGCTTTCGTGTTCTTCCAAAAACAATTCAATGCAATCAACCAGCCGTTGATCGCGCAAAAATGAATCGGAAGACTCCGATGCAATGACAGCTCCACTTCAGAACTAAAGAGGCCGTAAATCGTTGGAACCAAGTTCAGGGCGATCAAGATCCACCCCGTATTCCGCAACACACCTTCTTTTTGGTCCGATCGAAACTTGGCGAAGCCCTGCACCGCTATAAAACCGGCCAAGGTACTTCCAATTAAAAAATACCAGTAGCGCGCCTCACTCGCTAAAATGACCATATCATACACCTGCCGGGTCGATTCCAAATCATTCATTTCTTGGTAATTTATGTAAGCAAATTATTCCGGGCGACCCTGATGGATAAGCGTTTGCGTTGGGAAGGCGAAATCCAAGCCGGCTTCCTTAAACTGGCGTAAGACTTCGATGTTGACCGCTCCAGGAGTCAAGCAAACATCCGCTTCTTTTCGAACGTAGTAAATCGCACTAATTTTCAAGGAAAAATCTCCAAAAGCACTAAACCAAATGATGGTGTCGTTCTTGGTTCCAATGTGCTTCTCCACTATTCTGCGAACAATCGCGAGAGCTTCTTCCATGCGCTCAGGGGTCGTATCATAAGTCAACCCCAATTCCAATCGAACTTTACGTGTTGGCTCAGCTGTGACATTTTCAACCACGCTGTCCGTGAATTTGTGATTCGGAATCGTTACCATCCGCCCCGCTAAGGTGTTAACCCGCGTGGAACGAATCCCAATTTCAGCCACTATTCCATCCACGCCAGCAACTTGCACACGGTCTCCTACCACAAATGGTTTGTCTATAAAAACCGTAATACCGCCGAAAATATTACCGACAAAATCCTTGGCTGCAAGACCCAAGGCCAATCCGCCGATTCCAACGCCTGCAAGCAAGGCCGCGACATCATATCCTGCGTTGGTCATGGCCATGATGATGCCAAGCACCCACACAGTTGAACGGGATGTTTTCCGCAAAATCGGAGCCATTTGGGCCAGCATCGAAGAATCTGACTTTTCTCCTCGCTTGGTCAGTGTACTTCCAACCAAGCTGTCTGTGAGCCGTGCGAACATCCAAGTCAACACCAATGCGATGGACACCGAGAATGCATTATCCATGAACTGGTCCACTTGCTCCCCAAAATGCAGATGGCCATAGCCAAGCCAAAATCCCAATAAAACGGCACCCAAGGCCAATGGACCTTCAATCCTCTCCAAAATCAGATCATCCAGATCCGATGCCGTTTTTGCCGCAACCCTGCGCATGCGGTTACTGATCCAACGAAAAATTAATTTACCGAATACAACGCCTCCAAATGCCCAAGCCAATGCGATGGCCCAATCACTTAAAAGGTTGCCTAAAAAAACCTGTTCTAAAAATTCCATGGTGCTAAAATCGGCAGAATATCTTTGCGGTATGGCAAGTAAGATAAAAAACTCCGCATCCTTTGGTCCTTCCCTGCGCCTCGGCGTCTTAGGCGGGGGACAATTGGGGCGCATGATGATTCAATCCGCGGTGGATTTCGATGCCCGGGTAGAGGTAATGGACCCTAGCCCAGATGCCCCTTGCAGATTCTTGACGCACCGATTTGTGCAAGGTGACCTCAACGATGCCGACGCTGTGGAAAAATTTGGCAGCGGACTCGACTGTTTGACCATTGAAATCGAAAATGTCAGCGTCGAAGGACTTCGTCGCTTGGAGGCACAGGGTGTCCGAGTCATTCCCAAGCCTGATCACCTGGCCATCATCCAGGACAAGGGACTCCAAAAACAATTCTTCGCCGACCATGGAATCCCTACATCGCCGTTCCAATTGATCGCGGATGCAAATGAAGTGGGAGCAATGGGCTTCCCCATTGTACAAAAGATGCGCAAAGGCGGATACGATGGAAAAGGAGTCAAAGTCCTGAAAAATGTTGCCGACGCCAGTAAAGCGTTTCAGTCGCCGAGTTTACTCGAGAAGGCCGTGCGCATCCACAAGGAACTGAGCGTGATTGTCGCGCGCAACAGCATGGGCGAAACCCAGTGCTTTCCCGTGGTTGAAGCGGTGTTTGACCCGGTTGCCAATTTGGTTGACTACCTCATCGCACCAGCAGACATTTCCATCGAAGAGGCGCAAACAGCTGAGCGCATCGTCATCCAAGTTGCCGAATGCATGGAGTTCGAAGGTTTGCTCGCGGTAGAATTATTCTTGGACACAGAAGGCCACATAGTGGTCAATGAAGTCGCTCCACGGACTCACAACAGCGGTCACCACACCATCGAAGCCAACATCACATCACAATTTGAGCAACATCTGCGGACTGTTCTCGATTTACCCCTGGGCTCAACCGCTCCAGTCCACCCCGTTGGCGCCATGGTCAATGTTGTTGGAGCTGCGGATGCTCGCGGATTGCCTGATTACCGGGGCATTGATGCCGCTCTTGCTACGGAGGGTGTGCATCCTCACCTCTACGGCAAATCACAGGTCAAGCCCTTCCGAAAAATGGGCCATGTCACCATCACAGGTGAAACCCGACAGGAAGTCATCGAGCGCATGATGCGAATTCGTGAACAATTGGCCGTGGAAGGAAAGCCCACCCCAACCGAATAACTTGAAGAACAGGAACGTTAATTTTCCATCGGCAACAGTCAACCCGTTCAACGTCTTCAAACCATGGGAAAAAAGCATTCCATCATCGTCTTTACCGGCGGCTATTCGGGCGAAGCGGCCATCTCTCGCAAATCAGCGCACATGGTCATGAAGCACATCGACCTGGACCGTTTCCAACCCACATTGGTGCACATCAACGAGGACGGATGGTTCATCGATACCGAAGGGCAGCGGAGGCCCACCTCCCTGGAACACCTCATGGCAGATGCCGCTGGTTACATCGGAGCTTTCGTGATGGTGCACGGCACTCCCGGTGAAGATGGAAAACTCCAAGCGCAATTAGCGGCCAGCGGATTTCCGCACACCACGGGAAGTGCAGAAGCCATGGCTTTGACCTTTCACAAAGGCCGTACATCAGAATTATTGAGATCCCATGGCATTGCCGTGGCGCGGTCCTACCAAATCCCCCATGAGGGCAGTTGGAAAGCAAGCGAAATTATCGAATCCCTTGGGCTTCCTTGTTTTGTCAAACCCAATGAGACCGGATCGAGCATTGGCATCCACAAAGTCACATCGGAAGACCAATTGGACGCTGCCATACACGATGCTCAGGCAATTGGCGGTATGGGCGGAGTCGTTGTTGAGTCCTTTTTGGCCGGGCGCGAATTCACTTCCGGCGTCATTCCGTCCGCTGACGGAACCCCCATGGCCTTGCCTGTTACGGAGATTCGAACCGATCGAGCTTTCTTTGATTACGCCGCAAAGTATGAAGGTGAATCAGAGGAAATCACGCCAGCTGACATTCCAGAAAATTTACGCAATCGCCTGCAGCAACTGGCCATCGCAGTCTACAATGCGACGCACATGCGTGGTCTGGCCCGGGTTGATATGATGTCAGAATTGGATGGAGAACCGCATGTCATTGAAATCAATGCCGTACCGGGTTTTTCAGAAGCCAGCATCATCCCCAAGCAAGCCCATGCCCTGGGGCTGAGCAAAACCGCTTTGATCTCCCGCATCATTGATCAGACGTTGCTGAGTTAGATCCCCTCCAAATTAAATGTGGCGCAAAAAAGAAGGGTCATCCCGATGGATGACCCTACCCTGTTGAATGAAAAACAAGTAAACTGTTTTAGAGCAATGCTCCAGGACTGAATACGCAGCCCATTCGAAAAAGTTACATTTATTCAAAAAATTATTTGATCACACGATCACCCTGGTCTTGCACGAAGGCTTTCCATCCGCTGTATCCCGCCTGCATTCGGGGAGAGGCGAGTTGAAAATGATGGCACAACGCCACCGCCAAACCGTCCGAAGCATCCATTTCTTTGGGCATATCCGCCATGGGAATCGAAAGTGTCCGCGCGACCATCGCCGCTACTTGTTCTTTGCTGGCGCTTCCACTTCCCGTAACAGATTGCTTCACCTTCCGTGGAGCATACTCAGAAACAGGAATATCACGGGACAAAGCTGCCGCAAGAGCTACGCCCTGAGCTCGACCCAATTTCAACATGGATTGAACATTTTTTCCGAAGAACGGCGCTTCAACGGCCAAATGATCTGGTGCATGCGACTCGATCAAAGCTGAGCACCGATCGAAAATTCGCTTCAATTTCACTGCATGGTCCTTGTATTTTGAAAGGTGCAATGCACCCATTTCCACCAAGACCACTTTTTTACCTTCAACGCGAATCACGCCATATCCCATAATGGTTGTTCCTGGATCAATGCCCAAAATGATTTGCTCGGTGGACTTTTTAGAGGAGGTTGGCCGCATGGTCTGACGAAGGTACATTTGGAAATGCGTTTTACCTCCATGTTGCAAAAGCTCGCCCGATGGCTGATAACTGCCGTGGCGATGGCCTATGTTGCATGGACCCTGATGGAACACGAAATGTGGCATAACACCGAGGCCTTCCAGGTGTTGTGTGATCCTGTCAATCCCCTTTTTCTCTGGCTGTTTATCCTGGGCATGCCCTTGAACCTCGGGCTCGAAGCAGCCAAGTGGCACGCTTTGACCGCCTCTGATCGCAAGTCCTGGTTCCGGAGCCTGCGCGAAGTCCTGACCGGATTGACTTTTGGCTTGGTCACTCCCAACCGCACGGGTGATGCCGTCGCTCGGGTGGCCATGTTGCCTGCCCACGCGAGAGCAGATGGCGCTCGAGCATGGGCGGTAGGCGCATGGGCCCAAGCTGGATGGACCTGGACCATTGGCACAATCAGTGCCTTCGCTGTGCTGGCCAATACCACCATGGGCAACGGGAATTGGTCGCATGGCCATCAACTGCCTCTTGTCGCCTGTATGTTGGGTTGCATGGCATTGGTCATTGCTGCGGCCGTTTGGTGGCGTTTGCCACGTTGGGTCGCAAAGGAAAAAGGCCATCGGCTGCGCCGTTTGACCGATCGCTTCCAAGGGTTGAAAACGCCGCTGAGTGGGCTTCAAATGAACCGACAAGTCATCTTGAGCGGGATTCGTTTTGCAGTCTTCACGGGTCAATTTGCCTGTGCACTCGGAGCATGGGGCATCGAAGTCGACGGAAGCATTTGGACAGCCATTGCACTCGTATACCTTGGAAACATGGTGGTACCAACCGCTGCCCTGGCCGAATTGGGCGTCCGTGAGGCATTGATCATCGCCTGGTTGCAGCCGGAGCCGGAATGGACCGTTCCCATTCTCATCGCAACGTTTGCTGTTTGGCTTGTAAATCTCTGCATACCCGCCTTCATTGGAGGTGGCATCCAATTGATCGACCGACGCCATGTCTGAATACGGACCCCTCCCCTTCGTTGCCGTGATTGGAGCGGCCTTGCTCTTTGACTACGCCCTCTTCATTGCCCGGTGCATTCGACGGAGTCGACAAACCCAAAATGCAACCGGATTGTCGAATCCAAGCGATAAAATGGAGTTGACTGTTTTGATTCCCTGCAGGAATGAAGCTACTAACCTCACCCTGCTGTTGAAGGACCTGAGTCAACAATCTGTCCCGGTGCGTACCGTCGTCATCGACGATCATAGCACGGATGAATCCCGTGCCATCGCCGAGTCCTTCGGAGTGAAGGTCATCGACTCCATCGGACTGGGTAAAAAAGCAGCCCTCATTACCGGATATCGAATCGTCGACACTCCCTGGATGGCCACCCTCGATGCCGACGTAAGGTTGCAGGGCAATTGGGCAGCGTGCATGATGCATTGCGCCAAAGAAGGAACGTCCGCTGCAGTGCTCGGCGGCGTTGCAATCGCGCCACGATCAAAATCAGGATGGGAGCAGTTTCAAGCGCTGGAATTCGGCAGCATGATGGTCTGGATTTCGGGCGGCGTTGCAACAGGTCATTTGGCCATGGGAAGCGGGGCGAACAGTTTATATGCGACGGCCGATTATCCGGTCGATGATTTGAACCTTGCACAAGCCTCAGGAGATGACGCTTTTGCGCTGCATTCTCTGCGGAAATCTGGAAAACACATAGGTTGGTGCGGCAAAAAAGATGCCTGTGTGCAAACGATCCCCATGGATTCATGGGGCGCACTCTGGCAACAACGCGCTCGTTGGGCCTCAAAAACCGGCGAACAAGACATTGAAACCAAGCGAACCGCTGCGCGTGTGGGTGTGCTTCACGCATTTGGCGCAATCCTCATCGGGATGTCTTTGACAATGCACACCCCTCCTTGGGTGCTACTAACACTGGCTTTCTGGTTGGGAAAAGGAGCACTGGATGGATGGATGATTCGACGAGCGAGTCAACAATTCGGGCTCAAAATGAACGGAATGGATGCGTTGCTCTTTCCTCTGCGCTATGCCTTGCTGGTGTGGGGAGCGTGGTGGCAACTTCTGGCAGGCCGTGTCCAATGGAAAGGGAGGTCGATTTAAATTTCCATGCGAAACAACCAACCCATTTCAGGACCCTTGACTCCCATGACTTCCGTTCCAACCTCATTGCTCAATCGGTTTATGCGCCACACGCCTGCCATGCTGAGCAGCACTTGGATAGCGGTGTTGGTTCTCGTTGCGCTCGCGGGACCAAGCATTCGACCGGATGCAAGTCCGCATGCCAATGCACAGAACTTGGAGCGCTCCCTATTGGAGCCTGGTGCCACCTGGGAAGCTGACGATGAACGGGTCCAAACATTTTGGTTGGGCACTGACCGGTATGGTCGGGATGTGCTCAGTCGGCTCATGGCAGGTGCCGCCATCAGCTTGGGCGTGGGCTTCACCGCTGTTTTAATTTCGCTGTTCATTGGCATATTACTCGGAGCATGGGCTGGTTACCGAGGCGGCTGGGTCGATGCAGCAATCAGTTGGTGGATACAGGTCATCTGGACCTTACCGACATTGTTAATGGTGCTCGCGATCACCATGGCATTTGGCAAAGGGCTGTGGCAGGTTTTCTTGGCCATTGGACTGACCATGTGGGTCGATGTCGCCCGAGTTGTCCGGGGTCAATTCATTTCCTTACGGGAGATGGAATTCATTCAAGCTGCCAAAGCATTGGGGTATTCCGACATGCGCATCATGCTCCGACATATGCTGCCCAACGCCACAGGTCCTATAACCGTGATTGCGGCGGCTAATTTTGCCGCAGCCATTTTAATTGAGTCGGGCTTGAGTTTTCTTGGATATGGCGCTCAAATCCCCCTTCCCAGTTGGGGCAATATCATCCAAGAACATTACCACCTCATCACGGGCAGTCACGCATGGCTCGCAATCGCTCCAGGAGCTCTCATTGTCAGTGTGGTCTTGGCTTTTACCTTCATAGGAGATGGGCTTCGCGAATCAGCAGAACCCTGAATATTCATGATTATCTTTCGGACATGAGTGAAAACCAACGGGATTTAGAAACAAAAATTTACGTTGCTGGACATCGAGGAATGGTCGGCTCTGCAATTGTTCGAAAGTTAAAAACAGAGGGGTTTCGCAACATTTTGACACGCTCACGCGCGGAAGTCGACCTCACCAATCAGCAAGCTGTATTTGATTTTTTCGAGCAAGAAAAGCCGCAACACGTCTACCTCGCCGCAGCGAAGGTGGGAGGCATTCATGCCAACAACGTCTACCGCGCGCAGTTCCTGTACGAAAATCTGATGATCGAGGCCAACATCATCCATGCTGCTTGGATGCACGGTGTCGAAAAACTCTTGTTTCTTGGCTCCTCGTGCATCTACCCCAAGATGGCCGAGCAACCGCTGGTCGAAGAAGCCCTTCTCACAGGCCCCCTCGAACCAACCAACGAACCATATGCCATCGCTAAAATTGCCGGTATTAAGCTATGTGAAACTTACCGGCACCAATACGGTGCGAATTTCATCAGCGCCATGCCCACCAACTTGTATGGACCGGGAGATAATTATGATTTAGAAACGAGCCACGTCTTGCCGGCGCTCCTTCGCAAAATTCATACGGCCAAAGTGAACGGGGCACCCGAAGTGAACTTGTGGGGCACCGGATCACCGCAGCGTGAATTTTTGCACGTGGACGATCTCGCAATTGCTTGCGTGCATTTGATGGACACCTACGATGGAGAGGACTGGGTAAATGTGGGAACAGGCAAAGATTTGAGCATACGCGCACTCGCCGAAATGATCTGTGAGGTGGTCGGTTACACAGGGCGGTTGGCGTGGGATTCATCCAAGCCTGATGGCACACCTCGAAAACTCATGGATGTCAGCCGCATTCATGCACTCGGCTGGAAGGCACAAATCGACCTGCGTGATGGCATCGAACGGGTGTATTCCGAAGTCCAAGGCTCCTTTTGAATGAGCGTATTCACCCGCGGCATAGCATTTGCATGGCTCAGCCTCGTCGGCGCTTCCCCCGCCTTTTGTCAGTCCACCCCTGCGCTCCACCAGATTGATAGCACCGGCCATGCACCGGCTATTCGGCTGGAAATGAGCCCTCGGTCAGAAGCTGCTACGTGGTGGAAACGGACAATTCGCCAGCACTTACTCGATTTCTCTGATCGCGAAAATGAGGGTGACGACACGCGCAACCTCATCGTCGTCGATCCTGTCGTCGAATCTTTTGTTGGCACCATCCGGCCCCGTGCAGAGGGGTCCGACCCACAACCCATCTGGGACAACATCCGCGGGGCCCGATTCCAAGCGATCATTGACAACCGGTGGCACATCGGTGGCGAATTATTGGAACGTCAAGGCGTTGCGGAGCCACTGCTCGGCCTTTGGGCTGTTCGAAATCAAATCCCCGGTTGGGGCCGGTCCAAATTGGGCAAGGACAACGCATTCAACACAGCACAACAGGCCTACTTTGACGTTTCTCAAACGCGTGGATGGGTCGGATGGGAGAAAGGACAGTGGTCACTTGACGCCGGAATCGATGCGCTCCACATTGGTGCTGGACGCTCCAGCGCCTTCTTATCTCAACAGGCCGTGCCGGCACCTTATGCCCGTGCGTCACATGCAGGTGAAACACATCGAACGAGCATTTGGTCTACACGTTGGATGTCGGATCGCCGCGGGCCGCTTGGAGAAACAGCTGAATCACTCTTGGAAAGAACCCGAGCAGTTTTTGCAACCCACCAATGGTTCGCTACTGATCACCTCATCTTACAGTGGATGGGAAGTCACGCTTGGGAAACCACGACTCAGACCGTGCCTGAAGGTTGGGAGTCCGTTGGCTTTCTTCCAGGCACCACATATCGTCCAATCCGCACACTGACGGGACTCGAGGTACAATACCACCACCGGTTCAATTCAGAGCAAAAGCTCGTTTTCTATGCGCAGCAAACGTGGGATGTGGGATTCCAAAAAAGGAAATCCATCGGTCCTTCCTTCCAGGCAATTTGGCCATTTACCTCGGTCATTGGTTTGAATGGCGCATGGAAATCCTGGACAACCCGCCTCGAATACGCTCACCAATCAACTGCGCATTGTCGGGACTGCTGGGATTACCTGAACTCTGGAGTCAGCGGCCCGATGCGAGCGGAAATCATGAATGGAGGGCTCTCACTCCACGGACTTTGGCGCCAATCTCTCCGGTTCGAAGCCGGAGGCACTCTTCATGGCCGATGGAACGCATTTGGAATCGTTGAAATGAATGATCAAGCAAATCACTGGCTCATCCGGTTGCAGTATAAACTTCAGGATGTATGGCCACTGTATCTCATTGGTTCGGCTGGCAAAGTGGCCATCACAGAGCCCCTCAATTCAATCACAATACCAGAATATTCCTTGCTTCAGCTGGGGTTAGCAGCGGGAATTCTGGGTTGGAAGTAGTCGGGTGACCGACCTCCAACCGACTTATGAACAGGTCATGATGCACATGTTGTTTGCATTAAATGCGTGATTCTTAAGATTTATCATTAATTTAGCGGTCGAATGATGCTTTTAGTCGCCATAACCGGGTTTTTTATCGTTCTTTTTGGGATGCCTACCATCATCAAGGTTGCCAAACTAAAACGATTAATGGATGAGCCGGAAGACCCCCGAAAAATCCATCGGCAAAGTGTCCCAACGGTAGGTGGAATCATGATTTTCATCGCCCTCTTCTTCAATGTCTATTTCTGGATGGCCCTTAGCGATAATCCCTCTCCAGAAACGTTCAAGTCTGGATCGGTTCTCGCAGCTAGCTGCATCGCTATCTTCTTCATGGGATTGAAAGATGACATCGTCGGAATCTCAGCTGCGAAAAAACTTTTGGTGCACATCTTCATCGGTTTTCTCCTCGTGGCGATTGGCGATTTTCGCATCCATTCATTTGGAGGTCTTTTTGGTGTTGAAGCCCTTCCGGAAGGGCTTTCCACAATTTTCTCCCTTTTTGTTTACATCGTTGTTGTCAACGCGATGAACCTCATTGATGGCGTCGATGGTTTGGTTGGAGGATACACTATAATTGCCATGTCGGCATTTGGTTTATGGTTGATGCAAACAGAACAGCCGACCATGGCTTTGGTGGCATTTACCATGGCAGGAGCGATGACGGGATTTTTAGTGTTCAATTTCACTCCTGCCCGGATTTTCCTAGGAGACTGTGGTTCATTGCTCGTTGGCGTGGTGGCTTACGCCATGGCCACACAAGTCATAAACACTCCACAAGAATACGTCCCGGAGTCCTGGGCACAGCTTTCTAAGCCCATTCTTGCGATGAGTATTTTGGCATACCCGCTGGTCGACACGATGCGTGTGTTTTTCTTGCGAGCCGTACGTGGAATTTCTCCGTTTCATCCCGACCGAAATCACCTGCATCATCGACTGATGATGTCAAATCGGAACCACGGACAAACGGCTATTTTTGTATACATCTTCACGTTGGTTATTACCGGACTTGCTTGGTCAAAACCATACATCTACCCAAAGCTCGGCGAAGAAGGGATGTTCATTGGATTGTTTGTCTTCGCTTTTGCTTGGTTTTTTCCTGTTCTATGGAGAACGAGAGGAGAGCAAAAGTTGGCCGAGCACCGCGACCGAGTGCTCAAAGAGGCCCAACACGAAGAAAAGAAAAGCGAAAACGAATCTGCTGTCGCTTAATCGTACCTTGCCGCAATGATTCGGCCCGATTCCTTCATTGGTTTCCTTTTATTCACTGTCATTACCATCGGCTCCTTGCATGGCCAAGAACCGCTCAATTCCGAATGGAGAATCGGAGCATGGCAACCTGAATCCCCGAGCATCTGGCCTCGTCCCATGGCCCGCGACACATCCCAATCACTGGAAATTTCGGGTTACGGCACACTGCAATACAGCCCGGGAGCAACGTTGCGAGGGCCATGGCTGAGTGCGCCCTCTGCAGGTGGGGTTGGATGGCAATTGGGAATGACATGGACCTGGCAGCTGGGCCGCTGGAGCAGTTCTGGCATGTTAGAGCATTCGCGCGTAGCGGGGGTGCAGGAGGACGATTGGAATGAAGCCTGGCAATGGGGGACATGGGATGGAATGGGCTGGGCATGGAACCCCAACCAAACAGATAATGCCTTGCTCCGCGGTGTTGGCTCGATAAATTACCAAGTCAGCCCTTCCGTTTCCCTTGAAGCAGGCAACCGTCGGCATCACTGGGGACACGGCTGGAGATCACTCTGGCTGGATCGCCAGGCCGCCCCACTTCCCTCTGCTCGGATCCACATACAGACTGAGCGAATCGAATACACTCACCTGATCGCTCGGACGATGCACCGCAGTGTAGGCAGTCCGCCAGATTTTCCAGGTTCTGGCCAGTTCAGCCCCGGAACGTACGTGAACAAGCGAAGCAGTTGGCTCGCTGCCCACACCATCGACGCCCATATCTCATCAAGTTGGAAGGGAAGCCTATTCGGTGGAGTGACCTGGCTGGGCAACGATTCTGGGTATACCCAACGATTTGAAGCAGCGTATGCCATCCCCGTTATCGCTTTTCGACCAGCCGAATACGCGCTTGGATCAGCCGACAATGCACTCATTGGTGCCGCCTTGACCTACATTCCGCTTTGGGCAAATGACCAACTGCGGTTTTATGGCCAATTGATGTTGGATGAACTGGTCGTCAGTGAACTCTTCAATCCCGACCAATGGTGGGCCAACAAATGGGGATTGTTGGGTTCAGCGTCATGGCGCAGTAGCAATGAAGCTTGGGGCGTTGTCCTCGAAGGGTGCGCCGTGAGACCCTATACTTACTCCCACGCTTCACCTGCGCAGTCATGGACACATAATCGCCAACCCCTCGCTCACCCTGCCGGAAGCAATTTCGCCGAAGGGCGCCTTCACGTTCGTTGGGACAAAAACCGGTGGTCTGCCCATGCCGCATTGGTGTTACGCCGTCAAGGCGTCGATGAACAGGTCGCATTGGACAAGGTCCCCAGCTTCAGCATTGGTGCTGACCCCCTGCTTTCTTACATCACACGACCAGCAGATTATGGTGTGGAGTTGATGTGGGACGGGGGTGAAGGAGCTGGTGAAACGGACGTGGTCGATCAACGTCTCTTTTGGGCGGATTTAGGATACGAAATTCCTCAGCTTGAAGGCCAACAATTGTTTCTCCGCGTCATGCAAAACCGGATGGACGGTTCACTGATCCAATCCAATTGGTGGCGTATGGAAATCGGAATCCGGTTAAACCGCGTCCTTGAAGAGCGCAATTGGTGATGTGATATCCCGCGCTGCGGCGTAATTTTGCGCTCCAATTCCCAGCAAAGCATGAGAGACATCGCAGCATTATTCAAAGTACGGTTGGGTTTTTTCGTTGTCATGTCCGCCATCTTAGGCTGGTTTATGGCAGTGGACTCACTTGACCTGAAGAGCTTCATGTTGCTGCTCGTCGGCGGATATCTGCTCACAGGCGCGTCCAATGGATTGAATCAAATCATTGAAAAACGTGTAGACGGCATCATGGACCGTACCTCAGGAAGGCCGCTGCCCACGGGCAGGATGCAGACTTGGCAGGCCTGGTTATACAGCACAATCGCCGCAGCCATCGGGCTGACCAGCCTTTTTGCGCTCAATCCATTGAGCGGATGGCTCGGTGTTGCGGCCCTGGTGAGCTATGCATTCATCTACACCCCCCTCAAAAGCAAATCCACACTGAGCGTGTTTGTCGGGGCCTTCCCAGGGGCCCTTGCACCCATGATTGGGTATGTCGCGGCAACAGGAGACTTTGGAATTGAACCTGGCACCTTGTTCGCTGTTCAATTCATGTGGCAGTTTCCTCACTTTTGGGCCATTGCTTGGCTCGCACACGACGATTACCAGAAGGTAGGCTATCATATGCTGCCGTTTCGGGAGGGTCGCACGCGAGAAAGTGCCTGGCAAATCCTCCTGTATACAGCGTTTTGCATCCCCGCCTCTCTCTTGCCCTGGGCGCTGCCGACGGGGTCTCCGATGGTCGGCAACATCGCACTTGTCGTGGCCATCGCTTGCGGCATTTTATTTCTGATCCCAGCATGGAAATTGTACCGGACACTCGACAGCAAATATGCACGGCAATTGATGTTCATGTCGTTTGCCTACCTGCCCATCGTTCAAATCTCTTACGTACTCGATAAAATTTAATTGGAGCATGTCTGAAGCCACTCCCACCACCAAGCGCGACGTATTCGAAGGCCATGAACCGGCTGTTCGAGAGCGAACAAAAAAGATGTTGATGTACTTCATCGTTTTTGCAGTCGTCATGCTATTTGCAGGATTTACGAGTGCCTATATCGTCTCAAACATGGGGCAATACTGGGTGCACGCCTTCGCTACTTCTGCTTTTTGGATGTCCAATGTGCTGCTCGTTTTATCATCCATTACCCTCTGGTTGAGCATTCGATGGATGCGACAAAATGAAAAAACCAAAACACTCGTGGCACTGGGTCTCACCCTTGCGTTGGGCATTGGATTTACGGTAAGCCAGGCAGAAGGATGGAGGAATCTCTCGGATTTGGGAATGGGATGGTCCGTCAGCGAACACGAATCTGGAATGAATGCCTACCGATGGAACAGCATTGAAGCCATCATGGAGAGTGGAGCCGTTTATGGTGATGATTATGAAGTGCATCGCAACGGAGAACCCATCCTTTACAGCGCTGAGCGCAAAGAGTTTTACGCCGCCAATGACGATTTATTGGTGCGGCCAATCACACGAGATGTTGCACGAACATCCAACTCAGGAGGGGGCTACCTCTGGGCACTGATTGCCGTCCACATTCTGCACCTCACGTTTGGATTTGTGTACCTCGTAGTGAACGGCATTCGCGTGGCCTTGGGAACCATTCACTCCGGTGACGTTGTTCGCCTGGAATCGCTTAGTATTTACTGGCATTTCATGGGCGTGCTTTGGCTTTACCTCTTCGCGTTTTTGTTCTTCATGAATTGAAAACCAGGCAGTACGTGAACCGTTTGCCCATTTGATTGTTTCTCCGAAGCAGAAAAAGTGGTTTCATTGGCCTTCATTGCATAAATTTGCGGCCAAATTGTAGTCATGGGCGGAGAAGCATCAAAAGCCATTTCGAAAGAAGAACTGTGGGGAGGAGGTCAATCTCCATTTAGCGTCAGCTATGGGAAGATGATGATGTGGTACTTCCTGGTTTCGGACGCTTTGACGTTCGGAGGGTTGTTAACGGCCTATGGATTCGTCCGAGCCAGCAGCGAGGACGCCTGGCCCATTGGTGAACAGGTCTTCCGAGCACTTCCGGGATTGGATGGACAATACCCCTTGATTTATGTCGCATTGATGACTTTCATCCTCATTGTCTCCTCGGTCACCATGGTTCTGGCAGTTGAGTCCGGACACCGCAACGATAAATCCGGTGTGATACGTTGGATGGGACTGACCATCATCGGAGGATTTTTCTTTCTGGGTTCTCAAGCTTGGGAGTGGTCGCACTTTATTCACGGCAGTGGAGGGTCGTTTTTGTTGGCCGAGAATGTGTCGGTGACCTCAGACGACGGACAGGCCTTCAACCTGACGAAGGGAGATGCCGTTTACATGGACCAACACTTCGGTCATTTGGCAGAGCCATGGCTGGAAGGATCCCCAAACATTTCCCTGGTTGACAGTGATCACGGTGTGAAATTGGTAGAAATCGGCGAACATTCGCATGAAGCTGAATTGCACGCATTGACATTGAATAAGTACATCGAAAACGAGTCGCACGTGAGCGGCGATGAAGCGATGAAACTGTGGAATGCACGTTCATCGACGTTCTCATTTGGTGCGAACATGCACGACAACGAATACGGCATTCAGCAATCCTACGCGAATTTCTTCTTCTTCATCACGGGGTTTCACGGGTTTCACGTCTTTTCGGGCGTAGTGATCAACATCATCATTTTCATCATGGCCATCCAAGGTGTCTTTGAGCGAAGAAGGCATTACGAAATGGTAGAAAAAGTAGGGCTCTACTGGCACTTTGTAGACTTGGTCTGGGTCTTTGTATTCACCTTCTTCTACTTGGTTTAATCCGCTGCTCCAATCACAGGAACTCAATACCATGGAACGAGACGATCTCATTGTTAACGACAGCTACTCACTCAATGCGCACCACAGCGAGGAAGATGGAGTGAAAATTCGAAAGAATATTTGGAAGGTAACGGTGATCCTGACCCTTTTAACAACGGTCGAAGTCTTCATGGGAGTCTTCTTCAAGCGCTCTGAGACGTTCACTTGGTCCATGATCAAATGGACTTTCATTGTCCTCACAATTGTGAAAGCTGCTTACATCGTTCTGGTATTTATGCACCTGGGGGATGAGCGAAGCAACCTGAAAAAAGTCGTATTGGCTCCGTATATGTTGTTCATTGGATACTTACTATTCATTGCGATAACGGAAGGGTTCGGACACCTTATGTCCTTCAATAACTTCCATTAACGCACCGGTATGACTTGCTCTGGGAGTGAACTTCGTGTCCGCTCAGCGGTTTTAATGTCGTGAAATCGACGCTCGCCACTACATTTAAAAAATATGCGGTCCTTTCAGGGATCATGTTTGCCTTGCCTTTAATTGGCCTTCTGGTGCTGGGAATCGATGGAGAACACCACTTCAATACCCTTCCTTATTTCACCGAAGAAGGACCGGTCGAAGGCACTAAGGAAGGTGCACAGCGTGTCGAGCCTTTTACGCTGATCAATCACAACGGCGAGCCTTTCGAATCGTCAGCGCTTGAAGGTCAAGTTTGGTTGGCCGCTTTCTTCGCCACCAATGCTCCGCACGTTGCACAGATGACCAAACAATTGCTTTGGCCTAATTTTCGGTACCGAGATGAAAGCGATATCACCACCGTTTGTTTCACCTTAGACACCGAACACGACACGCCCGAAGTCCTTGCAGAATATGTTGAACGCAATACCCGCTACAATGGCTTTAAAGGGAAATGGCAGTTTTTGACCGGGAATCAATCTCAAATCGATGATGTCATTGCCGCTTCCTTCATGATTGAGCGTGATCCGAGTGAGCCCAATAACATTGCCACCCTGTGGCTCGTCGATGACGAAGGTTACCTGCGCGGTGTTTACCATGCTGCATCCGAAGATGCGATCAAGGATGCAGTGGAGGACATCGCTCTCCTGCAAAAAGAAATGGATGAAGCTGCCTACGAAAAGCGAAAAATTCGCGAAGCATTGACTGAATTACCGCCCTTGCCCGTCCTTGGGCCTGAAGGGCACACGGTGCCTCCTTTTGCCTTGCTCGATGAAGACAGTTTGGAGTTTTCACACCGAAATTGTCTAGGGCAAATCCGAATTGTCGATTTCTTCTTCACCCGATGTCCCACCATCTGCCCCATCATGTCCAGCCAAATGGCTCGATTGCAAACCGGTATTGAACAACGAGGATTGAAAGACGCCATTCGCTTGCTCAGTCATTCTGTTGATCCCGAATTCGACCGCCCAGAGCAACTTTCCCAATATGGGATGCGTCTAGGGCAAGATCCACGAATCTGGAAATTCCTAACCGGTGAAAAAGAAGACCTGTTCGACTTGGCTCGCGCAGGCTATTTTCTCACCGCCATTGAAAGTGACACCGCAGCAGGTGGAATCTTTCACAGCGACGTCTTCACCCTCGTCGATCAATCGGGCCGAATCCGCGGATACTATGATGGAACGGATACGGAAGAGGTTGACCAAATATTACAAGATGCCCAACAACTTTGGGCCACCAACGAATGAAACATGATGAACAACGAACGTAATGTAAGGCGCTTCATTTGGACAATGGCTGTGGTAATTCCAATTGCCGTTGCACTGCTGTTTCTGATTCCCCCCGTGGAAAGCCTCTCAGAAGAGACACGAGCGTCATTGTATGTACTTCCCAAGTTGAATGCCCTTTTTAACGGCACAGCATTCTGTTGCTTAATCGCTGCTTTCATCGCCATCAAAAACAAGAACATCCGAGTACATCGTGCATTTACGACGTCAGCATTGGCACTGAGCGTACTGTTCTTACTGAGCTATGTCGCATTCCATTTGACAACAGAATCAACGAAATTTGGCGGAGAAGGAGGAATCCGCACGGTCTACTTGTTCATCCTGATTTCGCACATCATCTTGTCTACGGGTATCATTCCATTGGTGCTCTTCACTTACGTCCGAGGATTGGGTATGCAAGTTGAGAAGCACCGAAAACTAGCGCGAATTACCTGGCCCATTTGGTTGTACGTCACTGCCACAGGAGTCATCGTATATTGGATGATTTCGCCTTATTATCCCCACTGAATCTGTTAATGAGAATTCCATGCGCTACCGGCAATTTATTTCCATATTCGTGCTTTTGGGCCTGCTCTTTTGGGCACATGATGCGTGGGGTCAATGTGTGATGTGCAGAGCCGTGGCCGAAGACAGCGCTGAAGATGGTGGGCTTGGTGCAGGATTAAACCGTGGGATTTTGTATCTCATGGCCGTTCCGTACATTTTGTTATCTGCACTTTTCTTCGTAATTTATAGGAAGCAAAAAGCTAGCACTTAACCGAAGAAATTGATCCCCTTGCTGCGCGATACCAACCTCATTCGGATCATCCTCTTCATCGCGCTAGGTTGCGCCGCAACCGAAGAGTTCCACGCTCAATTTGTTGTCGAAAGAAGCCCTTGGCTCGACGGTGCTAGCATCACAGAAGATCCTGTCGAACAAACATGGACTGTGGCTGACCACTCCACCAACGCCCTACTGCGCGTGGAATTGACGGTCGAGGGCATCAACCCCCGTAAACCGATCAAATTACAGGTCAACAAGGATACCCTACTCAGGCTAGAGCCTTACCGCAGGTACAGTCGGATTTGTGTTGAACCCACCTACATGCTTTTTGCCGATTTCATTTTTGCTGACCCAACAGTCGCACATGACACCGTTCAACTGCAACCCTTGGAAGTGGGTTTGGAAACCTCACTCCCTGCGATAGAATTCATGCCCGGCACCCAAGACTTATATTTTACCTCGGTGCCCGCTTTGGAAGCTTTGCTCGAATTCATCCATGTCAACCCCACCTTGGCACTTGCAATCATAGGGTATGAAGGCACAGATCAAAGCCTGAAAGCGAGCGAGCGTTTCAGCCGGGACCGCGCCCGTGCTGTCTTCGAATACCTTGTCAGCTCAGGAGTGGCCTCCAGACGCCTTACCGTCGAAGCACGTGAATTGAACGCGTTACTTTACCCCTCACCAAAAACTCCCGAAGAGGTCGACGCCAACCGAAGAATTTCCATCCGGGTTACCAATTACTGATAAATCGTTCAGGAACAGAAGCATTGCGTTAATTTTGTGCATGCCCGAATTGAATGCCACCCTTCCTGTCCGTTTGTCACTCCTGCTCGCCTGCGTCTTTTTGAGTCTGGGAGAAACTAAAACCGTTTGCGCTCAGCAGCAAGCATGGAGCCTCCAAAGTTGCCTGGACCATGCCTTCGAACACAACCTCCAGATCAAACTCGGCGAATTGGGTGAAACCAGCGCCACGATTGGGACACAATCAGCCCGTGGAGCTTTTCTTCCAAACCTCAACGGCAACATGTCGCATGGATACAACTTCGGCCGAACCATTGATCCCTTCACAAACCAATTTGTGGAATCATCGGCTATTCGATCCAATAGCTTCGGCCTTTCGACTGGAATCGTTTTATTCAATGGTTTTCAAAATCACCTCAATTTGCGGCGCGCTTTGCTCGCCGAACAGTCCGCTGCAGCTGCTAAAGAAATCGCCGAAAACAACGTCGTTCTGACCATTGCTGGTGCATTCTTGAACGTTCTGTTCCAGGAGGAGTTTGTGCGGGTCGCTGAATACAACCGACAAGCGACTGCTCGCCAGGTCGATCGCATGCGCAGCATGGTAGCGGCAGGAGCTGCTGCTGAATTTGATTTGTACGATGTAGAGGCTCAACTGGCTGCCGACGAAGCCAACATCGTCTCCACCTTCAACGCCCTTGGACTCGCCAAACTCAATTTGGTCCAATTGCTTCAATTGCCCGCCTCAGAAGCGGAAGATTTCCAATTGATTCGACCATCTGATGAAGACTTAGAGCGGGCCAATCTCCCGGCTTCACCTGCTGCTGCAGTCGCCTACGCCATGGGCTCGTTCCCGGAAATTCGCCAAGCAGAATTGCAGGTTGAAGATGCACATATTGGATTGGACGTCGCCAAAACCGGACGCTATCCCCGCTTGTTTGCAAGCTACAACATCGGAACAGGGTATTCCGGAGCATCCAGGACCATAGACGGTGACCCCACTGTCGAAGAATTCGTGCTGGGCTCACTTGTCGTGGACGATTCGACGGCGTACGATCTGGTTGCACAGCAAGAAGTATTCGAATTCATTACCACACCTTTCTCCGATCAACTCAATCGGAATTTCAACCAGAGTGTGTTTTTCTCAATGAGTGTCCCATTGTTCAACAACTTCAGCGTGAAGTCATCCATTGAGCAAGCAGAAGTCAACGCCTTGCGTGCCCAATACCAATTAGAGCAGACCCGGCAAACGCTCACAACGAGCATTGAATCTGCCTGGGCAGACGCCCGAGCAGCTTCGCAAAATGCAGTTGCCCAAGAGTCAGCCTTAACGGCTGCCGAGCGGGCCTTTCTAAATACTGAGAAGCGTTACGAGGCGGGTGCCGCGACCGCGATTGATTATGCCGATGCCAGAACTTTATTTGACAATGCACGCGTCAATGCTCTTAGAGCAAAATATGATTTGGCCTTCAAAAGTCGGATCCTTGATTTTTACATGGGCAAGGCTATTACCTTCCGTTAAACAACCCGCATGAAACTCACCAAGAAATTTTGGATCATCACCGGACTGACCGTCGTAGCGCTTTTGTTCGCCGCAAAATGGTTTGGTGGCAAAGAATCGGCGGAACTCGTCCAAATTGAGGAGGTACAGGTTCGAACCATCATCGAACGCGTATCAGCATCGGGAAAAATTCAACCGGAAACAGAGGTCAACATCACGGCAGAAGTCAGCGGGCAAATTATTAACCTTCCCGTTAAGGAAGGCGATCGTGTCCAGAAAGGCGACTTGCTCGTGCAAATAAACCCCGACTTGTATGAGGCAGCTTTGAACCGCGCTCAAGCTGCTGCCAACAGTGCTCGTTCCAACCTGGCCTCGGCCAAAGCTCAACATGCACAAGCTGACGCGCAGTTTTTTGCCGCTCAAAAAGGATGGGAACGAACCCAGCAACTTTTCAAGGATCGCATTCTTTCCCAAGCTGATTATGACACGGGCGAAGCCAATTTCCGAAGTGCCGAAGCAACACTCACGGCTGCAGGGGAGACGATACGTAGCGCTGAATTCGCCATTTCCAGTGCCGAGGCTTCCGTTCAAGAAGCCCGCGATAATCTCAGTCGGACGACGCTTACGGCACCTCAATCCGGAACGGTGACTGCTTTGGTCAAGGAAAGCGGTGAAAGCGTTCAGGGCAATGGATTTACTGCAGGGGAAGTGGTCATGAAAGTCTCCGACTTGTCCATTATGGAAGTTGACGTTGAAGTCAATGAAAGCGACATCGTTCGCGTCGGCATGGGCGATGCAGCCGAAGTGGAAGTGGATGCTTACCTCGATCAAACGTTCACAGGCCTGGTAACCGAAATAGGAAATACCGCCTTGAATGCGGGGCTCAACGGATTTGCCATGGACCAAGTGACCAACTTTTCGGTCAAAGTCAGATTGCTGCCGGAAAGCTATGCGGGCTTGCTTGAAAATGAAACTGAGACGCTGTCTCCTTTTCGTCCGGGAATGAGTGCCAAGGTCGATGTCCTCACCCGAGAAGCCAAAGGAGCCTTGTCCATCCCCATTCAATCCGTTACCACCCGAGAAACCGAAGATGGAATGGACGATGAAAACGAATTGGGCGTTTTTGTTCTTTCCGAAGGTGACATCGCAGAATGGCACGTGGTCACAACCGGTATCCAAGACAACCGATACATTGAAATATTGACCGGTCTTTCTGAAGGTGATCGAGTCATTACCGGGCCATACCAAAGCATTTCACGCACCCTGGTCAACGGTGATACGGTTGAGATAGAAGTTCTTGAAGAAGGGGATGAAAACGAATCAGCAAACGAATGACACCGCTCATCCTCGGCATAGAAACTTCGACCCTTTCTTGCTCCGTGGCCTTGTTTGAAGGAAACCGACTGCTCCATTCAGATCAAGCTCTTCAAGATCATTACGTCCATGCCTCAGAGCTCTTGCCGATGATTGATCGCGCATTCCAACAAACAAATCGGAAGATTGACGAATTGGATGCCGTCGCCACATGCGCAGGTCCTGGGAGCTACACAGGCCTTCGAATCGGTGTCTCAACCGCCAAAGGCATTTGCCACGCCCGTAACATTCCTCTCATTGCCATCAATAGCCTCGAAATCCAGTCTTACGCCTGTCCTATTGAAGTGACTTCCGCAGTCTCCGTCATGGACGCCCGGCGAGATGAGGTCTATACCCAGTCATTCCGACGAACGAATCAAATATGGGAACCCCTGGACGAAACCCGCGCCTTGATCCTGGATGCCAATCAACCGTTGAGAGCATTGTTTCCTGAAACGTCGACGTCAAACGCTTGCATCATCGGCGATGCAGCTTTGAAAACTGAACGCTTGCTATCAGGTCAAGCGGATCACTGGAAATTCATTCCCGATCATCCGCAAGCCAAGTACATGCTTCTCCCTGCGATGGCAGCTTATGAAGCACAGCAATTTGAAGATGTCGCGTATTTCACGCCTCGCTACCTGAAAGAGTTCATTGCAGGAACCCCAAAGGACCCGCTGGGTCTCCGTAAGTCCCAAAAAGCATGAAACGCCCAAATGGATTTTACGGGGTCATGTTCGTGCTGCTCACTGCATTCTTAACGCAATCAAGGTGCAATGACCCTGAACAGTTCATTCCCTATGTGCCCGTAGATTTTTCCGTCAACGTCAACCTTCCGGCCTACATCAATCTCACGGTGCCGAGCGGACACGTCACGGTCACTGGAGGTTCCAAAGGCATCATCTTGTACAGGTACACGCTGGACCAGTTCGTGGCTTTAGATCGGCACGCAACCACGGACATTCCCGAGGGCTGCCAAGTTGAAGTGAGCGAGGACGGATTGATCATCACGGATCCTTGCAGCAATTCCGAGTGGCTCATTATCGATGGTTCGGTGATCTCTGGAGATGCTGTTTATCCCCTGCACCGCTATGCCACGCAGTGGAATGATCCCATATTGACCGTATTCAATCCCTAAGCGGAGTCGATGGCGGCCGCATGCGCTCGAGCAACGAAGGCACCAACACAATCAACAGCGATGGAAGCGGTGATTGCAGAAAAGCCAAAAATTCATGCGCCACACTGTAGCCTGATTTCCCGGGGACGAGCACAATAAACACCACCATGATGGCACCCGCCAGCCCGTACATCACGATGAGCCATGGCCACCGTTCAAAGTGACCCGTCGTGCGCAAAAAGAGCGCATCGAGGCCAAAGAACACCAGGAGGATGACGGCGCTCAACGCCCACTTCATCCAGATCAACTCCCCTATGGAATGCGGATGAAACCCACCCCAAGTAGATTCCATGACGTAATAATGTATGCGCTTGGGTTGCGGATGAGCCGCCCACCACGTCGCACGGGAACCTTCCGACATTTCCTGCAATTCCGGGTTTTTTTGCATCACGTCGATGTAGTGATTCAATTGAATTTTTGCACGCTCTTGATGGAATCCGAAGAAGAGCATCACACCCAAAACCAACAACCACAGCGGCCGCTTTCGAGGCAGAATGGGTTTATAAGCGAGAGCGCTCATGGTGCTTTTGATTGTTCTTTGCCCCTCCGAATACCTGCTCCTGCCGTGTACCCGTACCAAAGGGCAAAAATGATGCTGTACACAAACACGGTGAAGGTGTAGTCGTGATTAAATTTCAAGGCTTCTTCACCGAAGTACAGCTGAATAAACAACAAGCTCACAATCCGCAGAATATTCGCCGCATGGATCGCTGCGATGCCCAGTGGGATAAACCAAAGTTTTCGGAGCCACCGACCAGGAAAGGAGAGAATGAAAATGGCGAATAAGGCGAAGAGCACCACCCCATCACATGACGGGCCCACCATCACACCTTGCGCACCTCGAATCCCGACTCTGTAACGAAATACACCATCATTCTGCTGAAAAAACGCCAGCGGATCGTAGCCCAAGAAGTCCATGAGCCATTCCGTAACGACAATCAAATTCTGCGTGATGTACTCATCGAGCAAGGTCGCGGGTTTTAAATACGCCTCATATGAAAGATGCCAGACGATGTACCCGCCAAAACCAAACACCAGAAAACGGAAAACGTCCGGCTGTGACCGGACGAATTCTCGCAATGTTTGGATCCAACGCATGGGTTGGATCAGTATCGGTACAAATCTGATTTGAAAGGTCCGTTCACCGGAACCCCAATGTAATCGGCTTGATCTTGGGTCAACGTCTCCAATTCCACGTTGATTTTATCCAAATGCAGACGAGCTACTTCCTCGTCCAAATGCTTCGGCAAGGTGACCACTTCATTCTTGTAGGCCCCTGCATTGTTCCAAAGCTCCAACTGCGCCAAAACTTGGTTCGTGAAAGAATTCGACATCACGAAACTTGGATGGCCTGTCGCACAACCCAAGTTGACCAATCGTCCTTCAGCCAGCAAAATGATATCGTTGCCGTTCACATTGTACAAGTCCACTTGCGGCTTGATCGTATCCTTGGTGCTTCCGTGGTTGTTATTCAACCAGGCCACATCAATTTCGTTATCGAAATGACCGATGTTACAGACAATCGCTTTGTCTTTCAAGGCTTCAAAGTGCTCTCCGCGAATGATGTCCTTGTTGCCTGTTGCCGTGCAAACGATGTCTGCTTCTTTCACAGCATCGGACATGCGCTTCACTTCATATCCGTCCATCGCCGCTTGCAACGCGCAAATGGGGTCGATTTCTGTCACCATTACGCGGCATCCCGCATTCCGGAGCGATTCTGCTGTGCCTTTGCCTACGTCACCATATCCGGCTACGACAGCCACCTTTCCTGCCATCATCACGTCCGTCGCTCGTCGAATCGCATCCACAGCTGATTCACGGCAGCCGTATTTGTTATCAAATTTCGACTTCGTCACTGAGTCGTTGACATTGATCGCTGGCATGGGAAGTGTTCCCGCCTTCATCCGATCGTACAAACGGAGAACGCCTGTCGTTGTCTCTTCAGACAAACCCTTGATGCCATCGGCCAACTCGGGGAATTCGTCCAAAACCATGTTGGTCAAATCCCCTCCGTCATCCAAAATTAGGTTCAACGGTTTGCGATCAGCTCCAAAGAACAACGTCTGACGGATGCACCACTCAAACTCGTCTTCGGTCATTCCCTTCCATGCATAGACTGGAATGCCTGCCGCAGCAATGGCTGCAGCTGCGTGATCTTGTGTAGAAAAGATATTGCAAGAAGACCAGGTCACATCTGCCCCCAAATCCACCAATGTCTCAATGAGCACAGCCGTTTGAATGGTCATGTGCAGACAGCCCGCAACGCGAGATCCTGCCAATGGTTTTTCGTTTGCATACTTCGCTCGCAAGGCCATAAGTCCTGGCATTTCTGCTTCGGCCAATCGAATTTCCTTTCGACCCCACTCAGCTAAGCTGATGTCCTTTACTTTATACGGCAAGTATTCCGTTGTCATTGTTGTACTCATAACACTTTGATTTCGAGGTGCGAAATTACGACAATCCCCATTAGCTTCGCACCCGTCAAAAGGACATCAATGCCCAATTTTAAAGTCATTTTGGAAAGTTTGGCTCCTTCATTTACTGTTGGGGCATTCACAGCTGCACCCCAGGAGATGATGGAATGGGCCGAAAATCAAACACGGTTTCCACAGCGCAACGTTGCGGCTTTGCCGTTTCATCGCCAGTTGGAGCATCGAGCGGTTGATCTTGTTCTTGGTCACATGACCTCTGATTCCGTTGGGAAATCTCCGACTCGTTCCGTCATTCACGACGCCAACGGAAAACCGCAATTCACGAACGATCCCCACCTCTTCTTGAGCATTGCCCACCATTCACATGGCCAGCATTGTTGGGCCGCAGTCGCATTATCGGAAGCTCCGGTGGGCTGCGACATTGAATCCCTTCGGCCTCAATTGCAAAAAGTCTCGGAGCGATTTCTAAGCCCTGAAGAACGCTTGTCGGCTGGGGAAAACACAGACGGGTTGTGCGCTATTTGGTGCGTGAAAGAGAGCATGTTCAAGGCATTCGGACCTTCATTGAACTTCCGGGAAGATTTGCACGTCACTTGGATTGGAGATTCGGCCGCCATCGATCGAGGAATCGACGGGTTGATTCGCGATGTGAAGGGCTTGTATCGAGCCTGGAGGATAGAGGAGACGGATGAGAAGAACACGCTCATGCAGTTTTGGGCCGTGTGCGGTCCCGTTGCACTCACTTGAATTTTTAAGAAATCTTGAAAACACAAAAGGAGCCCCGAGGGACTCCTTTTGTGTATCATGTCCGCGCGAAGGCGGTTCTATTCAGTGTGGCAGCTTAACGCTCAATGCCTTTGTGCCGTCGCTCAGAGCTGACTGACAACTTCTTTCGGCCTTTGGCCCGACGTGAACTGAGGACATTTCGTCCGTTAGCAGAAGACATGCGTTTGCGGAAACCGTGTTTGTTTCGTCGCTTACGTACAGAAGGTTGAAAGGTCCTTTTCATAGCAATTCAATTTTCATGAGCTCCGAAGAACTCCGCCCGTTTTAGGGACGGCAAAGATAGACACAGAATTCGTGCCACCAAACTCAATGGCAAGAAACTATTGGCAAAGATGCGACAAAGCCAAAAAATTCCACTCCTGAACGACCCTTTGCGTTCGAGTACGCGTAATTTTGCAGTACATGGAGGCAAAAGACGAAGCGGAAAGGAAGTTCAATTGGAAGAATTGGGGAACGGTCAAAAAAATGGGCCATTACCTCCGTCCACATGCCTGGGGCTATGCTGCCGGCGTGGTCATCATCAGCCTCAGCGGTGTTCTCACGTTATTGGTCACGCGTCTCTGGGGTCAGTTGGGTGGTGTCGGTGCTTCCACGGGAGAAGAGACCGAATTGGAGTCTCCTCTGGCCATGCTTCAAATTGACATGAGCAATCTGACTCAAATCGGCTGGCTCATCCTAGCGGTACTAAGCGTCCAGGCTGTGCTGAGCTTTGGCCGGGTGTTGCTGTTCGCCAAAATGACGGAAGATATGATGCTCGCGATGCGAAGGGATGCGTTTGAGGCGATCGTCAGCATGCCCATGCGCTTCTTTGATACGCGACGTGTGGGCGACCTCAACAGCCGAGTTTCAGCCGACATCACATCGATTCAAGACGTTTTCACGACCACCTTGGCTGAGTTGCTTCGTCAGATCATCATCATCGTCGGAGGCATTTTAGCTCTGTTGTATTTCTCGGTAACGCTGACCCTCTTGATGTTGATTACGCTGCCCGTAATGATTATTGCAGCTATTCTTTTTGGACGTTTCATTCGGAAACTCTCGAAGCGCACCCAAGATCAAGTAGCGGAATCAAATACCATCGTTCAAGAAACGCTCACTGGAATCATCAGCGTGAAGAGCTTTGCCAATGAAGCATGGGAAGTCTTGCGTTACCTCGGCAGCATTCGGGATATTCGGGCACTCGCCATGAAAGGAGCCATCTGGCGAGGTGCCTTTGCTTCGTTTATCATCCTGTTCATTTTTGGGGCCATTACCCTGGTGATTTTTAAAGGGGCCGAATTGATGGTCACGGGGGGATTGGCCAGCGAGCATTTTTTTACGTTTCTCCTTATGACCGGATTGGTTGCAGGATCCATCGGTGGCATAGCGGCTCAGTTTTCAGCGCTGCAGCGCGGGCTTGGGGCCATTGAAAGCCTCATGGAATTGATGGGCGAAGTGCGCGAAGATGTGGTCACGGAAGTTGATGGGCTCATCTCACCCTTGAATCTCAAAGGGGACGTTCAGTTCCAAAACGTCCAATTTCACTACCCCAATCGGGAGGACGTGCAGGTGCTTTCTGGATTAAACCTGCGCATAGAGCCGGGCAAACGGCTCGCCTTGGTCGGTCCTTCAGGCGCCGGAAAGTCCACTGTTGCCGCCTTGCTTTTGCGGTTTCACGACCCCGTTGATGGGCAAATCCTCATCGATGACCGAGCCCTCCCGGATTTTCCACTCACAGCGTTGCGCAAGCGCATGGCCTTCGTTCCGCAGGAAGTCATCTTGTTTGGGGGCGACATCCGAAGCAACATCGCCTACGGTCAAACCGATGCAACCGAAGAAGCAATTCGGTCTGCGGCTCAAAAAGCCAATGCTCTTGACTTCATCGAGAGCTTCCCCGACGGATTCGATACCGTCGTCGGCGAGCGCGGTGTGCAGCTTTCTGGCGGTCAACGTCAGCGAATTGCCATCGCCCGGGCCATTTTGAGGGATCCGGATATCCTCATTTTGGATGAAGCCACAAGCGCCCTAGACGCCACGAGTGAAAAGGAGGTGCAAATTGCATTGGAAGCGCTCATGCAAGACCGAAGCAGCCTCATCATTGCCCACCGGTTGAGCACCATCAAAAACGCCGATCAAATTGCCGTATTGGCCAATGGAGTGGTTCAAGAAATTGGAACTCACGAAGACTTGTTAGCGAGCGGGGGAGCCTACAAGCGACTGGTCGAAAATCAAGAAATTGATTTGACTTGACCCTATTCATTGATTTTGTACATTTCCGGAAATAGCAACAACACCATGAAGAAGGCATTGGTTACAGGTATTACAGGTCAAGATGGAGCTTATTTAACGGAGTTGCTTTTGGAAAAGGGATATGAAGTGCACGGAGTCAAAAGGCGCTCGTCGCTCTTAAACACCGATCGAATCGACCACTTGTACCAAGATCCCCATGAAACAAACTTGCGCTTGAAACTCCATTACGGAGACTTGACTGACTCGACCAACCTCATCCGCATCATCCAGGAAGTCAAACCAGACGAGATCTACAACTTGGCCGCCATGAGCCACGTGAAAGTGAGTTTTGACACCCCCGAATACACCGCCAACGCAGATGGAATTGGGACGCTGCGCATCTTGGAAGCGATCCGCATTTTGGGCATCGAAAAAGAATGCCGCTTCTACCAAGCGTCAACCTCTGAGTTGTACGGCTTGGTGCAGGAAACACCTCAAAGTGAAACCACGCCATTTTACCCACGAAGCCCATACGGCGTTGCGAAACTCTATGGTTTTTGGATCGTGAAAAATTACCGTGAATCCTATGGTATGCACGCTTCCAATGGCATCCTATTCAACCACGAAAGTCCCTTGCGCGGCGAGACGTTTGTGACCCGGAAGATTACCCGCGCGGTGGCGCAAATCCATTTGGGTTTGCTGGACCAGATGTATTTGGGCAACCTCGACGCGAAGCGCGATTGGGGACACGCCAAAGATTATGTAGAAGGCATGTGGCGCATGCTCCAACAAGACGAACCGGATGATTACGTTTTGGCAACGGGACGGACCGTTGCGATTCGCGATTTCGTCAACATGTCATTTGCTGAGGTTGGACGCGAACTCGAGTGGAAGGGCCAAGGAGTTGATGAAAAAGGAATTTGCAAAGAGACAGGCCAAGTATTGGTCAGTGTCGATCCCCGATACTTCCGTCCTGCGGAGGTGGAATTGTTGGTCGGCGATGCCTCGAAAGCAAAGCGTGTACTAGGATGGGAGCCTACTTCCACCCTCGAACAATTATGCAGTGAGATGGTCAAAAGCGACATCGAGTTGTTCGAGCGTAAAAAGCTCCTCAAAGAGGGCGGCCACGAAGTTTTCAATCAGTACGAGTAAAGTCAGCCTTGATTTGATTGAGCTGCTCTTATGACGTCCAGAATCATTTTGGCTTGACTCGACCGGAAATAACGCGACAAAGCCTTCAAGTCTGGAGAAAAGACCATGTTCTCTGAAGAAATCTGAAGCGCATCTTGGATAACCGCTTCAAAGAACTCTGGTTTCAATCGGTCCAATACAAAGCCCGTTTTCGTTTCACGCAAG
>Ga0209630_10000998_pt1 | contig 31632 bp, 32 predicted proteins | sample COG_01_FD_184745 | JGI IMG/M metagenome (GOLD analysis project Ga0209630, IMG submission 184745) | Pelagic Microbial community sample from North Sea - COGITO 998_met_01 (SPAdes) (version 2) | ecosystem: Environmental > Aquatic > Marine > Neritic zone/Coastal water | place: Helgoland, sampling... | reverse complement strand
ATTTGTTTTTAATCACGCAAGATGTTCCACACATCCTCATCAATTACACTTCGAAATACTCTCTCATATTGGAATTTTTGGTTATTTAGTCTTTATATATTTGTTTCTTTATTTTATTTATTTTGGTCTTCAAAATTACTTAAGAAACAAAGATCCTTATTTGTTAGCATCATTAGTATTTATCTTTGTTTCAATTTTCACTCCGGTTCCATCTGGAAGTTTTTTTACAACCTATGGGGCAACTATATTTTGGCTTAACTTTGGATTGGTTTTAGCCTTTGCCTCAAAACAAAATAAATAAATATATATAAAATAATATTTACAAAAATTAAGGCCAACATAATATTTGTTTTGCTGTAATATTTTAAAGCAACCATCAATATAAGTAAATTATATGAATTAATAATCGATCCAGTTAAAAAATGATTAAAATTATTAGATTTGAATTTTTTATTTTTACTAATCATTTTTAATATCATTTGATGAAGATGCATAGTATCTGGTTCATAGGAGTAAAGATTAGATACAAATCTTCTAATCATTGAAAATAAAAGTTCAAAGCAAGGGTACCAAATTAATAAAATTATAAAATATGGAGATATGAAATTATTTTCATTTGAGAGTTTTATTAAAATTAATCCTACAAATAAAGATAAAATATATGCACCAGAATCACCAAGGATTATTTGACCAAATAAATTAAATAATAAAATTATTATTAATAATGATAATAAATTAGTAACTAAATAATGGTCAATATTAACATCTTTTAAAAAGAATAAAATTATACCTAAAACAATAATATAATAATTAATTAATAAAGTATTAATTCCATCAACAAAATTACTACCATTAATTAGTATCGCTAAGCAAAAAATTGTAAAAAGGTAATTAATGAAATTGTTTGCAAACAAAATGTCTATGAATTCTATCCTTGTGCTAGGAATTTTAATATCTAAAATATAAACAAAAAATATTAAGAGTAAAATTTGTACTAATAATCTAAATTTTGGATTATTGAATAGCTTAAGGTCAGCTAATAGACCTATGATAAAAATCAATATAAAAAATAATCCGTAAAAATAATCTTTTTGTTCCATAAAATTATATATTAAAATCAGAGCTATGAAAAAACCTCCTACAAAATAATTTTTTTGATTTGATGCAAATTTTTTATGTTTATGATTTTTTATATCTAAAAAAAAATTAAATTTTTTACATACAAAAAGAGCAATGAGTATAAAAATAAAATAGATGATTGAGTTAATTATCATTTTAAAAGTAATATTATGAAATGTTTAAATATATATATATTATTTTTTAAATTTAGGTAAATTATCAACATGCTTTTTTCAATAATAATAAATACTCATAATCAATATGATCAGATTGATAGATGTATCAAAAGTTGTTTAAATCAAGACTATAGAGACGAATATGAGGTCATAATCAGCGATACCTCTGATAAAAAAATAATAAAAAAATATTCCAAGAAAAATATAAAAATTAAGATTATTGAGTCTGATAGCTTTTCAGACTTTCCCTGTGTAGATCAAATGTTATCTATAAAAAATACATTAAGATACGCCACAGGTGAAATAATATGTTTGTTAGATGGTGATGATTTTTTTAACTCTACTAAACTAGAATTTTTAAAAAATAATTTTTCTCAAAATCATACATTCTTAAACCAAGACAATTTGATTGGATTTAATGAAAAAACTCAAAAAAAATTCATAATTAATCATAAAAAAAAATATAAAAACAATATTTTATTTAATAGATTTTTTAATAATTGGCCAAAAGTATTGGGAACCAGTGCAATTACAACAAATAAAAAAATATTAGATAATTTTTTTTCTATTATAAATCCTGTTGACTGGAATTTTTTAGCTATTGATGCACTGTTATCAATTTACTTTGAAAATATTAAACCAATTAATTTTATGGGAAATGAACTAACATATAAAAGTTTTCACGCTTTAAATTTAGATAGTACTTACTCAAATAAACTGTCAAAGAACTATTGGACAAGAAGATCTCAACAACACAAATACTATCAATTTATCCACAAAAAAAAATATACAAACATCGATAGTCTAATCTCAAATTTTTTTTCAAATTAATAAATTTCGTAAAGTCAAATAGTGATGAAATATACTGTATTTTTTTGAATTAATTTTAGCAAAAACTTTTTTTTTATTAATTGTTTCTGGTGACTCCATTGTTAACTCATTAAAAGATTTTATTAAAGACTCTAGATTATTGTTTTCAAATAAATATCCCGCTTTACTATTCATTAAAAACTCCTTTGGACCATTTTTACAGTCACTTGATAAAACAATCTTATTACAAAATGCAGCCTCCACCATTACTGCGCCTGGATCTTCCCATAAAGATGGTGAAATAATCGCTCTCGAGGAAAGCATATATGGATAAATATTTTTTTTAAAACCTAATAAAAAAACTCTATCCTGCAAATTTAAACTTATTATTTTTTTTCTAAGAGATTGTTCTTCTTCACCTTCGCCTATAATGTAAAGATAAAAATTTTTTCCTGACTTTTTTAAATGTAAAAACAAATCAATCAATAATTTATGATTTTTTTGTTTAGTAAGTCTTCCAATGCTTAAAAAATAGTCCTTCTTTAAACTTTGAACATTAGTGCTCAGGTCATTTTTTTTTTTGAATATTAAGGAATTATTGATTATAGGATCATATAATACAACAATCTTGTTTTCATCAAAAATTTTAGTTTCTTTGATATAATCCATTGCTTCTAATGACGGGCATGTAACTAATAATATTTTTTGACTAATTCTTTTCCATAAGAATTTTCTTAAAAAATTAAATCGTGGTAAACCTGAAATTCTTAAAATAAACTTTGTTTCAAACTTAAAAAATAATAGTAAAACTAAAGGTATGGAAGTTAATAAGTGAATTATTAAATAATCTGGTTTTTCTCTTTTTAACAAAAAATATAATGGAAATATTTTTAAAACAAATAAAATCATTGATAAAATTCTTGTTTTAATAAATCCTGATATTGGTAGATTAATTCTTAATTTTCCTATTTTTATATAATTTATTTTTTTTTCCAATAGGTCTTTTTTTTTACTACTCCATTCACCAAAAACATCTAAAATATAAGTTTTAAAAGAGGTTTTTCCATATTTGCTTAGTGAATATGCTGAGTTTAATACATTTCCTATTGTTGCAACATTTGATAAATAAGGAGACCAATAAAATATTTTTTTCATTAATAGTGGCAAATAATTTTATAAAATTTATTTTGATAATTATCAGTTATAAAATAAAAATACTATTTAAAACGTATATATCTTAACAAATGAAAAAAAAAATTAAACTAATATTTTTTCATCCTTACTCTTATTTGGGTGGAGCAGACAATTCACTACAAAGACTTATCAAAAAATTAGATTTGAACAAATTTTCTATTACATTTGTATCTCTTAATAATAGTTATTTAAAAAAAAACTTAAATAAAAAAATACACTTTAAAAGATTAATGGTTTCAAGAACTATTTTTGCAATACCTCAATTGAGAAGATTAATACTTTCATTTAATGACGGAAAATTTAAAAAAGTTATTATTATTTCTAACCAAAATTTTGCTAATATAATTGCATATTTTTCTTCAATTTTTATTCACAAAATTAAAAGAATTTTTATTGATAGAAATCATATAGATGAACTTAATTTTACAAAAAATTTAAAAGAAAAGTTTAAGAAAAATATTATCAAATTTTTAATGAAAATCACATATCCTAAAGCAAATCAAGTAATTGGTGTTAGTAATAAACTTAGTAATGACTTAAGCATTTTTGTGAATACCAATGTTAAAACCGTTTATAGTCCATCTTTTGATAAAGATATAATAAAAAAATCGAAAGAAACTATAAACCTAAATAAAAGATATAAATACATCATTAACGTTTCAAGGTTTTCAAAACGTAAAGATCATCAAACTACGTTGAGAGCTTTTAAAATAGTGACAACAAAATATGATAAAATTAAACTTATTTTAATTGGTTATGGAGAAGAACGTAAAAATATTATTAAATTAGCAAAATATTTGAATATTTATGATAAAATTGTAATTTTAAATAAAACTGATAATCCTTACTCGTATATTCGTAAATCGAAACTTTTAATATTAACGTCTATTTATGAGGGATTTCCCAATATATTAGTTGAGTCATTAATGATTGGTACACCAGTTATTAGTACTAATATGAATTCAGGTGCTTCAGAAATTTTACTTAACGGAAAAGGAGGTGATCTTATTAAATTGAGAGATTATGATAATTTGTCAAAAAAAATTATATCGTTCTTTAACTCTCCTAAAAAACTTTTAAGAAAAAAAAATACAGCAAAAAAAAAATTATATCGATTTAATACTAATACACACTCTAAAATTTACTCACAAATTTTTCAAAAAATATAATGGAATATAATAAAAAAAAAATAACCATTATTACAGTAGTTAAAAATGCTGAAGATAAATTGGAGAATTGTATTAAAAGTGTTTTAAATCAAAATTACAATAATCTTGAATACATAATAATTGATGGAAATTCCTCAGATGGAACAAAATTAATCATAGATAAATACAAAAGTCATATAAGCAAGATAGTTATCGAAGATGATAATGGTATATGGAATGCCATGAACAAAGGCCTTAAATTAGCTGAAGGAGAAATAATAGGTTTTCTCAACTCAGATGATTATTATTTTGAGAATACCCTTGAAATAGTTAATGATTATTTTTCAAAAAATAATATCGATTTTCTATTTGGTGCTGTAGAAAAATACAAACTAATGCATGGCTACAGTCCATGGAAGATATACTGGAGTTTTGGCTTCTATACTTCTCACTCAGTAGGTTTTTTTATGAATAAGAAAAAACATTTAAATGTTGGTTTGTATAATGAGAACTATCTTAGTGCAGATTTAGATTTTTTTTATAAAATGATTGTTAAATATAAAATGAAAGGAGTGGCTTCAAAAAAAAATGAGGTTTTTGGTAAATTTACAAAGGGCGGATTTTCATCTAAAATTAACTACATTGATCATCTTATAGATTTAAATAAAATTAGAATTGGTAATAAACAAAACTTTTTACTGGTATACTTTCTTTTTCTTATTAAGATTTTAAAAAAACCTATAAAATTTATTAAGGGAATATTTAATAAGTATATCTAAATTCTTATAAACCCTTATATTTTTGTTTAAATTCAAGAAAGCTAAAATGATTTTTATCTCTTAATGAAAGAATTGGTTTTTTTGTTTTCCATTTTATTTTTAATTTTTGATCATTATAAGGAATACCAGACTCATTTTTTGCATCTCTATAATTATCTAAATGATATAGAATTGTAGCATTTTTTGATAAACACTCATAACCATGGGCAAAATGATTTGGTATAAAAACTGAGTCACCTTCATTAAGTAAAAAATAGTAAACTTTTCCAAAGTTTTTAGAGTACCTCTTTAAGTTTACAGCTACATCTAATATTTTTCCTGAAGTTACTGTAATAATTTTTGTTTGCTTATTTTTTAATTGAAAATGTAAGCCTCTTATCACATTTTTTTTTGAAAATGCAATTGCTGTAAATTTAATTTTTTTTTTAAATTCTTTTTCTAAAAAAATTTCCTGGAAGTATCCTCTTTTATCAAAATATTTAGTTTTTTTAAAAATATATGGCTTTTGTGAATTATTCATAAAGATATCTCTTAATAACCAAATTTTTTATATGCTGCCACTGTTTTTTTTAAACCAAAAGCTAAATCAGTAAATTTTAAATTCGTAAAATTTTTTTTTAACAAGCTATTAGAGCCATGTGTTTTAAGCATCTCACCTTTAACGAAACCTGTATTAATAACCTTATTTTTATTATTTCCATAAATTTTATTTATCAAATTAACTAAATGAGTAGTTTTAATTGGTTTAGATCTGCAAATATTCAATATTTTATCAGTGGGGAATTTTTTCGCAGTTTGAATTAGAATATTTACAAGATCATCTACGTAGGTAAAATCTCTATAATTCATACCGTTATTATGTAATAAAATTCTTTTATTTTTTTTAATAGAATTTAAAAATTTATGAATAAACATGTCGGGTCTACCTAATGGTCCAAATACTGTAAAAAATCTATATATCATATAGTCTGTATCACTATTACTAAATTTTTTTTTAATTATTTCCTCACACTTTAATTTTGTTTTTGCATAATAATTTTTAGGATTTTTTTTGAATTTTTCTTTAATTGGAAATTGTTTTTGATCACCATAAACTGAACTAGATGATGCGAAAATAAATTTTTTAATTTTATATTTTTTACAAATTAAAGATAAATTTTCAGTAGCAACTATATTGTTTTTTTTATAGCTCAAAGGATTTTTAAAAGAATATAAAACACCAGGTTGCCCTGCGATATGAAAAACTATATCTGGTTGGAATTTTTTTATCACCATTTCTAATCTTTTTCTATTTTCTAAATTAATTTTTTTAAAAGTAAAATTTTTTTTTTTTTTTAAGATCATTATTCGAAGTTTTTTAATCTTTGTCGAATAGTAACTATTAACTGAGTCAATTCCAATAATTGTATTTTTTATATTGTTTGTAAGTTTGTTGACTAAATGATAGCCAATAAACCCCCCTGAACCTGTTACTAAAATTTTCATTAAAAAATTCTTTAAAATAATTAATATATGTTGAGTATAATAAATTTTACTATAAATAAATATAAATAAGTACAAATAAATAAAAATTATAAAATCGTTAAATTTAAGTGAAATTAGAAATAAAAAAATTTAATAAATTTACAGATGTTACTGGATCATTAGTTCCTTTCTACAAAAAAAAGTCATTAAATAATTTCAATATTAAAAGATTTTTTTTTATTCATGGGAAAAAAAAATTTATGAGGGCTGATCATGCGCATAGAAAATGTAATCAAGTTTTAATACCTGTAAATGGGTCAATAAAAATTAATGTATTTAATTTAAAAAAAATAAAAAAAACCTTTACAATAAATGATAAATTAAAAAATTTTCTTATAATTCCTAAATTCCATTTTATACAAATAAAATTTTTAAAAAAAAATAGTACTCTATTAACTTTATGTGACTATAAATATGATAAAAAAGAATATATTCAAAAAAAAGAATTTTTTAATTTATAAATTATTATGAAATGTCGTATCAGTAAAAAAAAGTCTAAAGTTTTTCTTGATCTTGGTAAAATGCCACTTGCAAATGGTTTTGTAAAAAAAAATCAAACCAAAAATGAATATTTCTTTCCTTTAAAAGTTGCTTTTAGTAAAAAATTAAGCCTTGTTCAGCTTTGTACTAACCCATCACCAAGTAAAATGTTTAACAAAAAATATCCATTTTATACCTCAAGTTCAAATTTGATGAAAAACCACTTCAATAAATTTGCTAAATTTGTGAAAAGAAAATATATAAAAAAAAAATCATTAATAATTGAGCTTGGATCAAATGATGGAACTTTTTTATCTAATTTTGATAAAGATAAATCTTATGGCTTCGAGCCCTCCAAAAGTGTGCACGATGTTGCAAAGAAAAGGGGTATTCGAAGTATAAATAAATTTTTTAATTTAAAAAATGTATCCAAATTAAAGAAAAATTATAATAATTTTGATTTAATTATAGGTTCAAACGTTTTTTGCCATATACCTGATCAAATAGAATTAATGAAAACTATTGATAAACTATTAAGCAAAAATGGCACTATTATACTGGAAGAACCATATTTAGGATCTATGTATAAAAAAGTTTCTTATGATCAAATTTATGATGAGCATATTTACATGTTTTCCTTAACGTCAATTGAAAAAATTTATAAATTATTTAATTTCCAATTAGTAGATGCATTTCCACAAAATACTCATGGAGGCTCCATGAGATATGTATTAAAAAGGAAAAGTCACGTTAAAAAAAGTAAGCAACTAATTAAATTAATGAAATTAGAAAAAAAAAATAATGTTGATAATTTTAAAGGATGTCAAAAATTTAAAGAAAGAGTTATTTCTTCAAAAATAAAACTTCAAAAAAAAATTAATAAAATATTATCTTCTGGTGAAAAAATTTGTGGATACGGAGCTACTTCAAAGAGTACTACCATTTTAAATTACTGTGGTATCAATAATACTATGATTGATTGTATATTTGATACTACACCTGATAAAATAGATAAATTAACACCTGGCACACATATACCAGTTCGAAATTATAAATATTTTAAAAAATCAAAATATAAACATATTTTTTTATTTGCATGGAATCATAAAAAAGAAATTTTAAAAAAAGAAAAAAATAAAAAAAATATTCAATGGTTCTCGCACCTTTAAAAAAAAAAATACTTATTACAGGTAAAAATAGTCGTTTCTGTAAATTTCTTAAAAACGATCTAAAAAAATTTAATACAATATTTACATCAAAAGAAAATTTTGATGTTTGTAATTATATTAAGATGAAAAATTTTGTAAGAAATAAAAAAATAAAATATTTGATTCATATAGCGGGCTTATCAAGACCAATGAATATACATGATAAAAAAATTGACTTAAGTATTGATCTTAACATTATTGGAACTGCAAATATTGTAAAACTATGTAATGAATTTAATATTAAGTTGATATATTTCTCAACAAATTATGTTTACCCAGGAATTAAAGGGAACTACAAAGAAACAGACCCTTTGTTACCTATTAATAATTATGCTTGGTCAAAACTAGGTGGTGAAGCTTCTGTACAATTATATAAAAATTCACTTATTTTAAGATTGTGTATGACGGACTATCCATTTGTACACAAAAAAGCAATCAAAGGAGCTACAACTAGTTTTATATTTAATAAATATGTTTCACAAATAATTCCTCATTTATTAGATAAAAAAGGAATAATTAATATAGGAGGAAAAAAAAGAGAAATACTAGATTTTGCAAATAAATTTTCTGATAAAAAAATAATGTCAATTGACTTCAAAAATGTTAATAATTTTCCTAAAGATAGCTCTGTTGAAATTAAGAAGTTAAAAAAAGCACTAAAAAATAAAATTCTCAAAAAGATAATTTTTTAAGTAAAATAATGATAACAATAATTTTAGTAGTATATCATAGTGATAGGAAGAAACTACAGGCTATTCTTAAACAATTAGGGAATAAATATAAGATAATCATAGTTGATAATTCATTATGTTATAATTTTAAAAATATAAAACTTTCAAATAAAACAAAAATTATTAGATCAACGAATATTGGTAATGGTGCTGGAATTAATCTTGGTTTAAATAAAGTGAATACAAAATTTGCTATTTATTTTGATATTGACACAATTTTTAAAAAAAATTTTTTAGAAAAATTTTTAAATATAGCAAAAAACATTAAAAAATTTGCCGTACTTGTTCCAAATAATGGTAAACTTAAGTCTAAAAAAAAGCTTGTTGAAAAATATAATTTTGAGGGAAGTATAATGCTTTTTAATATGAATGAATTTAAAAAATTCAATTTCTTTGATACAAATATTTTTTTATATTTTGAAGAGATTGATTTGTTTTTAAGATGTAAGAAAAATAATAAAAAAGTTTATGTTGCTTCAAATCTGTCAATTATACACCAACAAGGTTCATCGATTGTATTTGAAGATAAAAATAAATTAATCTATCTAAGAGTGTGGCATTATATGTGGTCAATGTTCTACGTATTTAAAAAAAACTATGGATATTTATATGCTATTAGAAAATGCTACTTATACCTAATTAAAGATTTGATGATGTTATGTATATTTTTTTTGAAACTTGACAAATTTAACTTTTTAAAAAGATTTAACAGAATATCAGGTCTTACAATCTCTATGTTAAACATAAAATCATTCAAAAGAATTAAATGAATATATTAATTACAGGTGGATTAGGTCACATCGGTTCTCATTTTTTAAATTCAATTAATAAAGTTAAGAAAATTAATCAAGTTTATATTATTGATAATAATTCGAATAATCGAATAAACTCACTTTTTAAATTTAAAAAGAAAAAAATTAGATTTATTTTTAAGGATTTATGTGATGTGAATTGTTTTAAAACCATTAATAATAAAATAGATATTGTTCTACACCTTGCATCTATCACAAATGCAGAAGCTAGTATCAAAGACAAAGATAGAGTTTACAATAACAACTTTAATTCTTTTAAAAATATAGTTAAGTTTGCAAAAAAAAATAATTCTAAATTTATTCATATTTCTTCGACTAGTGTTTATGGCTCTCAAGATAAAATAATTGGGGAAAATTGTAGAGAATTAAAACCTCAAAGTCCTTATGCTGATGTTAAATTACTTGAGGAAAAATACTTAAAAAAAACTAAAAATATTTCTTTTATTTCCTTGAGATTTGGAACAATTGTAGGCTATTCACTCGGAATGAGATTTCACACAGCTGTAAATAAATTTTGCTTTAATGCGATCACTAATTCACCTATCACTGTTTGGGAGACTGCAATTGACCAGTTTAGACCATATCTCTCAATTGATGATGCATTTAATTGCCTTAAATTTATAATTGAAAAAAAATATTTTGATAATAAGGTTCATAATATCCTTTCAAATAATTACACAGTAAGACAAATACTTTCTTTTATAAAAAAGTTCAAAAAAAGAATAAATATTAAATATACAAAATCTAAAATAATGAATCAGCTCTCTTATAAAGTTATTAATCAAACTGGATTATTGAGAAAAATAAAATTAAAAAAAGAAATTAATTCAGATATAAAAAGTATTTTTTTTGCTTTTAAAAATATAGTTTAGAAAACTCATTTATTTTTTTACAAATATAAACTATTTCTTGATCTGTGTGATCCTCTGTAATTGGTAAGCTCAATATTTTTTTTCCAAGCCCTTTGGAATTTCTTAAATTATTAGCACCTTTATTTTTCTTATAAAAATTTAATTCATTTAGCATGTAGGGATAATGTATCATAGTATCTATACCATTTTTTTTAAGAAATTTTTGTAGCTCGTTTCTTAAGTTTAATCTTATTACAAATTGATGAAAGGTATTATAATTCTTTTTAAAATCTAACACAGGAAGATTAATACCTTTAGTTTCTTTTAAATTGGAAATATATAATTTTGCTAATTGGTTACGCCTATTTATTTTCTTTTTATAAAATGTTAATTTTGTATTTAGTATAAAAGCTTGAATAGTGTCTAATCTTGAATTTCTACCAGGTAATTTATGATCATACTTACCTAATGCACCATGATTTCTTATTAGCCTACATTTCTTATTCAAACTTTTATCATTTGTGATTATACCGCCAGCATCACCATATGCTCCAAGATTTTTACCTGGAAAAAAACTAAATGTACCAATATCACCAAAAGTTCCTACATGTTGATTGTTTATTTTTGAACCATGTGCCTGAGCACAATCCTCAACAATTTTAATTTTTTTATTTTTAATTATATTCTTTATTGCTCTTAAGTTCGCAGGATATCCATATAAATGTACGATCATTATCGCAGATGTGTTTTTTGAAATTTTTTTTTTTAGATCATCAATGTCTATTGAATAATTATTTAAAGAAATATCACAAAATACTACTTTTAAATTATTTCTTGTAACTGCTTCAGCAGTCGAAATCCAAGTATTTGCTGGGACTATAACTTCGCTCCCTTTTTTTAAATTTAAAGCTTCAATAGCTATTTCCAGAGCATCTGTACCATTGCCAACTGCAATGCAGTGTTTAGAATTTGTAAATTTAGCAAAATTTTTTTCAAAAATATCTACTTCACTTCCTCCTACAAAAGAACTTTTTTTAATTAAATTAGAAACACCCTTATTAATTTTTTGATGAATTTTTTTTGCTTTATATTTATTTGCTTTATACAGATCTGTAAATTTTATTTTCATATATCTAAATGGTTTTATCTATACCAATAATTATCCAGTTTAACATCAGGTTTATTTTTTACATTTTTTCTGTCTAAATTATTAGGTAAAAAATTTATTGGCTTTTTTTGCTCAACATATTTTTTATTTAACAATGTAACTTCAAGATTTGAGGGAAACTCATAACTGTTAACTTTCGTTTTTTTTTTCCAATTATTTGGATGAATGTGACAAACATCAAAAAATTTTGATAATTTTTCAATAGAAGATCTAATTACATTATATACCAATGGATTTCCAGAATATTCTAGTGAATGAAATTCAATAATTAGTATTTTCATTTTTTTTAAATTTTCATCTGTAATTGCACTTATCACTTCATATTCACTACCCTCTATATCCATTTGTAAAATAAAATTTTTTTCATTAGGGTCTGGGATTTTATCTTTAATCCAATCATTAATATTCCAGCTATTTTTTGATGTATAGGATTTGATAAATTTTTTATCAAATACCATGTTTTTGTTTTTTGTATCAAATTCAACAGAATGATCTGCTAGAAATGATTTAATGTTTCTATTTAACAAGTTTATCTCAAACGAGCTTTGATCACCTACTCCTGCAGAAAAACAATATTTAACATCATTTAAAATATCAGGTACCAAATAGCCACCATCAGAGTCTCCTCCTATTCTTATTAATTTATGGCCGACGTTATATGGTTTGAATAATTTTATTACTTCTAATAATTCTTTATTACTTATATTTTTATAAAAACAAATATTTTTTCTTAACAGAATTTTTTTTATTAAATTTTTAAAAAATAAAATCATAAAATATTTTTTATATAATTATTTAATATTTTTTTTACTTTACTAATAAAATTAATTTTTGATCTAAAAAAATTTTCTAATAATCTATAATAATCAAGGTTTTCATTAATATTATCTGGAAGTTTAAAATTTTTTTTTTTACTAATTTTAGTTTTATAAATAATATTTAAAAAATGATCGGGATGTGATTGAGTGGAGTCTATATCAAATCCATTATTATTAACCAAACTAATATTTGGTGAAATACACAGTCCATTATTTATAAATATTTGAGCATACCAAAATACTGCCCAGGTATTAATTTTCTTATTCTTATTTCTTACTATTTGATTAAAATAATTCATTTTTCCATTTAAATTAAATTTAAATTTTTTTTTGTTGTTATTATCAAAATAATTAATTAATTTTTTAGGGTTTTTTTCAAAAAATTTCCATCTATTTTTCCAAGTTGCCCATCCCCAACAATTCATAATTTTTGAAAAAAAAATATCATATTCATTTTTAATCTTTATATTATAAGTCCATCCACCTACATGCCAAATTTTTTTATTGTAGCTATATTTGTATAAACAGCTATTCATAAAAGTTAAAAAATTTTCACCTATTTCTAAATCATCTTCTAAAACTATTATCTTGTCATATTTTTTAAAAACTTCGTTTATACCTTTGATAATATTTGTTCCGTTACCCAAATTTTTTTTTCTAAGGATTATTTTTTTTTTCTTAAATCCTTTTATATTTTTTAAATATTCTCTTACTTTATTTACTTTACTAATTTCATTTTCATTTTTTGCTGCATCACTAAAAAAAAATATATCTGTTTTTTTAGATAAATTATTTTTTTTAAGTTTGTTAATTATTCTTTGAAGTTTTTTAAAACGTATATAAGTAAAAAACGCCACAGGCGCACAATTTTTTTTCATCTAGTAAATTTTTTTAATGCTTGCTCATATGAACTCACTGGAAAATAATAATTAGTTAATGCATACCTAATTCCCTCTTTTATTGGCTTCCCTCTATGAATAAGACTTCCATCAAATAAAATTAAAGTTCCTGCTTTACCAGTTACAGTATGTTTTTTATCATTACTTAAAATTGCCAGTTCTTCTTCAGAAAATCTTGTGTCTGGATACCCTTTATTGAGTTTCAAGGAAATAATTATTGATTTTGTTAATTTATTACTTTTTTCTAGAAGTTGAAAAGGTCCATTTTCTACATTCACATCACTAAGATATAATATTGATTTAAATTGGGGATAGTAGGCATCCTTATGCCATCCTCCACCAGATCCTAAGTTTTTAGGTTTGTAAGTAACTTTATTGGCTAAAGTAAATCCAGTTTCAATATGAAATTTTGAATAAAATTGACCAATCTTTTTTATTAAATCATTTTTAAAATATCTATTTATTTTTTCTGATAACTTTTCTGAAAAAAAAATTCTTTGATCTGATTTGGCTTCATCTTCTTGAATATTAATTGAGTTGTCTAATAACTTCTCATCAATAATTTTTGTTAATTCTAAGCATTCTTGTTTGGTATAAAAATCTTCAATAATACAGTATCCTTTTTTTTTTAACTCTTTTGCAAAATTTTTTTCGTAATCATTAAGTATAATACTAAGTTTTTTATCTTCTTTAAATTTTTGTAATTTGTATTTTAATATTGATATTGGAAATTTAAGATTTCTTAACATTGTTTATAAATTTTATTTCATTAATTTTTTTAATAAATCTTTAGTTTTACCTAAAATTTTAGTATAAAAATTGGGTTTATCCTTAATTTTAAATGAATAAAAATCGTCTTCACAATCAAAATTATCTTGAACTTTTTTTGCTTTTTCAAACCAGTCATAAAAATAATTTTCATTATAATAAATCTGAAAGCTATTTATATTTCCATGACCACAAAGTCTTGTGCTTAGATCTTTTAAAAACCACTCTCCTTTTAAATTGTAACCTTTGTGAATTAAAAGTTTTTCTAAATAATTTTTTAATTTTTGTGTTGAGGTATCATTCGAAAAAATTGACCTAAAATGTTGCATCAATTCTTTAGAATAAACATATTTGTTTAAACCTTTCACTATTTTATCAGCTGAATTTGCTAAATCATCATTTATAAAAATTGAATTTTCATCATCTAAATACAGTTCAACAATTTCTGATTCTAAATCATTATTAACTATAGCTTTTGTTCCATAACAAAATCCTTGAATTAAGGTTCTGTTTATGCCCTCTTTTTTTGAGTTAATCATTGTATATTTTGACTCACTTAAGAATTTAAATACTGTCTTTTCACTCAATGGAAAATTTCCAAAAGAATTTACATTTGATGAAATAAAATCAATTTTTTTTAGCTCATCATTATTAAACATTTTTGGTATTAAATTAAAATAACTGTTTTTATTTGAGCTATTAAAAATTCCAAACGCTCTATTGTCTGGAACTATAATCAAAATTTTAATATCTTTTTTGTTGTTTAATAGTTTTTTTATCAGTTCTACCGTATATGATATTCTTTTAATTTCCGAGTCTCTAGAAATAATACATAGGTCCCAGTATTTTTTATTTGTTTCAATTCCATAGATATTTATAAAATTTTGACAGCTTAGATCAATTTTTTTTTGATTATCAATATTTTTTAGATATTTTGAGTTTTGATTATAACAAAGTATAAAACTTTGCCAATCTTCATAAGGAAATTCTTTTAACCGTTCATAGCTACCTTGTAAATGAATTCCAAAAATCCATTCTTTATTATTATTTAAAAAATTTTTAATTTTTTTTTTTTTAAATAAAGGACTATTCATTTCATTATAAGTAAAGGTTACCAAACCAGGACAATTTTTTGTGAAAGACTTAATTAAACAGGGCATTAGTTTTTTTTCTTTAATATAAAGTTTTTAGCCTCAAATAAATCTTTTTCACGTCCTACATCAAACCATTTACAATTTGATTTATATACTGACACTCTTTTATTGGAAATATTCTTAATTAATTTATCAAAACCAAAATTTTTACTTAAATTTATATTTCTAATTAATTTTTTTTTCATAACATAAATACCCAAATTTATATTATTCTTAATTATAGGTTTTTCTTTAAATCTTTTTAATAAATTATTTTTATCAATTTCAACTGTTCCATATTCGATTTTAGAAGAAATAGTTTTGACGCACATAGTCAAATCAGATTTAGATTTCTTATGAAAACTAAATAATTTTTGGAAATTAATATTTGTAATAATATCTCCATTCATGGCTAAAAAATTTTCTGGCAGATTTTTTATTATTTTTAGTGCTCCTGTGGTGCCCAATGGTTTTTTTTCTACTATAAAATCAATTTTTATTTTTGGGAACTTACTTTGAGGAAATAGAGATTTAAAAATATCGTAATTATTCATAACTGTAATAGTGACATGTTTAATCCCACTTTTTATTAATTGATTAATTATTAATTCTAATATTGGTTTTTCACCTATTGGCATAAGTGGTTTTGGAATAATGTAGGTATACGGTCTTAACCTTTTTCCTTTTCCTCCAGCAAATATAATAGCTCGCTTAATCATAGATCACATATTTCATATCATGAATATGATAATTTATAAATTTTATTAATTTTATTAATTTTATTAAACTCTTTTTTACCTAAAACATTATTTAGATCAAAAAAAGTTGTCTTTTTCATTTTATTAAATTTTAAAAAAGAAAAATTTTTAAAGGTCTTGTGTTTCAAACATAATAAGATTATATCGTAAAAATCACTAATTTGATCAACTTTTTTAATACTCTTAAATTTTTCAACAACTAATGGATCGTAAAAAAACAACTTTGAACTAAATTTTTTTAATTTATTTGCCAACTTTATACTAGGAGAGTCCCTCACATCTCCCACGTCATTTTTATAGGCTACACCTACAATAAGAATTTTTTTGTTTTTAAGAGATTTTCCATACCTATCTTTAATATAGTATAAAGAATTATTTATCATTCTGCTATTTACTCTTAATGCTAGCTCAGAGAATGGAAAATTAATTTTTTTATTATTCAAAAAAAATTTAGATGATAATTTTCCAAATAAAGGATCTTTTGTTAGACAGTACCCACCCACACCTAGGCCAGGTAACATAATATTATTGTGGGTTGTTCTTTTTTTTATTGCATTAATGATATCAAAAAGATTTAGATTGAATGCTTTACAGAACTTCATCCATTCATCTATAAATGCGATGTTTACTGCTCTATAGCTATTTTCTATAATTTTACACGTTTCAGATGCTGTCGTATTTTGTAACTCTGTCACAGAAAATTTTTTTATATTTGTAATTTTTTTTAGGAAATTACCACAAAGTTTTTTTGATTTTTCGTCTATACCAGAGTAAACTCTATGCGTATTTCTACAGGAGTTTAAATAATTATTTCCTGGTGTTACTCTTTCAAAAGCATGTGATAAATATAATTTAATATTTCTTTTTTTTTGTATTGATTTTATATAAGGTTTCAATAAAAATTCACATGTTCCAGGTGGTATTGTAGATTCAACTATAATTAAACAATTATTTTTTGCGTTACTGATGATTTCATTGAAGCCTTTTAAAAAATCTTTTTTACTTTGATTTATATTTTTTAAATCATAATTTATAGTAATTACGATTATTTCAGCTAATTTATATTTTTTTTTATCAAAACTAAAATCTAATATTTTATTTTTAGTTAATTTTTTAAAGCTATTAATCAAGATTTTATCATTTGATTTATGAGGGAATATTCCCTTTTTTGCCTGATTAATAAATTTAATCGTTTTTAAATTTTCTTTTTCAAAGCAAAGAATTTTATAATTTTGAAAATGCTTACTTGTTGCAATATTTACAGCATTAACTGCACCTACATAACCAAAGCCCTGAACAGCTATAATTTTATTGTTTTTTTTCATAAAAATCTATTGTCTTTCTTAATTGTGAAATAAAATTTTTTTTATCTTTAAAATTATATATCTTGTTTAAATTTTTAAGTGATGGCTGTCTAAAGTGTACTGAATTTTTATTGTCTTTTTTGTAGATAATTTTTTTATTTAAATTCATTAATTTTTTTATCTGTAAAACTAACTTATGATTTTTATATAAATTTTTGTTGTTTCCAATATTTAATGTTCTGTTTTTTATTTTTGAGTCAACTGAAACTCCAATTATTTGGTCTATAGCATCATCTATAAAAATATAACTTCTCGAGTGATTTTTGTTATAAACTTCTATATGTTTTTTCTTTGACAAAAACTTTTTTATAAAAGTGGGTATGCTATGTGTTTTGCACATTCTTGGACCAAAAACATTGTGTAATCTCAAATTGATATAAGGTAATTTTGAATTAATATATATCATTTCTCCAGCAACTTTAGAAAACATATAAACTGACCTTGGGTGTTGTAAGTCTGAAAGAGTTAATAATGTCTCCTCTTTGTTTGGAGGATGCGAAATATTATTTAATAATCCACCATCATAAACCTCACTAGATGACATAAAAATTATTTTTTTTAATTTTTTTTGTTTTAAAGCAAAAGTAGAAATATTAATTGGTATTTCAATGTTGTTTATTAAACTTTCATAACTTTTGTTTATAATCTTATCAACTCCTAAAAATGCTGCACAATCAAAAATATAATCATAATTTTTAAAATTTATTTTTTTAAATGACTCTTTATCTTTCAAATTTAATTGAAAAAATCGAACAGACTTTTTGAATTTTGTTTTTAACTGATTTTTCAGAGTTAAATCTATATTTACATCTATTAAATCAACTTTAAATTTAAGATGACACAATTTTTTTGCTAACTCATAACCTATAAAACCTAATGCTCCAAAAATGATTATTTTTTTTTTCATAATTAAATCATTGATAATAATAACGTTTCTATTTATTTATTTTTTTAAACTAACTATTAAAACTTAACTTTTTTTAAATCTTTTACTAAATTTTTTTGTCGTAAGAACTGAATAATTATATGCATTAAAATATGTGCAATATCCTCTGAAATTCCATAATTATTTACTTCTGACAATAAACTTAGATCAGATCTTTTATGAATTAATCCTCCATTGAATCCAACAAAACTTATAATTTTCATATTTTTACTTTTAGCAATTTTAAGGGCATTAATTAAATTTTTTGAATTACCAGATGAACTAATCATTATTAATAAATCTTTATTATTTGCTAAACTTTCAATTTGGAATGAAAAAATTTTATCATAGTTTATATCATTTGAAATGGCTGTTATTAATTCAAGATTTGATACCAGACTTATAAATTTTGGTTTAAGTTTTGTGTTGGTTCTTAACAGTTTTAAATAATCTGCCACATAGTGATTTGCAATTGCTGCTGACCCACCATTTCCACAAATAAAAATATTTTTATTTGATTTTATCTTATTTTCTAAAAGATTAGCTATCTTAATCAGAATTTTCATATCGATTTTTTTTAATACTTCATTTGAAACATTCAGATAATCAAAAAAATAATCCTCTATTTTTATGTATTTTTTTTTAGGAAAATTCATTTTTATAGCTTTATATCATTTCTCCAATTTTTAGAAAAACTTAAAGATTTATCATCTATAAATAAATCATAACTAGGTTTTCCAAAAATAAGTTTATGGAAGTTTACCCTCCAATTCTTAAGTTGTTTTAAAGTAAATTTGTAACCTTGTAATTTTGCTTTTTGTATATTTTCTTTATTTCTACCCATAAATCTTGAGGTAAATATTATTATCCTATATTTTCGATAAAGATTATTAATTACTTTAATATTGTTTTTTTTTGGTTTAGATAATCTGTACTTATTTCCTTTTGTAGAGCAAATTACACCATCAATATCAAAACATATAATTTTTTTTCTATTTTTCATAATCAAGTTTTATATTTTTATCTCTAACTTCATATAATTTATCACAATATTTTTTTAGAGTATTATATCTATGTGATACGATTAAAACTGTGCATTTTTTTTTATAGTTTTTGGTTATTTTTTCAATAATTATAGATTCATTTTTTTCATCTAATTTACTTGTAGCCTCATCTAAAACAATAATATCAGAATCTTTGATTAGTGACCTTGCAATACAAATTCTTTGTCCTTGTCCCCCGGATAATTTAATTGCTTTTTCACCCACTATTGTCTCGGTACCTTTGGGCATTTTTTCTAAAAATTCATTCAAATTGGAGGCGTCTAATACTTTTGTAAAAAGAGATTTGTCAACATCATCTGAGCTTAAACCAAATAAAATATTTTTTTTGATGGTGTCATTTAATAAAAAAATGTCTTGTGGAATGTATGTGACCATATCATGCCATCTTTCTAAATCTTTATTAATATCAAAATCATCAGTAATAATTTTTCCAGTTGTAGGTCTGAGAAAGCCTAAAATTAAATTGATTAAAGTAGATTTTCCTCCACCACTAGGACCATAAAAACCTACTATCTCACCTTTTTTAATAGTAAGATTAATTTTTTCAAGAGTTAAGTCTTTATTTTCAAAGTATGAAAATGATAAATTTGATAAACTTATTTTATCTATGAAAGTCTTTTTAATAATTGTTGAATTTTTATTTTTTCCATTTATTGAAGTTTCTTTCAAAAAATTAAGTTCATTTAATGCTTGTAGTGCAGGATAATAGGCAACATTTAAATTTTGAAAATTTGATACAATTTTATTAAAAGCTGGAATTAATTTAATTATTGCTATTACATAAACTCCTAAAATATCCAAGCTCTCTAATAAATTTTTCTCAGTATAAACATAATAAGACAAGATAATAAACATTACAAAAACAGCCATTATCTCATAAATTATTCGTGGAATATATCTTAGAAGATTATTATTTTTTGTAGATAGAGTAGTTTTTGAAACGGTTTCATTAAACTGATCTTTAAATTTATTTTCTCTCTTTAATACAATTACCTCTTTTAATGAGTTTAAAACACTTATTAAATTTTGAAATGAAGCTGAAGTATTCAATGCAGAAATTTTAGAAAATGAAATAAGTTTTTTTTTGCTGAGAAAAATAATCAAAATACTTATTATTAATACCAACGTTAATGAAAAACTTGTAATTGCAAAATCAATTTTTAATAAAAATAAAGTTAAAAATATTAATAAAGTTACATCTCCAATTATAACTGCTGTAGATTTTATAATTGACACTATATAACCCACAAAACCGATATTTCTTATTTTTTCTGATAATTTAAAATCTACTGATTTTTGATAGTCTGTATTAATATAATTTGTGTAAATAATTGAACAGAACTTTTTATGCAAATTTCTTAAAAAAATTTCTATAAACATTTCCTTCAAAAATAGAATAATTCCTTTTAAAAGGAATAATGATAAAACTAAAAACATAACAAAATATAACAAAGATGTTTGTTCTAAATTTAAATTAAAAAAATTTAAAATATCTTTTAAAAAAAACATTTCATCAAAATTTCTATCGCCAATGATAATTTTAACAATTGGTATTACTGCAGCTACACCTAACATTTCTAAAAATGATGATAAAATTGTAAGAAAAGAAAATAGAAAAATGTAAATTTTTTCTTTTTTTTTTAATAATGAAAAAATTTTACTTAATACTTCGGTCACTTTTTTTTAGTTTCTGTTTTAATATCTTCATATTCCTTCATTATTTGTTTCATAAAAAAATATGCCATTTTCGATTTATGATATATTCCCTTGGGTGTAAGCAAATAAATATATTCTAATTTATTTTTTTTATTAGAAAAATTGTTAATTTTAATCAAACCTTTTCTTTTTAATGCTTGTATTGAATAATTTAATTTTCCTAGGCTAAAACCTAACTCATTAGCTAAATTTCTTTGACTTTTTCTAGGGTCCGAACTTATAACTCTTAGAACTCTAAATTCGTCCTCTTTTTTGATAGTTTTTTTCATTCTAAAAAATTTAAAAAATTGACTATAGTGTTCAAATATTGAACTGTAAAGGTAATTAAAAATTGTTTGTTCATTGATTGAAGTGTGAATTATTTATGTTATATAAGCATTGGAATGTCATCAAAATTAATAACAAACCTCTCTAATATTAGAAAAGTAAATAAATCAAAAATTGTTCTTTGTCATGGGGTTTTTGATTTATTACATATTGGCCATATTAACTATTTCGAAGCAGCAAAGAAAAACGGTAATATCCTTGTTGTTTCAATTACCAGCAATGAATTTGTAAATAAAGGTCCTGGCAGACCAGCATTTAATATTCAACAAAGGTTAAATTGTGTATCTGCTCTAGAAATTGTAGATTATGTATATGTAAGTGAAAATGAAACTGCAATAGATATTATTAAACAACTCCAGCCAAACTTTTATTGCAAAGGCCTAGATTATTACGACAAGCCTAATGATCTAAATTTAAAAAAGGAAATTAATCAATTGAAAAAAAATAAAAGAAAAGGAATTTTTAAAATAGTTGATACAAAATTATTTAGCTCCAGCAAAGTAATAAACAAATTTGATTTAAATAATTTTGATAATGAATGTTCTGATTACCTTAAAAAATTATCAAAAAAATTTGGGAAAATTAAAATTAATGAAGATTTAAAGAAAATATCAAAATTAAATATTCTTGTTTTAGGCGAAATTATAATTGATGAATATATTTTAACTGAAATGGTTGGTGTCTCGGGAAAAGAACCCATGAATGTTTTAAAAATAAAAGATAAGATAAAATTTCTTGGAGGAACTGGTTATATAGCTAATTTACTCTCAAATTTTTCAGATAATGTAAATTTACTGTCTTACTTTAAAGCTCCAACTGAAAATAAAAAATTTTTAAAAGACAGTTTAAGTAAAAAAATTAATTTTATACCTGTAAAAACTAATATTAATTCAATTGCTCATAAAATAAGATACGTTGATTCTTACAAAAATACAAAAATACTTGGTGTTTATTCAATAGATGAAAATAAAAGAAAAAACGTATCTGAAAGTGATTATCTAAAAAAATTAGATAAATATTTAAAAAATTCAGATTTAATTATTTGTGCTGACTTTGGACACGGTGAAATTTCTGAAAAAATAAAAAATAAAATTTTACTTTATAAATCTAAATTATTTGTTAATTCTCAATTAAATGCATTTTCAAGAGGCTATCATTCAATATTAAATTACAAGAGTTTAAATTCCATATCTGTTAATGAAACAGAATTAAGACAAGAACTAAAGGATCGTTACTCAAATGTTGAAAATTTAGTTAAAAAATTAAAAAAAAAACTTAATTTCAAAAATCTTATAATAACCCAGGGTAAAAATGGAGGAATATTATTCACAAACTCAAAAAATAAAATTACTAAATCTACCTACCCTGCATTTAATAAGAATCCTATAGATACAATTGGGGCTGGAGATACCTTTTTTTCAATAGTATCGGTTTTTCTAGCAGGAAAGATAAATCCTGAAATTTCTAGTTTATATGCATCATTTGCTGCAAGTTATTCGTCAAATTTTTTGGGAAATAAAGAATACTTTAATAAATATTTGTTAGCAAAATTTATCAATCACATATTTAAATAATATATGAAAATAATAATACTTGGTGGCTGTGGTTACATTGGGTCTGTTTTAACAGATATACTTTTAAAAAAAAAAAATAAGATTAAAATTATTGATAATCAATGGTTTGGTAAAAATATAAATTCTCATAAGCATTTAAAGATTGTTAAAAAAGATATAAGAAACCTTAAAAAAGAAGATTTTAAAGGATATGATGCAATTATTCACCTGGCTAATATTGCAAACGACCCAAGTGTTTTGCTTAAGCCTGATCTTTCATGGGACGTAAATGTTTTAGCTACAATGAAAATTTGCGAACTTGCAATAGAAGCCAAAATAAAAAAAGTTATTTTTTCTAGTTCTGGCAGTGTTTATGGTGTTTCGAATAAAAAGAAAGTTGTTGAAGAAACTGATCTAAAACCAATATCTATATACAATAAAACAAAAATGATAGCTGAAAGAGTGTTTTTAAGTTACTCAAAATATTTAGATACAACAATTATTAGACCAGCTACAGTTTGTGGATTATCTAGAAGGTTAAGATTAGATGTTTCAGTAAACATGTTAACTTATCAGGCTTACAAAAATAAACTTATTACAGTACTAGGGGGCTCCCAAATTAGACCTAATGTTCACATAATTGATTTATGTAACATATTTATACATTTTTTATCAAAAAAAAAATCATCACATCATAATAAAATCTACAATGCTGGGTTTGAGAATTTGAGTATTTTAGATATTGCAAAAAAAATCAAAGCTAAAACTAATTGTGAAATTCAAATAAATCCATCTAATGACCCTAGATCTTATAGATTGAATTCTGACAAATTATTAAATTCAGGATTTAAAAGAAAATATTCTGTAGAGAGTGCTATTGAACAATTAATATATTTTTTTGAAAGAAAAAAATTTAAAGCATCTGATAAAAATTTTAATATAAAAACAACTCAGCAACTGAACGTTAAATAAATGGGTAAAGAAATAAATCTTTTAAGAAAATATCCAAAATCAAAAAGAAATTTAGAGAAAAGAAAAAAAAATAAAAAAAAATCTCAACTTATCGCAAGAAAGTTTGATAAAAGGTTTTTTGATGGATCTAGAGATACTGGTTATGGAGGATTTAATTATAATCCTAAATTTTGGACTGAAGTTATAAAGGACCTTGTAAAATTTTATAAAATTGATAAAAAAAAAAACATTCTTGATATAGGCTGTGCTAAAGGATTTGCCTTAGTAGATTTCAAAAAAAGAATTCCAAAATTAAAAGTAAGGGGGATTGATATTTCTAAATATGCAATAAAAAATTCTCATAAGATGGTTAAAAAATTTTTAGATGTAGGTTGCTGCTCAAAATTACCCTACAAAGATAATTCGTTTGATTTAGTTTTAGCTATAAATACAATTCATAATCTAGACAAAAGACAATGTTCTAAAGCCATTAAAGAAATCAATAGAGTTAGTAAAAAAAATGCATTCATTATGGTCGATGCATACAAAGATCAAAAAGAAAAGAAAAAAATGTATCAATGGAATTTGACTGCTAAAACAATTATGAGTAGAAGAGAATGGAAAAAATTTTTTAAAATTAATAATTACAAAGGTGATTATTTTTGGTTTACCCCTTAAGTATGAATAATAAGATAAAATTTCAAATTTATAAAAATCTTTTAAAGATCAGGTTGATTGAGAATAAAATTGCCCAAGAATATCCAAAACAAAAAATGAGGTGTCCTGTCCATCTTTCAATAGGACAAGAGGCAATAGCCGCACCATTGGATCAACTATTTGAAAAAAAAGATATAGTTGTTAGCGGACATAGAGCACATTCTCACTACTTAGGTAAAGGTGGTGATATAAAAAGATTTATTAATGAACTTTACGGAAAAGAAAATGGATTCTCGAGAGGTAAGGCTGGTTCAATGCACCTTTACGATAAAGATAACGGGTTTTATGGTAGTTCACCTATCGTAGCAAATATTATACCTGTAGGCGTTGGAATAGCATTATCAAATAAATTAAAAAATAATAATAAAACTGTGATTATTTTTTTTGGAGATGGTGCTACAGAGGAAGGTGTTTTTTATGAGTCTTTAAATTTTGCTGCAATACATAATTTAAAGATAATATTTGTTTGTGAAAATAATCTATACTCAGTTTATTCTAATTTAAATTTTAGACAGGCTAAAAATAGAAATATTTCAGATATTGCCAAATCTTTAAAAGTAAACTCAATTAGAGCTAATGGAAATAATATTGATAGTACTATTAAGGCATTTGTTTCTGCTAAAAGTTATTTCATTAAGAAAAAAAAGCCTATTTTAATTGAATTTGAAACATATAGATTCATTGAACACTGTGGTCCTTATGATGATGATCACTTAAATTATAGAGAAAAAAAAGAAGTTAATAAATGGAAAAAAAAAGATCCTTTAAAAATTCTATTTAAAAGTTTAAACAAAAATCAAAAAAGTGACTTAATGAAATACTCAAATAATTTAACAAAAAAAATTGATAAATTATTTTTAGAATGTAAAGCTTCAAAGTTTCCAAAACAATCAGTAGCATTTGAAGGTTTGTATGAAAAGTAGAATTAAATTTTCTAAAGCAATAAATAATGCTTTAAGATTTGCACTCAAAAAAGATAAAAATTTAATTGTTTATGGTCTAGGTGTGACCGACCCAAAAGAAATATTTGATACAACAAAAAATTTAAAAAAAGAATTTGGTAATAATAGGGTATTTGATATTCCAAATTCTGAAAACGCTCTTACTGGAATAGGTATAGGTCATGCTTTAAATAAGGGGAGAACAGTATTTACTCATCAACGATTAGATTTTTCTTTCTTGGCGCTTGATCAAATTATTAACAATGCTGCAAAAATTTTTTACACATCTGATGGAAAGTTTTCCGTTCCTATTACAATTCGATTAATTGTTGGCAGAGGTTGGGGACAGGGCCCTAATCACTCACAAGCATTGCAATCAATATATGCCCACATACCTGGGTTAAAAGTAGTTTCACCCTCAAATCCAAATAATGCTCAGGAGCTTCTTGTTGCAAGCATTTTTGATAATAATCCAGTAATTTTTATAGAGCATAGATGGCTACACGAACAAACTGGCGAAATTAATAAGATCAACAAAATACCTAAAATCAAAAATTCTAATAAAATTTTTAATGGCAAGGATTTAACTATTGTAAGTAATTCAATTATGACGATTGAGGCGATAAAAGCTTGCAAAATTTTAAGAGAAAATTCAATAAATTGTGATTTAATCGATTTACTATCTATCAACCCTTTGGATAAAAAAAAAATTTTAGAATCAGTTACAAAAACTGGAAAATTAATAGTTCTAGATATAGACCATGGATTCATATCTCTAGCTAGTGAAATCATTTCGACTATATCTACATATAATGTTAAGTTATTTAAAAAAGCCCCAATAAAAATAGCAATGCCTAATTTTCCAACACCCACAGGAATTAGCTTAACTAAAAATTTTTATCCAAACTTTACTGATATTTTAAAATCTGCGCAAAAACTCACAGGAAGAAAAATAAAAATTCCAAAACACTTTATTGATGAACTAAAGACTCACGATATTCCACACAAAAATTATACTGGACCCTTTTAATGAAAAAAACTGTAATAGTTATTGGCTCAAGTTCATTTAGTGGATCATGGTTTGTAAAAAAAATGATTGAGGAAAATTTTAGAGTAATTGGTTTTAGTAGAAGCAAAATAAAGAGAGAGTATAATTTTATAAGCTCTAAAAAATTTACCTTTTACAAAATTGATATAAATAAAGATTTTAAAAAAATGGTTAAAATAATTGAAAAAAACAAACCTAGCATCATAGTAAACTTTGCCGCTCAAAGCTTTGTAAGGACAAGTTGGGATTCTCCAGAGGACTGGTTCAAGACAAATACTTTATCATCAATCAAATTAGCTCACTATCTTAAAAATCAAAAATTTTTAAAAAGATTTATTCAAATATCAACTCCTGAAATTTATGGCAACATAGGTAATTTTAAAAATAACTCAAACTATAATCCAACCACTCCCTATGCATTATCAAAATTGAGTTTTGACTTATATTTGAAAATGCTCATTAAAAAATATAAGTTTCCTGCTATTTTTGTTAGATCAGCTAATGTTTATGGTGAAGGTCAACAACTTTATAGAATAATTCCAAAAGCAATAATAAAAATTAAAAAAAATGAAAAATTATTTTTAAACGATATGGGAGAAGTTTATAGGTCATTCATTCATATCTCAGATAATTCTGATTTAATATTTCAAGTTATCAAAAAAGGTAAAAATGGTGAAGTCTACCATCCGTCAACAAATAAACTTATCTCTTTAAAAAAACTAGCTCTTATTATTTGTAAAAAATTGAATTCAAACTTTAAACATTCTGTCATTTTAAAAAAAAATAAAACAACAGATGATAAATATTATAATATTTATTCTAGCAAGGAACTTAAAAAACTAAATTTTAAACCTAATTTTATTAGTGTAGAGAATGGCGTAGATAGGACTATAAATTGGATCAATAAAAATTGGAAAGTTTTTAAAAACAAAAAATTAGAATATGCTCATAAAAAATAATAAAGTTTTTTTTCTTGATAAATTAAACAGACCTCTTAAAAAATTAAATAATCTTGTTTTACCTGAACCAAAAAAATACCATGTTTTAGTAAAAATTTTATTTAGTGGGCTGTGTGGAAGCCAAATTATGGAAATAAATGGAAAAAGAGGAAAGGATATTTATTTACCTCATTTATTAGGACACGAAGGCTATGCAAAAGTAATTAAGGTAGGTAAAAAGGTGAAAAAATTAAAACAGAATGACTTTGTTTTGCTCACCTGGATAAAAGGAAATGGTGGTCAAGAAAGCAATATACAAATAAAAAATGGAAAAAAATTTATTAACTCAGGACCTATCAATACTTTTTCAAATTATGCTTTAGTTTCAGAAAATAGATGTATTAAAGTTGAACATATAAATAATAAAGCAATTTCCCCAATTTTAGGCTGTTCTTTACCAACAGGTGTTGGAATTATAAAAAAAAATCTAAAACCAAAGAAAAATAAATCTTTTATTGTTAGTGGACTTGGTGGGGTAGGTATTTTTGTTTTGTTAGCACTTTTAAATTTAAATACAAAAAAAATAATTGTTATCGAAAAAAATGAAAAAAAATTAAATTATTTAAAGAAACTCAAACTTGGTATTGAATTGATTAAATTTAATAAAAATATAAAAAAAAATGTGCTAAAAAAAAATATTAATGAACTCGCAGATTATATTATTGATTGTACAGGTAATATAGTTTCTATGAATAATTGCTTAAACTTAATAAAAAAAAATGGTACCTTTATTTTTGCTTCACACCCAAATAGTAAATATAAACTTAAAATAGACCCTCATGAACTAATATCAGGTAAAAAAATATTTGGTTCTTGGGGTGGAGGAATAAATCTTGAAAAAGACAAAAAATTTTTGATTAATACTTTTAATAATCAATTTTTAAAATCTCCATTAAAAAAACTTATTAAAATATATTCATTAAACAATCTTAATTCTGCAATAAATGATTTTAAAAATGGAAAGGTATTTAAGGTAATTTTGAAACATTAAATTTAATTAAAAATGAATATTGTACTAAAGTTAAAAAAAATATTTTTTCCTATATATGTTTTTTTTTTAAAAATTTATTTATTGCCACAAAGAATATATTTTTATCTTCAAAATAAATCTGAAATTAATATAATTAACAAAAGTTTAGATAAGTACGATGGGGTTGTGGGTGTTTATAATCTAAATGTTTACAAAGAACCCTTTTCAGTTGGTGAATTTTGTTATTTTATATTTTTTTACAGATATTTTGCTGTATCTAATAAAAGAGTATCTCTTTATTTTATAAAAAGAGATAAATATAATAATAATTTTAAAAGAAGTTTATCCTTAAAAAAAGAAGAGCAATTTATTAAATGGTATTTTCAGATCTCAAAAATTTTAATTGGAAAAAAATTAATTGAAATTGATTACATAAGTTGGAATAAATTTAAGAAAAAAAACTTTCAGAATATGTATATGCCGTATAGAAATATGGTCATGAAACAAAAGCAAATAAGAGAATTTTTTGTTGCTATGTTAAATCCTTTATTAAAAAATAAACCGAAAAACTTTTTAAAAAATTTTTTACTTAATAAGAAAACTTTACATAAATATCACTCAAATAAATTTCCAAAAAATAAATATGTTACTTGGCATATTCGTAAGTCGAAAACCTGGACTCCAGAGAGAAATCTTGAAGAAAGAGATATACTGACTGTATATCAATCTATTAAAAAAAGATTTAAAAATATGAAAATAGTTATAATTTCAGACAGATACGGTTGTAATTTTGTTAAAAGACTTGATAAAAAATTTAATTTAAAACTTTTTTATTGCAAAGATTTAGGAGCATCTTTCAAAGATATGAGTTCCTCTTTATTGTCAGATTTTCATTTAGTTCTAAATAGTCAATGTTTTCTTGCCTTTAAAGGTGGTGGCCTTATTTGTGCAGCCGAATTTTCAACTACTCCTTTTTTTTGCGCCTGGACACTTGGATTAAAAAATCAACTAAAGAATGATAGATTTGTTGATATTAACAAAACACAAATTTGGCATAAGAAAAACCAGGTATGGATTAATTCTAAGCATATAGAGAGTTTTATAGAAAGTATAAAAACCTATAAAATTTAGAAAATCTATATAATAATTTTTGTTGCAAAAAATTTTGATTTAAGTATTTAATATATCATACTGAAATGCATGGTGGGAAATCAGTGTTAAATACATTGGCTGTACCTGCAACCGTAAAGCCGGAGCGCCACCCAGTTTAGTCCGCTGTTGAATGATGGCCAGGAAAAGTCTAGTTCTACAATTTTAATTAGCATCGGCACAAATTAATTAGCTTCATATGTTTTATGAAGTTTAACAATGGAGTGTTATAAGATGTTTAAAATAGGTATATTTATAAGTTTTATTTTTTTGGCAAATTCTCTTTTTGCAAAAGAAATTCCCATCATAGTTATTTCTGCTAGTAAATCCCCTCAATCATATAGTTCAGTTGGTAGTCAAGTAACTATTATTGACTCTAAAACAATTGAAAATTCTTCGGGCTCATCTTTAGTAGAACTCTTGGATAGTGAAGTACAAGGATTAAATATTTTTCAGTTGGGTGGAAAAGGATCAAATACTGGTATTCAAATGAGAGGCCTACCAAAAAGGTACTCAACTATTTATATTGATGGTGTAAAAATGTACGATCCTTCAACCCCTGATAATTCATTTTATTCAGAAGGATTATTTATGGACTCGATTGAAAGAATTGAAGTTTTAAAAGGCAGCCAAAGCTCACTCTATGGAAATAGTGCTGTTGGCGGAACAATCAATATTTTTACTAAAAAAGGTAAATTAGGTAAACACCAAAATGTTACAGTAAGAAGAGGAGATAATAAAACACAAGATTTTTTTTATTCAATTGATGGAGCTGATGAAAAACAAAATTATTTTGTTGGTTTTAATTACTATTCAACTGATGGTATTTCTGCCATGAGTAATGATACTGAGAATGACCCCTATGAAAACAACAGTTTAACAGCAAATTATGGTTATAAAATTTCTCAAAATAATAGTATCGAAAATTCTTTAACTTTTAAAGATAGTTTTGTAAAATATGATGAACCAACGGCTGGAAGAGATGATACAAAAAATTCATCAGATAATCTTGAAGCTCACTATAGTTTTAAATTTAAAAATACCAACAACAACTTTAAGAATACGTTTGGTTTTAGCAAGTCAGCTACATCAAGATTTGTAACTAAGTACACAGGTAGAACTAATCGGTATGAGGGATTTAAAGACATGTTTACCTATTTGGGTGAATATAATTTTAACCTAGACAGTAAAATAATTTATGGATCCGATGCAGAATTTTTTAAAGGAAAATACCCTACAGATCCTGGAAACAATCTAACAACAGATGAAGAAATTCATTCTCAATATGTTGATTATCAATTTAGGCCTTATGAAAATATCTATGCAACCATTGGGGGTAGAAACGATATACATACTACAGCTGGAGATGAACAATCATACAGAGTTACAGCGGCTTATGATCTTGGTGGTAACAGTAAGATTAGATCGTCATACGGAACTGGCTTTCTTTTTCCAGCCTTATATGAAACTGGCCAGTATGGTTGGTCAAATCAAGATAAGGATAAAATAAATGCTGAAAAAACTACTAGTTTT
>Ga0209630_10000997_pt1 | contig 31638 bp, 10 predicted proteins | sample COG_01_FD_184745 | JGI IMG/M metagenome (GOLD analysis project Ga0209630, IMG submission 184745) | Pelagic Microbial community sample from North Sea - COGITO 998_met_01 (SPAdes) (version 2) | ecosystem: Environmental > Aquatic > Marine > Neritic zone/Coastal water | place: Helgoland, sampling... | reverse complement strand
CAACAAAGCCTGTTGTTCTCTCTGTCTTCTTCTTCGTCTCTCCTCTTCTCGTTCTCTCTCCTCTCTGTCACTCGTCACCACCGTTTTCGCGTGCATCGCGCGCTGCGGATGCTCGTTCTTTCGTCTCATTTTCATTAGTAAAAGCAATTCAGGAGTGATGATTTATATCACACATCTGCGCGCGAATAATGAAGAAAAAGAAACGAACAGAAGAGATATTTGTGATTTTATGTACGAAAGCGCTGAAGGTGTTTTCTATTCTAAAATACATGAGTTCAGAAGTAAAACGATGCTACTGCTCCTCCGGACGACGACGCCACCGCGAGGCATCGACGCGCGTGGCCGAACGCTCTCGGTGCGCGCCGCGTTGTTCCGTTGTTGGTATTGGCGTCGACGCCGCCTCGTCGGCCCCGTTGGCCGACGGCGATGGAACGTCTCTGCAGTTGTTGCTGCTGCGGCGGCGGCGGCGGCGTTTGTGGAGCGGCTGTGTTTACTTCCTCGTCGTTACTTCGGTCGTATAATCGTTGGTTTCCGTTTTCCGTGCGTCTTTTACGGATCACGTCTTGGTTCGCCACGTCTTGAATCAAATTCTCGACGGCGTTTCTTCCCAAGCCGCACTCTTGTAAAGCGCGAAACAAGGAGTTTTTGGTATCGCCGCGATCGATGCGGAAACCTAAATCAATCATCCATGAGGCGACTCTTCGTATACTCGCGACGTCTTCGCGTTGGCCGTGGGCCCAGATGACGTGCGAGAACGTGCGCTCGTTTGGATTGACGTCGTAGTCTTCCATCATTTCGCGAACGACGCGTTCGGCTTCGCCGGTGTCGCCATCGGTACAATACGCCGCCACCACGGTGGTTAAAGGCACCACGTGCGGTTTGATTTTATACTCCTCCATTAACGATTTACACCGCTCTTCGGCCATCACCGGGTCGCACGCGCGCGCGTAGGCTTTGGCGACGGAGGCGATGACGAACGAATCGATTTTGATTTTGTTTTTATCTTTGCGCATGGCGGTGAGATATCGTTCGGCGTTTTCCGTGTCTCCCGAATTCGCCCAATACTCGAGAAACATCGTGTACGTTTGAACGTCCGGTTTTACGCGCATTTTCTCCATATCCCACGACCCTCCGCCTTGTAACTCTCTGAAAATAACCTCCGCCGCTCGAGGATTGCCCGATTTCAAGTACCCTTTCAACAGCATGTTGAAAATTGGTAACGACGGCGCCACGTTCGCCCATCGCATTTTCTCCAGCAGTTTTCGTCCTTTCCCGATGTCGTCGTTGTTGCAGTAGTAATCGATGACCATTCCGTACGACGCGGCGACTGGTTTCGTGACTAATTTACTCGCCATCTTCTCTAAATCGTACTTTTCATTGTTCCATCGTTCAATCACGGTCTCCGCTTCTTCGGGATCGTTGTTTTCTATGCATCCTTTTATGAACGCGTTGTAAGTCCGTTCCGACGGCACGACTAAATGCTTCTCCTCCATAATTCGCAACGTTCGATAAACCTTTCTATATTCCCCGTTCCTCGCGTACGCGTTGATAATCTCCGGATGCGTCGCTCGATTCGGTTTCGCTATTTTATCCTTCATCCCTTCCATATCCGGTCGATCGCACAAACCAATCTCCTCCACCCACGAATCCACGAACTGCATCGCCTCGTCCGGTTGATCATTTTCGCAGTACCCGTGCGCGATTGCGTTAAATATAGCCGCGTCGCAATCAAACTCCACTCTGGCTTCCTGATTGAAAATCTCTTCCGCCTCCTTCGCTTTATTCTGTTTCCCGAGCGCGCAGATCAAAGACGTGTACGTCTTCATCGTCGGTCGATGGCCGGAATCTTTCAGTTTCTTCAATTCATACCGCGGGTCGTCGTACGCGTATTCTTCTAATTTCGTTCTTGCAGTTGTCTTTTCTGTCGTCGTTAAACCTTCTTTTTCTTCTTCTTCTTCTTCTTCGTCCTCGCGAGACCAAGACGACGACGACGACGAAGCACCACCAAAACCAGCTTCTTCAAAATCCCTCCTCTTCGCCCGTTGTCCTCTCAACCGCCCTTTGTCGCTGTTGTTGTTGTTCTTATTCCTCGTTCTCGTCGTTAAACTCGTCTTCTTCCCGATCGTAATCATCCTCTGCGTCGCTTTGTGCACCGCAAAACACGACGCGTTTCGCGCGCATTTTCTGCATCGAAATCGTTCGTCGTGATACGCTAAGTGCGATTTGTCCTGCGGGTTTCTTCTTTTCTCTTCCAAAAAGTCTTCCTCGTTCTCGTTCTCTGTCTTCTTCATCGGCGTCTCTCCTCCCCGAGGACGATCTCGTCGAGGGGACGACTTCCGCTCGTCCAGCATCTCTCTCCTCTCTCTCGCGCTCTTTTCTCTCGTCTTTTCCCTTTGAGACGATATCTTTTTTGCTTTTGCTTCATTTAGGTATTTAGGGTGTTAGAGTAAGAAGTTCTACTGCGTAAGTGCGCATCTCGTACTCAAATTTTGCTCGATGAGTGCTTCTTTCGTACTCGTCAGTCTGTACGGCTTACTCTTTAAGTAACTTGTTTTTCGAGAGCTTTCAAGTGCTCCATTATATCCATATCTTTTAACAGACTTAAAATGTTGCACTCGAGCGTATCTGTCGTCGTCGGGGCATCCTCGGTGGTCAGAGCGCCCGGCATTCCTCGTCGCCGAGAAGAGAAAAGCAGTAGGAGTGACGCCGCGAGTAAAGGATGCGTCATCGGTCGGTCGTCGTTCGTTGGAAGGTGCTCGACGTCGTCGTCGTCGTCTCGTTCGGATTATCTTTCGCACAAGCGGCAGAGGAGGAGTAGGACCAAAGTGAAGACGACGGGCGAGGGCGAAAGGAGTCGCGACGAGAATGCGAAGAATAAAAACAGAGTTTGGAACACGACGAAAGGAATCGCGGAAACCGTGGACGACGACGCGGAAGAAGAAGAAGAAGAGTGCGGAAGCGAAGACGAGGAGTGCCAGGAAATCGCAGACCACCTCAGGCTGAAATCCGGGGTGCTCTTGGACGACGTTTTACCGATCGGGACGCCGATACAAAAAGTAGCAGTAGAAGAAGGCGAAGGAATGAGAGTAAACGGAGGAGGAGGAGGCACAGAGGTGATGGTGGATCCAATCGTGCAAGAGCAAGTGGAGCGGGCGAACGAGAAGCGGATCGATCGAGGGTTGGGGCAACGCAGAGCGCTGTCGGCGGAGACGAGGTCGAGACCGTTCGTGCCTTTAGGAGGGGAGGTGTTGCACTTGGCGTGGATGAGAGAGTACGACGAGACTGGGAAGTTTACCAAAGAGGAAGGGGAGGCGTATCGGGAAACGATTAAGAGTTTGTTGTCGCACTATACGACGCCGGCGTGGAAAGTGACGAGCGTTTTGGACGGCGTCGCGAGAGGGTGGTCGGACGTGGTGTTGGATTTAGGCGCTGGGTTTAATTGTCGTTTGCAAAGACACTCTGAGTTTGAAACGTTAACGCTGAGTGGTCCCGGGCGATTGCAGGATGAAATTTCGGCGCCGATTAAACCTTGGAGTTGGTTGTTGCCGACCAATTGGTTGGCGGATATTCCCGGGAAAGTATTTTTGATTCAACATTTCGTAGTCAGGTTAGACCGAGAAACCTTCGCGGAAACGATAGACAGAGAGACGTTGAATGGAGAGTGGTTGACGTTGAATGGAGTGGCGGATAAAAATAGTGCGCACGATCCGAGCGAGATTGTCGCGGACGCCGGCGTGGTTTCCAACGATTTACAGCGGTCCCGGTCGTTGTTCGAGGACGTGGACTTATCGAGCGACGCGAACAGTAGAACGGCGTTGAGACAATTAGAAGCCGCGAGGCAAGCGTTAGCATCGAGAGTCATGTCCAGAGACTCGTCGTATTTCGAAGACCCGTTGACGACGACGTCGAGTACGAAAGGCGCGTCCAAAGAAACGTTTCGAGATAGCGAATTGGATTGGGAAGTGGGCGCGTTTGCCGGCGCCAGTCTCGGAGACGGCGCGAAGATTTACGTCAACTATCAACTCGACGAGGACGGTGGCACGCAGTGTTTAGTCACTGTCCCACCGGGGAAAGAAACTTTCGATCGCGCCATGCGTCAAATCCAACGCTTGACTATTATCGAGCAGTATCGATTGCTGATTCTCTCTCGATTACCGAAAGCCAAAGCAAAACGACAAGCGTTGGCGCAATTGCAAATCCAATACGATACCGTTTCCTCGGTGTTGAGAAAATCGAGAGCGTCCAACACGGATTACCGCAATCAACAAGAAATGTTAACGCAAGTCGCGGACCTCGAATCCGCCGTCGCCGACGTCGTAGCGAAAACGCGCATGCTCGCGCTCTCCGCTCAAGCGTACCAACAAATCATCGAGCTTAAATTTACCGAAGCGCAGTTGAAACGATTGAGCTATAGCGCTCGATTCCTTCCTCTCTTCGTGAAAAAACGCTTAGACCCGGCGCTATCCACCATCTTCTTTGCCTCAGAACAAGCCGAAATCCTCTCCGCGGCGCTCTCCAGAACGACAAACTTGATCCAAGCCGCCGTCGAAGTCAAACTCCAACGCCTGAACGAATCCATCGCTTTATACGGTTTAATCTTCACCGTCGCCTCGGTCGGGTTGGGTTTATTGCAAGCCTGGAGAATCGGCAATTTAGGCTGGCTCATCAATTTCACCAAAACGTGTTTCTTAAAGACCATGGCGTGGATATTATCGAACTTTGGCCATCTTTTCGAACACTTTCACATATACGGGTTGGCGTAAAAGGAGTGAAAAATCAGCTTTTCGGCGGTAGCCTCGCGGTAAAAGGAGTGAAAAATCAGCTTTTCGGCGGTAGCCTCGGCGGCGGGAACGACAACAACACCAAACCGAGTTTCACATGTACATTGCGCGCGCATACCACACACACAAACACACAGAAAGACAGACAGACAGAGAGAGAATGAATGTAAACATCGTTGGTTTGTAATAATACTACTCTCTGGTAGTAGTACTACGCGGTATGCTTCAAAAATACTTCTTTTGTAAAGAGCAGGCAAAAAATCTGTCTTTTTCGCGAGCGTTCTGGGCCACGAAAACGACTACGTCACACGTGGCTTTAACTACCTCACTACTCCTCACGCACGTAACACTAACAACAACACTAATCAAAATGTTTTCTCTCTCTGCCGCTCAATTTGCTTCCACGGCATCCTCTGCCTCTCTCCGATCGTCGCAAAAATCGACCAAGAAATCCGTTCGCTCGTCTTCGATGATCGTGAAGAACACCGCGTCGATGGACGAGATGGATTCCACGACGACGTCATCATCATCATCCGACATGGTTGACATCGACTCCGCCATGCAACGCGCGGAATCACCGACGATGAACAACGGACAAACGTACTCGGAAAACAAACCGGAAACGTTCAAGGAAATAATGGGCTTCGCCGGGTGGGCGCCCGAGGTGATCAACTGCAGAGCCGGGATGGTGGCTTTCGTTGCCGCCATGGGGGCGGAAATGCAATCTTACAACCACGAGACGTTCGGCGCGCAATTGCACGACCACGTGTTTTCCCTCGTTTTTGCGAGTTTATTGATCACCGCGGCTTCGTTTATGCCGTCGATGCAAAACGCGGAGAAGTACACGTCGAAGCCGTCGTCCAAACCGTACGGGATTTTTACCCCGGAAGCTGAAATCACGAACGGCAGAATGGCCATCATTGGTTTGGTCGCCGCCACGGTCGCGGAGAAAGTTATGGGCCACGGGATCTTCGCGTAATTAGAGTTCGTATAAAAACAAAATATCATTTAGTAAAAGTTCTTTTTTTGTAATTACTGCTGGCTACAATTTGTATATATCTATTGTTTCATCATCATCTTTATCTTTCCCTCGGTTTCGCCTCGAATGTCGATCTTTTCGTCGACGTGAAAATTAGTTCGTCTTCTTCGTGTTTCCCATCGGAGCCGCATCGCTACTACTCAAATCTTCTGGATCCTTCCCGGTGACTAAATACTTAAGCGCGTTCCTCACGATCATTCGCGCCCAGTAGACGTTCAACATGCTCGGAATCGGCAGCGTGGTAAACGCGACGATTTTCTCCCCGACACTCAACGCGTTCCAGGAGCCAAAAATGAACGCCTTCAACATCAAAGGAATCACCAACACTCGGACGCCAAGAAACAACGGAATCCAGGCTAACCCGTTCAAGACGTAAAAAGCGCTCTTTTCTAACTTGCATTTCAACAAAAACCATCGAGTGCTCATGTTCGAATTCGTCACTTCGCTCACGAGAAAGAAATTGACGAAATAGACGCACCGCCCGGCGAGAACGGCGTACGGCCAAATGCAAATAGAAAACACGTGATGGACGATGAATAAATAATACGCCTTCTTGCCACCGTACGTGGCCTGTTGCCCTTTCGGATCTTCCAACATCACCGCTAAATCCCACGCCATGTACCCCAAACTTAAACCGCACGCCCGAACCGTATCCAACGAAGCGCGATGCACAAACTTCGTCCCATCGCCACCATCAAACGTCAATATCGCCGGCAACGCGAACAAGGTCACGAAAAACGCCGGAAAGTACGTGTCCATGTTCGTGTGCCAAATCTTCTTATCCGAATCAGACACGCGCGCCCAATACTTTCTGAAAATTTTCGGCGAAAGCAACACGCTCGATACCGTCGCGCACAGGCAAAAAGTAATCGCGAACAACACGTACGCGAAAAATATGCTCGCGACTTCTAAACTCGCGTCATTCTTTCTCAATTTTAACGACGGTAAAACCTTCGTCAGTACCATCGCACTTTTTCCTCGAAAGTGTTCCTCCACGAACAGTTGCACCGGCAGTTTCACGTGCCGGTCGATGTGGTCCAAGATTGTGTTTCCAATTTTAAAGAGTACTCCTGTTGGTATCATTATCGATGAGTTTAAAAGACTCACACCTTTTATGCGCGCGTAATACGTGACGGGCTCGATGCTCTCTGATATATTCTCTACCAGTCTTGGAGGAGCGCAAAACCAGCGCGTCTTTTATGCAGAGAGAGAAAGAGAAATTTGCTTTGACTTTCCCAAGAGTTTAATTTGTCACAACACCTCACGGGAAAAACATTCTTCACTCTGAACCGTCGTCGGAGAGGGACAGAGAGAGAGAGAGAGAGTTACGACGACGACGACGCAAAGTTGATTGATTAATGCGCAATCTTGAGAAAGGGAAAAGAGCGTTTTTATTTCTGGTTCAGCGTGTATCATCACAACAACATAAACAACAACACTTTAACACCTTCAGCAGTCGGAGCAACGCAAAGAGGATGCCGCCGCCGAAAAAGAAAGAGGAACACCTACCACTCACGGCCGCTCGGTTCGGCCGAGTGAAGAATACTCTGAAAATGGGCATCGTTGGTTTACCGAACGTCGGGAAGAGCAGTTTGTTCAACCTTTTGACGAAGACAGCGCTCGCCGCGGCGGAGAATTTCCCGTTTTGTACCATCGAACCGAACGAGAGTCGGTGTCCTGTTCCGGACGAGCGATACGAATACTTGTGCAACCTGTGGAAACCGCCGTCGATGTACCCGGCGTTTTTGCACGTGACGGATATAGCGGGGCTTGTTCGCGGCGCGAGCGAAGGCGCGGGATTAGGCAATGACTTTCTTTCGCACATACAAGCTGTGGATGGGATTTACCACGTCGTGCGAGCGTTCGATAGCGACGAGGTGATACACGTGGACGACTCCGTCGACCCAATACGTGATTTAGAAACTATCAACCACGAGTTGTGCGCGAAGGATTTAGCGGCGTTGAAGAGAGCCATTACGGACGAGGAGAGAGACGTGAAGAAATCAAACGGGATGAAATTGTCTCAGCTTTTTAAGGATACCATGGCGAAAGTCGAGCAGATGTTATCGAACGATTTACCTATTCGGTCGGGAGAGTTTAGCACTCCAGAAATTGACATGATCAAAATGAAACTCGGGAATTTGATCACCACGAAACCGATGATCTATGTTGTCAACCTGACGAAGAAGGACTTTATTCGGAAGAAAAACAAATGGTTGGTAAAAATTCACGCGTGGATTAAGGAGCACGGCGGAGGGACGATGATTCCAGCGTCAGTCGAATACGAGCAAGAAGCGTTCGATATAGGCGAAGAAAATTTAGAAGCGTTTGAAAAAGAAAACGAAGGCGCGAAGTCAATTTTGCCGAAGATGATAGTTCAAGGCTACAAAGAGCTGAATTTGATATACTACTTCACCGCAGGCGAGAAAGAAGTGAGATGTTGGACAGTGCAAGAGGGCGCGTTGGCGCCGCAAGCGGCTGGGGTGATTCACACGGATTTTGAGAGGGGCTTCATCAAAGCAGAGGTGTGCTCGTTTGAGGATTTCAAGTCAATCTCAACGACGAATTCGATGGCGGAAGTGAAAGCCGCCGGGAAGTACAGACAAGAAGGTAAAACTTACGTCGTTAAAGATGGCGATATCATTCATTTCCAATTCAACGTCACGGCGGCGAAGAAGAAATAAGAAGAAAGTAAAAACGCATGCATAAATAATATGAAATAAAATATACACACGGCTAAAAAGACCCCCTCTTCTATGACTAATTATTTCATCTCTCTACTGTTGTTCGTTGGCTCGAACGCTCGAGACTAACTTCAATTTTGCCGCCGCCATAGCGTTGTGCTCGTCCAACTGTTTCGAGTACTGATTAACCTGGTTAAAAATCAAATACGTTTCCAATCTGCTCGGTTCGTTCTGCGTTCTCGTGTCTGGATTTTCTTCGCTCAGCGGCGCCAGCCCGCTCTTTTCTCTCTGCGCGTTCTCCGCTTTCCTCTTTTGCAACCACACGTTCTTTTGTTGCTGCAACCGATGGTTCGCTCGATGATAATACGCCACTTTTTGCTGTTCGCTCCCTAAATCGTCCATTGACTCGCTCAAAAACTCCAAACTTTTCGTCGTGAACGTGTTCGCGTTCAAGTGTAATCGATTCAAATCTTCCTCGGTTAATTTATTCTCGTCTCGTTCAATCTTTCCGTCTGCGTTCGCGTCCAACTGCTTCATCATCGCGCTGACCAACACCGAATTACTCACCACCATCGGTACCTCCTCGATTACGTCGCTCCATTTCAGTCCTCGATCCTTAATCTTGCTCGTTTCAAATTTTCCGTTCACTTCTTTGTGCGTCTTCAAAAACGCATCCGTCAAGCGAATAGCTTTCAATCCAAACTGGCCATCCGAATCGTTCACCGTAGGGTCGTAAATTATACAAACGCACCTCTCAATACTCTCCGCGTAATCAATAAACGTTTCGATCAACTCTTCGGTAAAATACGACCCCATAGTCGTCGATTGGTACCACCCGACTGTGTTATTGTCCACGTTCACCTCTCGCAACATTCGCATCATCTCCAACTGATAATGCGCCCCTTCTTCCTCCTGAATGTCTTCGTTAGTGTTGTTATTCTCCGAAGACGATTGCGACGGAAACGGAAACGAACTCGTCACCTCTAACGTCGACCCGACGTCCAAACCGAGCAATTGTCCCGTCACTAACGACGGTTGCGAATCTCGCGCGTGCTTCGCGATTTGCAGAATCACCGAGCCGTCGATCTGTACCGAATGCAACGGAGGCGTTTCCGGGACCGATGCTTTTTCCTTCTCCGCCGCGGGTTTCGACGCCAACGCCGCGAACGAAGAGGACGACATTTTATCTCTCGCTGCTGCTGTTGCTCTCGATAGAGAGATTCTTTTTCTTCTTAAGTCTGGTTTTGTTTCGTATACCTCTCGAAAGATGAGGATGTGATGAGGAAAGCCCTGATTTTGTGGCGCTTCAAATTGTCACAAATGATGGAAAAAGACAAAACAAGAAGAGAAAACAGAAACTACTTTTTCACTCTTTTATTAGTACGTTTTCTTTTATATAAATACGTGTGTGTGTGCGCGCGCGTGGTTTCTCTCTCTCTCTCTCTCTCTTTCTCTCTCTGAACTCTTTTCTCGGGTCGATTTTTTTTCTCTCTTTGCGTGTTCGCTCGCTCGTTCGTTCTTTTACGCGCGGTTCTTTTTTAACTCGTTCGCGACGCGATCGATGAATTGTTCGGTCGTCGCGCCGGACGGGCCGGATAAATCTCGCGTCCCTTTACCTTCGCGGAAGAGTTTGTGCATGATGTTTCGAATGCTCGTGGTGAAATCGACCATTTTTTTGTGGTTTTCTTTCGTGTCGTGGGTGAAACTGGCGTGGTTCATGGCGCCGATGAGACCTTCGACCATGCCGAGTGGATTTAAGCTCGTTTCTTCGCCTCGTAAGCGCGCTTCGTCCATATCGGTGACCGTGCCGTGAGAAGCTTCGAATTCTTTGATGTACGTGCCGTCTGGAGCGACACCGACGAGGTTGGAGGTGATGAAACCGGGTGATTTGTGCATTTGCGCCAACTCGTCGGTCAAGACGTCGCCGTCGTAGTTGTGCGCAGCCATGCCAAAGTTCCCTTGGGTCCATTGGACCAATTTCATCGTCGCGGCGTCGGAGAGGAGATGCACTAACTCGGCGTCTTTCTCGGCGACGATCTTTTGCGCGATAAATTTCGCTTTGAAGTCGCTGTCGTAAACGTCTTTCATGATTTTCCAAAACGGTTCTTGCCATTTGAAGACGGTTTTCTTCGTGACCACGTACGGTTTTACGCCAGCTTCTAAACACCTCTCGAAGAAAAACTTGGCTAAATTGTGGACGTTATCGTACGCGTTATCGTACGTCACCACCGCGGAAATTTCGTCTTTGCACTCTCTCTCGTCCACCACAATCTCCTTCCCGGCGTCCGGCCCGTCCTTCGGGATGAACGTCGTCTTCAACGTCCCTCTCCCAACATTCTTCCATCCAGCCGCGTACTCCCCGCCCACCGCGTGTCTCTCAAACAACACCGGACCTTTATACCCCAACTCAATCCCATCGATATGAATCGTATCCCTAGAAATAGTAATCCCATTCCACCCTCTTCGCATGGCGCCGTTCGGCGACCCCCACGTCTTCTTCAACCCGAGTCGCTTCACTTGGTCCGCCGTCGGCGTAATCGTCGGCTCTTTAAATATCGCTTTCAACTTAAACCCAGCCGTAACGACGTCTTTCAACACCTGGTCGTTCGTCTCGTCCCTATTTTTCGCGCTCAAATCAAAATGTTCCCACTTTGAAGTATCCACCGCGGGCGCGATCCATTTTTCCTTGACCAGGTCCATCACGTATTTCGTCATCTCTTCGCCTGCGACGTACACCATCGGCGCGGCGACCAAGAGTTTTTTTTCAGAAGAAGACGCGTACGATCGCGCGATCACGCTCGACGCTTCTCGAAACCCAGATCGACGGCGACAACCAGTCGTAGCACTCGTCACAGTCGCAGTAAAACACCGAGAGGAAGAGGAAGAGGACACGTCGTGAGCACCGCGACGCCGAGTCCACGTTCCCGAAAACGAAGTCATCGTCGAACCGTTATTACGATTGTTGTGATTGTTGCGCGAGAGCGGCGGCGTTGTTTGCGCGAAGGCAGAAGAAGAAAAAGACGCCGACGACGATGCGACGAGGGTAACGATGCTCTTCGTCGCGTTCGTCCTCGTTTTCGATGATAACGGTGATGATGATGATGTCGTCGTGATCATCTTCGCAGAAGCAATCGCTCTTCTCGCCGCCATGATGCTCGAGAGTGATAAAAGTTGATTTTTTTTTTGCGCTTGTTTTTTATGAAAACAGAAGAGTTTTTTGAAAAAAATCGCACTTACGATTTTTTTTGCAAAACAGAGCAAAAAGCGCCATAAAACACTTTAAAAACGACCACTACACACGCACACGCTTTAAGTTTCTTTGCGCGCTTTTCGCGTTTGGAGATTTGTTCCTTTTAAAACTCAAAGTTGGGGAGAAACGACTCTCTCTGCTCTTTCTCTCTCTCTTTTTCTCTTCTTTAGCCGCGAGAAAAGGAGCACATCGCGACGAGAACACCGCGAGAAGAGCACAAATCATCATCAGAATACGGTTATATCATCACATCACGCAGAGAGAACATTTCACGCAGAAGAGAGATTTGAGTCAAAAGAAACATGGGGAAAGTGGCGAAACCGGCGCGCACTTTCGACGCGGTGCGCGTGTTCTCTCTCATCGCTTTTCTTTAAAGTCGTTTTCTTCGTTTCGTTCTTCTTTTTTCTTCTCTCTCTGACGGCGTTTTCTCTCTCTCTCTCTCTTGAAACACAACGAACAGTCCCCGCGAATGTCGGCGTTGATTGCGAAAATCTTGTCGTACACAACAACCGACGACAAAAACGCGTTGACGACTTTGGACGAGAAGGACATGGGGGGAGAAGAAGAAGAACGTCATGTTCACGATCGCGTCGTCGATATCTCGAGCGCAATCGCGGACGATTTGAGCCCGCAATTCGTTTGGCACTTGGGGAAAGGCGAGTTTTTACACTGGGTGGATGTGTTTAACGCGTTTGACTCGTATTTGTCAAACGCGACGAGTGGTTTTACGACTACGACGGCGAAAAAGGATTCAAAAACGCATTTTTCGGCAACGAGGATAGCGCACGAAGCGGCGCCGAATTACATCTCCAAGACAGACGTGTGCTCGTTTTTGATCGCGTGCGGGGAAGGAGCGAGAGGCGGGGATGGCGGAAGCGGTGAAAATGCCGAGGAGGGCGTAGACGACGACTCGCGACAAAGACGAGAACGACGAAAAAGGGATTCGATGAAAAGGAAGAAGACGTTGCTGTGGATTTTGCGATGTACGCGCGCAATTTTAGACGAGTGCTGGAATAAGCACGTGTACAATTCGTTGGAACAATTGACGAAGCTTTTACATCACGAAGATTTTGAAGTCGCGTACGAAGCGCTGCTGACGATTCACTCGGTTGCGAAGAAAACGCCCGGCACAAGAGTGAATAGGTTTGTGCCGTGCGATGGGTTGACGATGCGGTTGTTAATTTTGGCGAGAATGAACGATTACGATGAGAATGAGAACAAGCAGAAGAACGAGAAAAGAACAGAGGTGCAAAACTCATTTCCAGATTTGAAAGTTGATTTCCTATTCGGCGTGGATAACGAAGACGGCATTCAGGACGGTCAATCTTCTGTATTCGACGTCTTAGACGAATCCAATGTCTCGCGCATGTACGAAATCGTCGAGAGTATCGAGGAAGGAGGTGAAGTAGATAGTAGCAAACCCGAAAATGCCGTTGAAGCGGTCATAGATAGCCGACTCCGCGTCCAAGAAGAAGGGTTCAATAAACGGACTAAACTTCAAGAAGAAGTGTTTGAGAAGCTCTGGACTCTTCGATGGTCGTCGTTTGCAGCGAGAGATGCGCAAACAAACACGCACTACCTAAAAGACGCGCGAGTAAACGTCGCAAACCTCGCACTGGCGACTCTACTGCAATTCGGCGATTCAACGGAAGATGTTTCGTATGATTGCAACTACACTCCCACGAAAAAGCCGATTCCGTCACAGGAGATGAGGCGACTGGTTTTTCAGACGTCAACGATGCAAGAAAAGGCTTCGGAACTCGTTCAACAACTCGACGATAGAATAACAAACATTAAGAAAAACACACACAACAGTAATAGCGAGCCGCCGCTGCCGTCTTTAGGAAGAGGAAGAGGAGAAGACGCGGGGAGTGATTTTAGTACCGACGCGTCAGTAGCTGCATGGGCAATTTCGGCTCTTGTAAACGAACGAGATACATCTTCCGCAGCCGTGGAAGTTTTGCGCACGCACAAGTCTGCAACGATCTTGGAGAATTTATTCACTATTTCAGTGGAAAAACTTGTGAACGCGCCAGACCTTTCGAAGAAATATTTCGATACGGCAACGGACTCTCCAGAAGAGAGAGGAAGAGGAAAGAAGTCGACTAAGAAAAACACGGGAACAGAAGAAAGTTTTCGGTATTTTGACATTTCAAACAGCGAAAGCATAGAAGCATCTACCCTTGCCGAAGCAGCTTTCGCACTTCTCGCGAATCTTAGCACGATTGCGACAGGCTGCAACGTATTACGCGATGCAAACGCGCTCGAACCGCTCTTGAAGTTGTTCGAGCACGAACGCAGCGACCATATACCTTTCGTAGCTATATTTGCACATTCGCTAGAAATGATATTAGATTATAACGCGGATTCGAACAGAATATTTCGTGAGTCCGGCGGCGTTGCGTTACTGTGCTTGAGGCTACGCCAAGAAATTGAAACGTCTCTGAAGGAATACGACAAGATTTGCGAATCACTCAGAAGCGCGGGCGCTTCGATGAAAAATAGAGAGAATAAGAACGATGCAAAGTTATTGTCTGTCGCTAATACTGATTCACATGCGGCGCCAGGTTCTGGCTCAAAGCGCAAGAAGTCGCACGTCACGTCAGTAGATGATGACAAAGAAAGTACTCCATCACAAAGACGGAAATCTGGCGACGGCACCAGCGTGGATATTGTTGAGAAAGCCACAAAGGGAGAAGGCCTAACAGCGAATGATGTCGTTCTACCGAGTTACGTCGCCTATAGCCGCCGCGTGTTGATAAAAGCGTTAACACGTGCCTTGGCGTTTGCAATATTCGGTCCAACGGTTCCTCAGGATGCTTACGCAGCTGGTCTTGATGGTCCCAATGGGCTCAACAAAGCTATGCGTCTGGTTTTTGATAACGCTCAGAAATTTGGGGGAAGTGGCGTGACAACATTCGCTTCTTTAGTAACCGATTACCTCAACCACGATCCAACGTGCTACGTCAAACTCGAAAGTGCGGGAGTTTTTGATGCTTTATTTAGCGCGTTAGAAAATGAATCCATCGCGAATAACTCAAAAGTTTTGTGCGTTGCGCCTCAAGTCATATCGGCAACGTGTCTGCACAAAGATGGGAAGAAGAAAGTAATCAAGCGGGGCATACTGTCAAAGGTCATGTGTCCAGCTTTCACGAAGCAAATTTATCAAAAAGCTTTGAGTGCCCCAGACGTAGCCACCGCGATCGGAACGAACATAGATGAGTTATTAAGACACGTGCCTGATCTTCGCAAGGACGGCGTAGAAATGCTCTACAAAATTTTTGACGAGATCCGGAAAACGTGCGAAAAGCGCTGCGAATACTGCAAAAAATCACCTCATGCATCAAAATCACCGGTGAGCGCTTGGCGAACGTGTCTTGCCGTTCCAAAAGATGATACCAAAGGTGAAGCCAAAGGTGAAGATGCGGAGATTAGAGTCATTGAGCTGTGTTCGGAATGCGATATTCGCAAAAAGCCCGAGGAAATGGCCAAGCGCGGATGGCTCATACTGCCACCTTTACCAGATTTAAACTCAGATGACAAAAATAATGCGGAGTCAGGAAATAACTCTTCGTTACATAGATATCATCATAACGAGCGCAATAAAGCAGTAGTAGCGCGTGGAAAATTTCTTCACGACCTCATTCTGCATGCGACGCGTCTCTTGGAAGGTATCGTGCAGACAAATGAGCTCGTCCATCGTTTTTTAGCGTACAGACCAAATTCCAACTCACAAAGTATATTCGAGTCGAATTTGAGCGGAGTTGAAGTACTTACTAAAATTTTTGTCTCGAATAATCTGCCAAATATGTTTCCAACATCGGTTGCTGGGAATAACTTTTCGAGTTTACTGCGTAAATTGGCATTAAGAGTCCCAGAGGATTTCTGTTCTGCCTTTGATGCGGCGTTGAATTATGTTTTGATAGATTTTGAAGCGAGAAATAAAGACTTCAATGAGTCCGGACTGAGTGAAATGTCTAAGTTGGGGGAAGTCGATAGCGAATGCAGAACTGATCGCTTTCGCGAAATGAATTCCATTTGTAAACGTTTGGAGAATGCCACAAACTTCTTTTCGACGATGATCCGAACGTTTCCAGTAGCTTTGGGCTCCTTTTATCAAAGGCTTCTCGATCTTTGTCGCGCTCACGGTGGCGCACTCTCTTCCATCGACTTTTTAAGGGGTCACTTAATTCTAGTGGACGGAGAAGTTAAATACGACGATTCTACAAGCATTGCGGCGTTTCGGAACGCCGAAACGGCTCGATGGACGCGGGAATCGTTCCAGCGGCTTAAAGGAGCCATTGTCAGTGCATTTGTCATCATAGCACGACCGGCACCCGCGACTCCTTCTTGGGTGCGTTTAAGTAGAGAGAAATCTAAAGTATACGAGAGGACACAATGGACCTCCGTGGCAACAATTTTGTTGCAAATAGAAGACATAATGTTTCAGAGCTACGAAGAAATCGCGAAAGTGAAAAGAGATGTTCGCCAATACATCGATAAGAGACAAAATTTGCAGTTGGGTGATGGTGATAACTTTCCATGCACTTCTCTGTTCATATTCAGCGAAATTGAAGAATATGTACGCGTAGTTACCTCCGTTCTCGGATACTCTACTGAGCGCCGAGATAAGAGCCGTCGAGCCTTTGCCCCGGCAATCGTTCTCGCACGAAAATATGGCATCATTGATCTTATTTCGCGCGCTATTCTACCTGAAGTTATAGAACTCGGAGTTTTATTAACACGTGTTTCTGTCACGGAAACAGAAATCGTAAAGGCGCCGCCGAACGGGCAGATTGTGGATGCGTGTCTGCATAGCGCAAATATCTGCATCTCTACCATAATTTCTTTCTTTGAGAAATTATCGAACCTCCAAGCGTTTCCAACAATGATTACTAGATGTGAATTATATACAGCGGCATCTATTCCGATAACAGTGGACTGGGAATTATTGCTTAGTAGACTTGGAGAGCTCGGCGATGAAAGCGACGGCTCCAAGAACAAATCGAACAAATCGAAAAAGCAGAAAAGACATAAGATTGATTTTGAAAATGCAAACGACTGCGATTATTGGGTGAAAGAGCTCGAGAATCGCATGATGCAAGACGGCTGGAATATTCTTGGCCGCTCTTTCCGGGCGGCATACACAACGGAGGAAGTCTCTAAGCGATTGGGAAAATGCAAGATGCCTGAAGATTTGGGTGTTTCTTTGCACGAAGAGTGCGCTCACGTCGCATTTACAATTGAACGTGCTATATCTCGCGAATTTAATGTAAACGAAGATGGAAAAATTGATGCTATTCAGCCCCAGCTCTCATCGGTGCTTTACGCGAAAGATGTGCTCGTCAGAATCTTCAGAATACTCGCGCGATGCTTTCGCGGAACGCAGCAGGGTGGAACAGGATTCTACGAACGAGGATTGTGCGAATGTATCGAACACAACGATATAGCTAAGTATTTGGACGAAGGAGAAGACAGACAGAGGGAGCAGTCCTTGCTCCGCGATAAAGCTATTAATGATGTGGAAATTTCGCCGGAAACGTTGCAGCTCATCGTAGAGATGGGTTTCTCGGCGCGTGCTGCTCAAATGGCGGTAATGCGACTACGCGAAAGAAGTCGCACCGAAGAAATCAACGCGGAAACAATCGCTGAATATTTGCTTGCGCACCCGGAGATACAGGAAGAAGCAAACAAACATCAAAACTCGAGTAATGCTGCAACTGATGCATCCGATGGTAAAAATGACAAAGTGGCAAAATCAAAGAAAAAGATAGGTTCTCCAAAAATGAGGAAAGACTCTTCATCTGGCGAAGACGATTCGCTCTCTAAGCCTTTGGAGGAGCGTCTGAGAGAGCGAGTTCCAGAACTCACTGAATCTCTGTGGAAAATTCTTTGGCTAAAGACACATAGTGTGGCACTTGTAAAATCGAACATCGAAGTTTCAGCGAAGGATGAACAAGAATGTGAGGACGACTCTGCTTTGCTCTTTGAATTTGTCGAAGTGGTTTGCGATGCCTTCCTCCTCGATGTAAACGAAGCGAAAATAAACGACATCCGTCGCAAGTCTGTCGCTAAAATTATCATGAAGTCACCATTTAAAGGGTTTCCAGAAGCGCACGTCACGAACGAATTGCTCAGTAAGTACCTTGAAGCGTCACCTGCGAAAGAGTTGGGTAAGTTAGGTATACCACTGTATAATGATGTGTTGATAGATGCGATTGTTGGGATCCAACAACAAGCCATGTTGCTGCTTTGCTCGCGAGATTCAAACTTTCGAGAAATTTTCCAAGAGATGAATGGATTGGCAGTTGAAGACTACTTGAAAAGAATCGAGATACTTGTGGAGCACTCGCACGTTTCACTTTCAGGTCGCGAAAAAGCAACCAATATCGTTGCCGCATCACCTTTGTGTCGCTTTCGGAAGATTGCTCAAACGACCATAATGGTTCTACACATGTACGCTCAGTGGCTACCGGCAGAAAGTGGTATGCCCTCTCCACTAAATGGACCATTTTCTGATGCTAGCTCTCTTGGTGGCAATGTTAGCGCGTTTGCGAAAGAGATAGGTATAATCGGCGGCCGACCGTTTGGTTCTGTCGCCAAAGCTGAGCAAAAACGCATCATCGAGTCGCTCGATGCCATACTTCGATTTTATGCGTGGGCGCAATCGCCGAATGTCTATGAAAAACAGATGTATTCGCCGCCGACTATCAGTCCTTGTATTCCCACGGTTTTTGTCGATAGCGATGCTGCGATTGAAGCGACGAGGTGTCCTCTTACGAGAAAAAAATTGCACGAAATTCGTCAACCCGTACGATTAAAGGATAAAACGTACGAAAAGAGCGCGTTGCTTCATAAATATAATCTATGGTGTGCAATATCTGGGAGTTCAACTCTCGAAAGCTACGATCACGTGCGTCTCCTTGGCAAGGATATTCCAAACGATCACAAGGGCCCTTTTAAGACACCAGACGGAGAAACGCACGACAAGGTCGAAGTAGAAAAAGCACTCGTGACTTGCGATATCGAAGCTGCAAACTTCAAGGCCAAGTTTTACAGTAAGGTGCCTAATGCCAATAACCCAGGTACATGCGCTCCTCAGATTCAAGCCGCGTTGACACTGTTGGAGCATTTTACAAAATCCTATGAAAACGTGACAACTTGGCTCAGTAATAATAAGCGCAAAGAAGCACCAAATATACTTCTACCCAAATTGTGGGGATGCGAAGTTTTGATGCTGCTGAGATCGCTCCCGCAACACTCGTTCATTGCGTTCACCAACTTGCTAGCATCGATATTTCGCCATGTCGCAGAGGACCCAAACACGCTGCGCTACGCCATGGAATGCGAAATAAAAAAATCGCTTGAGGCTGCATTCCATTCAAGCGATGGCGGTATGGTATCGGCATCCGTATTTCTGACCTTAATGTCTCCGGTGATGGCTCGAGATGTGCACACTTTCTTCGTTGCTTTAGAAAAGTGTGCATATTGCGTACCGGTGCCAAATCCAAAAGAGAATAAAAAAGGTGAATTGCTCATTCTTCCGCGTTTTGAAACAGAGAAGAAAAATGTGAACGAATTGGGGACGGACGTGTCAAAAAACACAAAGGTAGAAAAAATCGACCGAGAATCGAACGAAGGAGATAGAATTCCACCGCCGTCAAAATCGTTTGTTCAGCTTGTCCGTACACTCCTCAAGGTCGTCAAGGGAAACACTGTGGCTGATTTAAAGCTTGCCTTTGCAGATGGCCCGGTACCGGCACCGGAAACTCTCACCACGCCGAATTCTTCAAACCTGGTCCCACTGTTTCACACTCACGATCGCTACGAAGAGCCGTACGGCCGATCAACGGATATCCATGCCATCGCAAAGGTTAAATTTGCTTTGAGACTTCTGTCAGAGTTCATAGAAGTACACGCTGCTGCTGGTGCGGTCCTCGTAGAGCTCGATAAAAGTGATGCGTCTGTTGGAGGGGTTTTGACGCACACGTTTTGCAGATTGATCTCAAAGGAGACGACTTCTTGGAATGAGAAATTAACTGCGCTGGGAATACACGAGCCGCCAACGTGTCCAGAGCAGATTCCTTCCGGCATAAACGGTTATAAAAACAATAGTTTCCCGGCTTGGCAAGGAGCAGAACGTGCGGCGCATTTTCTAGCGACGTGTACGATTCGCGTTCCGGGCTGTCGAGAGTTATTCTTCTCAATGGTTGCTCAATTACTTCAGAATGATTTTACTGTAGTTTCCGGCTCGTACAAGTCGCAGAGTAGTAATGCGCGATACCAAGGACATCTTCGCGCTGCTCTGGATATTCTCGCGACGATTGTGGCGCATTGCATGCCTTCGCGATCAGAATCTATAAGGGACATATCGAATAAACTCTCTTCTGCCAATTTTCAAAATGGCGAAACACTCGCTGCAATGCACCGCCACAAAATTCTTCCGTTGCTTTTGAAATCTGTAGAGAATCACTGCGTTGATGAACTGCAAGGCGGCAATCGCCCTGAGCTCGGTATTCTAGACGCAACACTTACCGTCATAGATAAATTATCGAATGTGTACGAAAAAATGTCGAAGGAAATCCCCGCATCTGGAGATCAAGATAAGGGGCGGAATGGTCAGCGTCACCTCGAACAAAGTCTTATCGCTGTGATCGATGCGGTGCTGCGCGAAGATGATGAGAATGAGAATAGCTATAACGAGGAGGAAGAGGATGCTATGCTCGCAGATGAAGAAGCTATGATGGAAGACATGCGCGCAATGGAAGATGCGGAGCTAGAAGAAGCAATTTACGAGGACATGACGACAAGTGACGATGACGACGATGCCGGTGATGGAGAAGCAGGTTTCGAAGTAGGATCGGAATCTGACGATGCTTCAAGTGACTTAATCATCGATGGAGATGACTCTGATGATGGTGAAAACGGCACCGACGATGATGATGCAGGAGATGAAGAGGACGATGGCGAAGATCACCTAGACGACTACAGTGATGATGAACTCGATCCCGAGGACGAGAGAGAGATGGAGAGGCTTGTAGAGCGCGGTATGATCGATGAATATGCCCGAGAAGATGGAGAAAGCTTGGTTCCAATCGGACTAGCCGAAAGTGATGGAGATGATGCTACCTCCGCAGATGATCCTGAAGATGGTTATACAGATGAAGAAGGAGAGGAAGATGACGAGGAGACGGAAGAGGATGAAGAAGGTGATTTTGAAAATCCGAACAGTTTTATCGATGAGGAGAACGTTGCGATCGGTCCAAGTGGCGAGGAAGTGATGAGTCGCGATCAAAGTGGCGCAAATATTGCGCGTATTGGTGGCTCTGTGTGTGATACTAACCGTGATGTGGGCGTTTCTTTTCTTGATGACGCAGTGTTTGTACGCAATCCCGGCGGCGCGTTCAGAAGAGGTGGGGGTTCATTTCGCGGGGAAGCTGCTGATCCATTTTTGGCTGAGCAGTTTCAAGGTCCCCGCATGACGATAAATGAGGTGGTCCATCGAGCTCATGAATACGGAGCTAATGAAAGGGGGAGGAGAGAGAGAGAAGGGGAGGAAGCAGAAGAGGAGGAGGAAGATGAAGAAATATTCGTTGGCAACGAGGATGATAGCGAATTGGCTGACGATGACAGCGGATTTCACAGCGATATCGAATTATCCTTAGACACTGGTTTTGGCCGTGTCATGCGAAGAAGAGAGCGAGAAGGGGATGGCAATAACAACCGATCGAGTCCTACTAACTCTTTAGACGTTGGTTTAGAGTTAGAGTTAGAGACTTACGCGGATTTGGAACCGACCGGGCTTCCGGAAAATCCCATTCAGCAGATGAACGTATTCGAACTTACGGTTGAAGATCTTCGTCGTCTTGCGAATGGAGAGTTTACTCGACGAGAACGAGAAGCCTCTTCGTTTGGTGGTCCCCGTCGTGAAGACACGGGTACGGCGTACATTGCGAATATGGATGGTGGACGAAATATTCGAGCGAGACTCAGATCGCGATTCGGCGAACGATACCTTTGCGAATGCGAGGATGCACAAGGAATGGGGATATCGAGAAGACATCTACCGTCACGGCGGGCATTTCCTGATGCGCATCCTCTCGTAGTAAGAGATGATTGTCCTAATGTTACCTCATACGCCATTGAGATGAGATGTGCTGCAGATGGTGCCACGTCGAGCGTTCCGCCTATTGCCCAGTCGATTTGTGTTAGAACTAGAGTAGATGATATGCCGAATGATGCTTACATTCGCTGGTCTGCTCAAATGATTCGTGAACACAATGTAACGACGGGTCCAGATGGTCAGCGGTATTGGCAACAAATGCATTTACGTGTCAACAGTTCCAATACAGATGAATTTGCACATCGATCGGCAAATATGCCAACGCCTATCGCGGACGCACCTCCAGATGTTGTGAATAGAATGCGAGATGTTTTGCGAACATTGTCCAGTGATTTTGCGAGATTTGCTCGATCATCAGGAAACCCCATGCTTCAAGGTGCTTCTTCAAGTCCAGATAATCTTGATTCGTTTGATCCCTACGGCTTTGTTGATATTAATGGCGAGCCATATCTGACCAGGAATCAAATACTGTCCCCCGAGGCTGGCGGCGCGTCTAGAGGTGAAAGGCACCAAGAAGATATGGGCAGAATTAACGTCGATTTTGATGGCACCGGAAACGATCTTTTATCTATGAGTGGTGTGTTGATATATTGTGGAAATCTTGTTCTGAACGGCGAAGTCGATCAAGACGCTCTTGGAGAAACGGCGATATCTCCTGAACCTGCTTGGGATTTGAGTGGTTTACGCGCAAGACGACATGCCTGGACGGATTCAGCGAGGTCAATTCTAGGAAACGGATCAACCGCGCTGGCACCAAATGCCCCGTTGACTAGAAGTGAGAGAAACTTGGTTTCAACGTCGATTTCAACGGTCTTAAGAGCGCTTACTAATGAAGGCTTGCGCACGAGCGAACAACAGCAACAACAACAACAGAGGAGAAGTGTAGAGCGAGATAAAAAAAAGGGAAAGGAAAGCACGGACAAAACACCGAGAGAGACGGAGAAGGGGAAAAGCGGCGGATCATCTCCTATCGGCAGTATGGAAAAAGAGGAAGCACTCAAAAAAGATGATACTGCTCATTCTAATACTGAAAACGGTGAGGTAGATCTCTCCATTTTCAATGACGACGCTTCTTGGATACCGGAAGCGATGGAAAAGCTCTCCCTCGAATCACCGGATCAAGCATCGTTGAACGCTTTGCCAGAGAATATAAAAACCGAGCTTTTACGTTATAACGTAATTGTGAAACGTTTAAATGAATCGCCTCCGAAAGAGTTGCATCAAACGCGGAATTTTGATGAGGTGGATGCGACGTTTTTAGCAGCCTTGCCGCCAGACATTCAAAAAGATGCGCTCTCTCAGGCAAAATCTATACTTGAATCTGCGAGATCGTCGATGTTGCTGAATAGAAAGCGAGCAATTGAGTCGAAAAAAGTGGCGCTAGACCGCGCTGAGAAACAAAAGAAAGAGGAGCTGCTAAAAGAAAAAAACGAGGAAAAATGGGCACAGTCAAAAGAAGCCTTGGATATTGCAAAGAGGACCTTGAAAATCACTCCGTATCGAGTTGAGATGCCCGATTTGACCAAAGAAGATGCGCGATGCCTTTTAATCTGCGAAAACTTATGCAGAAGGTTTCAAAAAGAGTCCTACCAACGCGCGCTTTTGAGTTTATCGACGTTTGCTGTGTGCAGAGATACATTCATAACAGAAATATGGTCGATGATTGACCCTGTTTTATGCCAATCAGATACGTCCTTGTCGGTCCTTCGACAATTAGATGTGAAGATGGATCGATATGGATTTGTTCACAGCGAAGCTCGCGCTCGACGGGCTCTTGCTACAATGCACTGGCTCACACAACACCAGGGGAAGTTTAGTAGTCGGCTACCTTCGATTTCTGCGACGACGGTGTGTGGTTCACCCATGGGTATTACTGTCTTTGAACGTCTTTTGGAATCTCTCAGTAGTCCGGTGGCTCTCAAACACCCGGGATCTATGCTAGCGAATCAGCTCTTGATCTTGAACGAATCTTTTCGCGCGACAAAGATATCGAAGATCAAAGGTCGTGCCAGTGAAAAACATCTCGATGAGAACGTAAACCAGGCTAGATTGACGTTTGACAAATTGAAACCCCATCAACTCGAACCGCTGGCGAAACTTTTGGACGCGCTCTCTTTCATCAACCAAGGTCGCTTCGGTAATGCCGTTCTTTCTCACGTCTATTCACTGATGCGTCACTTTGCGACGGCTTCTCAGAAGCAAGCGAGTGTATTGACGGTTGCGCTACTCAAACAAGCAAAGATATCGAGAGTCTTTGCGGAGACGCAATTAAACTTATGCTCGACAGGTAATACTGATACGCATATGTTACACGCTGGGTGCGATTCAATCCTTCGAGTCGTGCGAGCGCTCGCGCAGCTGACAAAGCAGCGCGCGCAGGGCGCGAAGTCGGATAAGAGTAATTCTGGGCGACGGGTAGTGCCAGATACTTTTGCGGGAGCATCCCCCATGGATGCCTCCCAAAAGCCTTCAACGATGAAAGTTGGTGAAGAATCAAAGGATGAAGAAGCGCCGGGTGAAAACGCACTTTTAGAGCTTTCCGAAGCTATGAAACCGGCGTGGAAAGCGCTCTCTACTGCCGCGCAAAAAGTTGAGGCACTCGTCACGCCACACAAGCCTGGTGCTGCTCCTCCGCCAGCTCCACTCGCTATAACAGCGATGCTTCCAGCAGTGGAGGCGTATTTTGCCCTTGCCGATGCGCTGGCGCCAGATCAGCTCGAGGAAGTCTCTAAAAAGATGGCAGAGAAGCAACAAGAACGAGATGAAGTGGCATCTCCGGGAAATGCCGACCAGACAATGAATGCGACGAGCGCTGCTGCTGTCAATAGAACCGCAAATAACACGCCGATGAAATTGTCCCAACCCTCTCGAGCGTCAACTCCTGGTTTACTTCGTGCGTCCAGCGTCAAGTTCACTTCTAATCTTGGATTAGATGCATTACTCGAAAATACCACCATAGCAGAAGAGCTGAAATCAAGACTATCCACCGAAGCTTGGAAGTTTGCCGAGAGGCATCGTGGCGTCATAAACGCACTACTTCGACGGAACCCGCAATTACTGACGACGTCTTTGAAAACTTTACTCCGAACGCCAGCATTGGTGGATTTTGATGTTAAACGGGCACACATTCAACTCAAACTAAAAAAGGAGAAGGAAAAATACGTCTCCCGTGGAACATCAAAGCTCAAAATTCGCAGATCGCATCTATTAGAGGATTCATACAATCAACTGCGGGCGCGAACGCACGAAGAAATGAAAGGTCGCATGCAAATCGTCTTTGCGGGTGAAGAAGGGATCGATGCGGGCGGTTTAACGAGAGAATGGTATCAAATCCTCGCGCGAGAAATCTTCAATCCCGATTGGGGTCTGTTCCAACTCGCTCCGAGCGGCGAAGCGTGCTACGAGCCAAACAAGCATTCCTCGATTAATCCGGAACATTTAAGCTATTTCCGTTTCGTCGGTCGATTAATTGGTAAAGCTTTGTTCGACGGGGTATTACTCGACGCGTATTTCACGCGACCAATTTATAAGCATCTCCTTGGGCAACCGTTGACGTTTGAGGATATGGAAGGCGTCGATCCAGACTACTACAAAAATATCAAATGGATGCTTGATAACGATATCGAGGGTGTTTTGGATTTGAACTTCAGCGACACGCAGAATTTTTTCGGGGAAACGAAGACAGTGGACTTGATTAAAAACGGGCGAAACGTTTCGGTGACAAATGTAAATAAGCTCGACTACGTCAACTTGATTACGGCATTCCGAATGACGGACGCAGTCAAAGATCAACTCGAGGCATTCATAGAAGGATTCACTAAAGTAGTTGATCGCGATGTTATCGGTGTTTTAAACGCCAGTGAGCTCGAACTTCTCATTTCCGGTACGCCCGATATTGACTTGGACGATTTAAAGGTGAATACGGAATACCACGGTGGTTATACGGCTACGAGTCCGCAAATTCGCTGGTTTTGGGAAATCGTGCGCGAGATGAATGTTGAAGATCGCGCGCGCTTGCTGATGTTTTGTACCGGTACGTCTAAAGTTCCACTCGATGGCTTTGAGAAGTTGCGCGGTATGAGTGGTTTACAAAAATTTCAAATACACAAAGCGCAGGCAAACGACCCGAATCAATTGTGCACGGCGCACACATGTTTCAACCAATTGGACTTGATTGCCTACGATACCAAGGAGGAATTAAAAGAAAGATTACTCTATTCTATACGCGAAGGAAGTCAAGGTTTTGGTTTTGCCTAGTTCAGTTTGTAAACAAGGTGATGAATAAAACAATACGCGGTGCTTCATTAACATTCGTAATATACAAATTATTAATACCTCTTTTTACAACGCGAGTTTTCGCTTGATGTTTGAATCTTCCTCTGTTTCTTTTTTCGCAAACTTGCGCTGAAGTGCATCAAAAGGCGCCCGTCTTGCTCGACCGGCTGAATTCAAAATGGCACTATTCTCGTCCTCATTCAAACGCCCGTCCTCCGTAGGACGCGCTTTCTTTTTTGCCGAGTGTGAAAGATATCCTTTATCCACGTTCAATTTCCACTCCTTTTTATCTCCGGCTGACAAACTTACGACAAATTCAAACTCATTGAATTCCTCGTCGCTCTTATTCTTTTTGTTCTTTTCCTCCAAAAGTGTTGACGATGTCGCGACCACCGCGCAGTTGGCATCTCGAAGCAACTCATACGCTTCAGCTCGCAACGCGCTCGATTCCATTTGACTCAAATTGTCTCTCACGATAACCAACGTCGCTTCTCTGGCCACCGCTCTGGCCACCGCAACCGCGACGCGTTCGCTTCTAGTGAGCACATTGTTCCAACCCGTCACTCGGCATTCTTGGATTGCCTCACTTGAACAAAAACGCCCGAGCCCAAGTCGCTCAAGAATTGGAAAGACAAACAATTCATCATCTGGAGTGTTAACGGAAACATCGTTGCCAAGTAGCGTTTCGCCATCCCTGGGGAAATTCGGGTATTTTGGCACCACTGCAATATTTTGTCTTCTTTTCAAGAGTAGAGAGAACGTGGTGTCGTCTCCATCGCGGATCATCTTTGCACCGGCAGTGCTACCATCCCTGCTCTCCTTTTCCGTATCGATCTCGACGTATTCTGTGCTAGGATATCCTTCACGATCGTACGAAAAGTCATCCGTAAACAGCCCGTTGGAGCAAATACCAGTATTAAATCGAGAAACGATGGAACCAGTGCCAGCGGAATGCAATCCACAAAACGCTCGCAGCAAAGTTGTTTTGCCGCAACCCGGTGGTCCAGATATGCAACACAACTCTCCAGCGTTGAGTTCGAAATCTAAGGATTCTACCAATGGTCTTGCTCTTGTTTTTACACTATTCGCGCTTACGTACGACGCGTCTTCGTACAACGTCAACTTTTCACACTCCAAGATTGGTTTTTGCGCCCAGTTGATTTCGCCATCATCCTCTCGCCGATACACGATGTCGCCGTGAGTGAATTTGTGCACATCTCGCGCTTCAACGACCGCTTGAAGCTTTAATACGTTCGCGCAATGTGTCTCCGCGGCATCTAAAACGACCGATCCAAATCTTCCTTCGCCATCCGCGCTCGAGAAGAATAGTTCTTCGAGCTTCACGAAGGCGTTGTGGGTGGATGTAATCGCAGCAACGCAAGCTTGACCAATACCAAACGGTTTCTCAGATTTAGCAGTCAATAGGACGCTCGCAATAATAGTCCAATTGTTGATGAAAGCACCGAGCGCGATAGATTTTGATCCAGAGAAATACGTATCCACGCAGCGCCGCTTGACGAGCTCGAGTGCATTTTTGACGTTTGGGAAGAGCGCCAGGGACGTCGCGTTCAGTTTCGCCCGAGACGAGGAGACAGAGGAGGAGGAAGAGGATACCAAAGATAATCCATCATCAAACCCGTCTTCTTCTAACGCGTACGGTGCACTCAGGGCCCTCGCATCTCTCAACGCCACCGCAACGGTTTCCCTCGCCTTCTTCGCGACGAATTCTCCTCCTCCGCCTCCTTCGCTCCTTTTCCCTCGCATTTTCTCACTTCTCTTCTTCACCCTCGCGGTGGCAAACGCGAATGCCAGCGCCATCAAACACTTCTCTCTGCCAAAATGCATGTTCAAGACTCTCCCATGGTACGCCAAAGCTAACATCGACTCAATCAATCCAAAACCAGCATAACACGCGCGTTCGCACGCCATTGGTATCCCAAACGCCACGATATCTTCCGCTTCCATCAATACTCTCAAGAGCATCATCGTCACATCGCTCTCCGCGTTATTATTATTATTATTATTATTATTATTATTATTATTATTATTACTCCTCTTTACTTTCCCGCAATCGTCGTCGTCGTCGTCCAAAATAGACTCTAAATCTAACAATCTCCTCCGTTCGAACAACTTCCTCGCCGTCGCCTCCGTCGCGCGCTCCACCAACCTTCGCTCCACGTCGACTTTCACGTACCCGGCCGAAGTCGCCAGCGGTCTCGACAAAAGACCAAAATATAAAAAATGTTCTAAAATAGGTCGTATCGCGTCCGCGTGTCTCCCAACTGCGATCGACGTCCACGCTTGGCTCGATTTCTTGAACGTCTCCGTGCTCGCTTTTTGCGTCGAAAGTTCCAAGAGCGCGAACAAGAGCATCCGCGAGCGCAATTTCGTTTTCTTCGAATTTGGTGTTGACTTTTTCTCTTCTTTGTCTTCGTGCAAACACAAACGCATCAACGCGCGCAGGTGTTTTGTTTTCTCCAGAACTTCGTTCAGAGAATCGCGGCACATTAAATGCGGGTTGAAAATGACTTTCGAGGAGGAGGAGAGCGACGCCGACGACGACCAAAAGCGTTGCCACTTTCCCATTTTTCCAATCGATTTTGAATTTTCAAAGTCCTCATCATCTTTTAAAGAGGAGGAGGACATTTCTCTCTCTCCTCTGCGAGAAAGAAAAAGAAAAAGAAGAAGCAAGGTTTTGCGTGCTTCGAGATGATCGAAACGAAAATCTGCCTTTGACGCGTTCAAGTTGTTGTCGTTGTTGTTCTCAGGTATTCGAAAAGCGTACTTTGGTGTGCAGAAATAGAGCAGCTCTTTCGAACAATTTTTTTCTTTTTTTTTAATTTGCTTCGTCCTACAGTTTTATTCATTATTACTCTACTACTTAAAAGCTTATTTACTCTCTCTCTCTCTCTCTCTCTTCATTTCCCTCTCCTCTTCCTCGATCGAATTCTTCGATCACTCTATTAGTCGTCCTCTTCTGGACTCATATTCTCAACCTCCCCGGGGTTCCCGTCTCGGTTTTTCTTCCTCAACCCGCTGACGACGTCGTCGATTCTCAACAACATGCACGCGCTTTCCACGGCGGTTTTCAACGATTGCGCCTTGACTTCGTACGGTTCCCAAACGCCCAAGGCTTTCATATCGACGATGGTTCCTTTTTCACCGTCGATACCAAACGTGGAGTTTTCTCCGTCTGGAGATTCCGCGTGTTTCGCGCGCAGTTTGGTTAAGGTTCGGATGACGTTCGCGCCGCAGTTTTGCGCCAACGTTCGCGGGATCACCTCCAACGCCGTGCCGATGGCGCGAAAAGGGAGTTGTTCCGCCCCTTGGACAGTATCTGCAAACTTGGAGAGTTCTCTAGAGATGGCCATTTCGACCGCACCACCGCCTGGGAGTAAGCGAGGGTCTTTTAAGATGTTTCGGGCGACACCCATGGCGTCGATTAAGTTACGCTCCACTTCGTTCAAGACGTCTTTCGAGGCGCCTCTCAAGACAATCGTGCATGCTTTCGGTTCATCGCAATCGACGATGAACGTGAAGTATTCGTCGCCAATTTTCTCGACGTTGAATAACCCGGCACCGGTACCGATATCGGATTCTTGCAACTCTTCCAGTCTGTGGATGATGGTCGCGCCCGTCGCTCGGGCGATGCGATTGTTATCCGTTTTTCTCACGCGTCGAATCGCAGTCACGTTTGCCTTGGCCAAGTAATGGCAGCACAAATCCGAGACGCCTTTCTCGGTAATCACCACGTCCGGTTTAAACGAACAAATGATATCGCACTGCTGTTTGATCCAATCTTCTTCCATTTTCAAAAGCACTTCCCAATCTTCCTCCTTCGTAATCTCCACGTTCGTTTGGTTTTCGCCTTTCTTATATTCTAAAGTGCAATCGAGCAACAAAATTCTCGGTTTCTCAATCTTCCTTAACATCCTACCCGGTAAACACACGTCTTTATTCATCATGACACCTTTCAAAACGGTGGAATCTTCGATTGCCCCACCGGGAATCTTTTCCACTTTCGCGAACTTTTTAATATCAATCTCCGCCGACTTGCCGTCCGGGCCTACGGTCTTCACCGTTTGCACCGCGTCCAAGGCCAAATTCGGCACCAAATCCCCTAACCTCGCGGTAAACTTCGTCCCCACGCTCGACCTCACAATCTTCAACAACTCTTCTCTGTTCTCCACGTCCAACGGAAACGCAATTTTCGCGTCGATAATCTCCACCGCTTTCTCCAACGCCTTTGAAAACGCTCTCGCGATAACCGTCGGGTGCACGTCTTTCTCCAAAAACGGAATGGAAAGATGTAAAATCTCCCCGGCTAAGATAATCACGCTCGTCGTCCCGTCTCCAACTTCCTCGTCTTGGCTTCTCGCGAGCTCGATCATCGATTTCGCCGCCGGGTGCGTCACGTCGATTTCCCTCAAAATCGCGTTCCCGTCGTTCGTAATCACGATGCCTCCAGAGGCGTCCAGAATCATCTTCAACATCGACCGTGGGCCTAACGTCGTTCGAACGACATCAGACACCGCTTTCGCCGCGGATATGTTTTGCATTTGGGCTTTTCTCCCGGTCTCGCGGCGTGCGTTGACTTGTAACACTTGCATCTTGATGTCACGAAGAAGTGCGGCGTTGACTTTCGAATTTCACTGGATGTGCGATGACTTTTCTCTGACTCTCTCTGACTCCGTAAAGAACGAGGGAACTTTTAAAACGAAGAAGACAAAGAAGCGAAGCTTAAAAAAAAGCGCCTCTCTTTTCTGATGTCGTGCGCTTTTGCGTTCTGCGTCTGCGCGCGGTGTGCTACTAATCGTGCTTTATATAATGACGATGTGTGGGATGACTTTTCTCCTTAAAACGCAAGTCTCTCTTGTGTGAAACGAACGAAAGAAAAAAAGCAAAAGACAGAGCAAAGATGCAAAACTTAACTAGTATTACAACTCAACTATAACTCCCCATCCTAAATATTTCCTGTGATGTTTAAACAGAAACACACCGTCGCGCAAGCTTTACGTCCTCTCCATCTCCTCCGTTTCCATCTCATTGCACGAGACTACTCTGGATAGAAGACCACCACGGGCTCCCAGATTCATTTCTGCCGAAAATATTTCAATAGTCGTTACATGAGCATGCTTCGGACAACTCCCCTTTTTTCAAAGTTCGGTGCCGCGATCGCTACAAGTCAGCGCCGCGCAAATTAAACGTTATTATATTTCAATCAAAAATCAACGTACTTCACCTATCAAAGTTTCTTCGATCGATCTCATGAGAGCCGAGAGTCATGATAGGCTGAGCATCGCAAATGGATGCTCGAGAGACGTCGTATTGTCACATGTTTCTGCAATCCAAAAAAAAAAAGGAGAGAACTCTCGATTTTAATCGATACAAAACCCCCCAACGGTACTCAAATCCCGTTTCAAAAAATGAAAGGCTGGAATTCTTTCCCAAAAAATGCTCTTTCCTCCATGTGTCGTCGTTGACTT
>Ga0209630_10000994_pt1 | contig 31686 bp, 25 predicted proteins | sample COG_01_FD_184745 | JGI IMG/M metagenome (GOLD analysis project Ga0209630, IMG submission 184745) | Pelagic Microbial community sample from North Sea - COGITO 998_met_01 (SPAdes) (version 2) | ecosystem: Environmental > Aquatic > Marine > Neritic zone/Coastal water | place: Helgoland, sampling... | reverse complement strand
TCTGTTACAGGCATAATAGTTTATTGGATGCTATATCAAATCTACCCAATCAAGACGGTCCAACTTTTGTAATTGAATACTTATGAACAAACAAATAAACCTTCTCTCAAACATCACGATACTAAGATACTGGCTACTTCTGGCTATATTTTCATTAGCCATTGCGGGCCTATTTGCAATCTTTCTAGTTTTATCGAAAATACCAGGGTTAAATAATATAATAATGTGGCCATTATTGTTCTTTGAAAAAGGCCTGGTCGCCCATGTTCTCTTATCCATCGTTGTTTGGTACCTTGCGGTATTCGGCTGCATGATTCAAATAAATCGAAGATCGCCAGTTGGAATAATTGAAATTTTAGGCTTTCTGATTCTATGCAGCGGAACTATTTTATGTCTTATCCCCACAGTATTGGATCGTGGGCAGCCAACGTTAAATAATTACATTCCAATTATAATCGATGACCTATTCTATTACGGTTTGGCAATGATCGCTATCGGCACCCTAGCTGCAGGATATAAGTTACTCGTCACGGAAAATCATAATTCGGACTTACGAGGAGCGTTCATACTATTAATATTTGTAATTATCGCAATAATAATTTCTGGCATGCAATTAAAGGGGAAACCCTTGGATTACGAATATAATGAGAAGCTAGTTTGGGGCGGTGGGCACATTATGCAATTTTTTAATGTCACATTGCTTATCAGTGCTTGGTCAGTTCTGGGGAAAATTTCGAGATCCGGTATATTTTTTAGGGGTGCTTTATTGTGGCTTGTTCTATCAGGCTTCGTCAGCCTTGGTATTTATTTCCTTTGGCCGGCATCTCATGAGATGCAAACACAAGCTTTTACTAACATGCAATACGCATTGGGAATATCCATCTTAATTCTTTTACCTGCTTTGATTGGCGTTATGTCTAAAAGGTCTTTAAACCTATTTTTTAAAGATATAAGACAATTTACTCTTTGGAGCTCGGTAACTTTATTTTTTGTTGGTGGAATATTCGGGATTTTTGTGGATGGAACAGATACGAGAACGCCTGCCCACTATCATGGTATGATCGGTGGAATAAATCTGGCCCTCATTGGCTTAGTATATAGTGTATTTTTTCCAAAACTAGGTTATGCATCTCTAAAGGGTAAACTAGTCTCCTGCCAAATTACGTTATATGCGTTCGGTCAATTATTATTTATTACCGGGATGTACCTAGCTGGTGGAATGGGGGCTGCACGAAAAGTTATGGGAACCGAAATAGATATGGGAAATTCAATGGGAATTATAGCGGCTGGAGTGCGTGATTTTGGCGGCGGGTTAGCAATTTTAGGCGGTATATTATTCATCTTTATTTGTTTAAGGACACTCTTTCGTAAACCAAAACAAGAAGTAATCAACTGAATTAATATCAACTTAATAATTCTTTATTGAGATTTCTGAGATTTTAAAATGGTAAAACAAGTGACCAACACAGTAACAGCCAATAAAAATACCCAAGAATTAGCCAAACCAAAAGCTGAGATAAACTCAGGCATTGTGGATTATGCAATTCTTTTAAAACCTCGCGTCATGTCATTGGTATTATTTACAAGTATTGTTGGTATTATAATGGCACCAGGTACGATTGATTGGTATACTGCATTAGCAGCGATCATCTGTATTGGAATGGGAGCTGGCGCTTCTGGTGCCATTAACATGTGGTATGAAAGAGAACTAGATGGGAAAATGGAGCGAACTAGAGATCGTCCAATCCCAGCGGGTCGAATGAATCCAAATAATGCTATCTGGTTTGGACTCACGTTAATAATTGTGTCAATTGCTGCCATGTTATTGTTTGTGAATGATGTTGCAGCAATCTTGCTCACAGTCACAATATTTTATTATGTTTTTATCTACACTGTTTGGTTAAAACGGAAAACTCCACAGAATATTGTTATAGGTGGCGGATCAGGGGCATTACCGCCTATGATAGGGTGGGCCGCCGTAAGTGGTGAAATTAGTTTAGATTCTTTTCTTTTATTTGCAATTATTTTTATGTGGACGCCTCCACATTTCTGGGCTTTAGCACTTTATAGTTCGGGTGACTATAAGAAAGCCGGCATTCCAATGATGCCAGCAGTTGTAGGTGTTAAAAAAACAAAAAAACTAATGCTAGTTTACACAATACTCTTATGGCCTTTAACAATTAGCCCAGCTTTTACTGGTTTGGTCACGATTCCCTCTGGAATTATTATCGGCGTGCTTGGACTTTGGTTTGTTCGCCATGCAAATAAAGTTAAAAACTCTGACGAACTTGCTGAACCGCGCGCCATGTTCAAATACTCCATATTACACCTATTTTTAATATTTATGGTTTTACTAACAGATAGAGGCTTACAAACCTATTTATTGGCTGGGTAGTATTATCATGAAGTTGTCAAATAAATCATATATAGAGTTGGAAAAACATTTTGGACGCCTTTTAGCACTTCGTGAAGCAGCGGGACTATTGCATTGGGATGCGTCGACTATGATGCCTGCTGGAATTAGCAGTTCTAATGCGAGGAGCGAGCAAATCTCAGCTATTGCAACTGTTTGTCATGATATTATTTCTGATAATAAAATCTCAGACCTATTGGATGAAGCAGAAAATTTATCCAATCTGACCAGTTGGCAGACATCTAATCTTAGAGAAATGAGACACATTTGGATACACGAAACTGCTGTAACTAAAGATCTCATTGAAGCACTCTCTAAAGCCTCAATGAGTTGCGAAACCCAATGGCGTATATCAAAAGTAAACTCTGACTATATGACCCTCAAACCATACCTTGGGGAGGTACTCAAGCTCGTAAAGTATTCCGCCTGCGCTAAGTCTGAGGCTCTCAATTGCACACCATATGAAGCATTAATGGATCAGTACACACCAGGATTAAGGGAAACAACAATTAATCCATTATTTAGAGACTTTCAGAGTTTTTTACCTAATTTCTTAGGGGCTGTCCTTGAAAAACAGGCCTCAGAACCCGAGGTGCATAAACTTGAAGGCCCATTTCCAATTAACCAGCAGAGAAAACTTGGGCATTCTTTTATGAAGATGCTTGGCTTTGATTTTAAAGAGGGCCGTTTAGACGTGAGCTTACATCCTTTCTCTGGCGGAACTCCTGATGACCTAAGAATTACAACGCGTTATGATCTAAATGACTTTACATCCAGCCTGATGGGAGTACTGCATGAAACCGGCCACGCTTTATACGAAAAAAACTTACCCAAAGATTGGCGACGTCAACCAGTAGGATTAGCCAGAGGTATGGACATTCATGAGAGCCAATCCTTACTAATAGAGATGCAAGCATGTCGATCCAAAGAATTTCTCTCTTATGCCGTGCCTCTAATGAAGAGAGCTTTTAACTTCGATGGACCAGAATGGGATGTAGCAAACATTTACCGATTATACACTAAGGTCCAACCAAGTCTTATACGAGTTGATGCTGACGAGGTAACTTATCCAGCCCACGTCATCTTGCGTTATAATATTGAGAAGTCTCTAATATCAGAGGAAATAACACTAGATGATTTACCTGGAATGTGGAACGAAAATATGAAAAATATGTTAGGAATCGTGCCAACTAATCATAAAGTTGGCTGCTTGCAGGACATTCATTGGTTTGATGGTGCATGGGGTTATTTCCCAAGTTATACACTTGGGGCTATGAATGCTGCACAGTTATTCGATACTGCAATAAGAGAGAACACCACTATTTTACCCTCCATCGAAAATGGTAATTTTACGCCACTTTATGATTGGTTGATTGAGAATATTCATAGCCAGGGGTCACTCTATGAGACACCAGAATTAGTTAAACAGGCGACCGGCCAGCCACTAAAATGCGGAAATATTAAGCAACACTTAAAATCAAGGTATCTAAATGGATAAAATAATTGATGTTCTAGACACGCCACCTTGTGACACATTATCCTTACGTATAATCTCATAAAAAAGGTATATGTGTAAATTGGAGAAATTTGTTGAAATACATTAGTACACGCTCTGATGCGCCTGACTTAGATTTTGAAAGTGTTTTACTTACCGGTCTCGCGCGCGATGGAGGCTTGTACGTGCCAGAATCTTGGCCACAATTTTCGCCGGATGACATAAGAGACCTGCGAGGTTTAACTTATTCTGAGATGGCTGTAAGAGTTTTAAAACCTTTTGTGGAAGACTCAATTCCCGAACCAGATCTTAGTTACATAGTTAATGAGACCTATAAACAATTTAATCACAACGCAATCGCTCCAATTAAACAAGTCGGGCCCAATCACTGGTTAGCTGAGTTATTTCACGGCCCTACATTAGCATTTAAAGACTACCCACTGCAATTAGTTGGTAGATTATTTGATTACATACTTAAGAAACGTAATAAAAAAATTACTATTATTGGCGCAACATCCGGGGATACCGGATCCGCTGCGATAGAGGCCTGCAAAGATAAGAATTCAATCAACGTATTTATAATTCACCCAAAAAATAGAGTTTCAGAAGTGCAACGCCGTCAAATGACGACGGTCAAGTCATCAAATATTCATAATATCGCGCTGGATGGGACCTTTGATGACTGCCAGGATATGGTTAAAGCTCTATTCGCTGATCAAAGTTTTAGAGATAAGCATAATCTTTCTGCAATAAATTCAATAAACTGGGCTAGGATAATGGCTCAGATCGTTTATTACTTTTGGACCAGCGTATCATTGGGTGCACCTGACCGTAGCCTTACATATGCCGTTCCTACTGGTAATTTTGGGAATATTTATGCAGGTTATGCCGCGAAAAAAATGGGGTTATCGATAGACAAATTTATAGTGGGCTCGAATGAGAATAATATTCTAACCCGTTTTTTTGCACCAGATAATACTAAAGGAAAAATGTCAACTTCGCCGGTCGTAAAAACACTAAGCCCAAGTATGGATATTCAAATTTCTAGTAATTTTGAGCGATTATTGTTTGATATCTGTAAACATGATGGAAGAGCGGTAGCCAATGCTCTTGAGGAATTCAGGAAAAATCAAACTATTGAATTTGGGGAAGGGTGTTGGTCTGAGATGTGTAAAACCTTTCAAGGAATGAGCCTGAGTAATGAGGAAACAAAATCCTCAATTACGGAAGTTTATAACTCTACAGGAGAATTACTTGATCCTCATAGTGTGATAGGCCTAATCGCGGCTAGAAAAGCTTCAAACACTGCCGAAAGTATAATGGTTAGTTTGGCAACAGCACATCCTGCAAAATTTCCTGATACCGTAAATGATGCTGTTGGCATATATCCCAGCCTCCCAGAACATCTATCTGACCTTTTTGACCGTGATGAGACTTATACAGAATTGCCAAATAACATTGATAACATGCGCGATTTCATAAATAAGAAAAATTAATAAAAGACCAATATATTCGAGAAAGACTATTATAAATGACTGTTGAAATGACCCAACTTGATAACGGAATTAGAATAATATCTGACTCTATGCACAACCTTGAAACAGTGTCTGTCGGAGCATGGGTATCAGCAGGAACACGTCATGAAAAAGCTAATGAGAATGGTATTTCGCATTTGCTGGAACATATGGCCTTCAAGGGAACAAAGCGACGCTCATCCTTCCAAATTGCTGAGGAAATTGAGGCCGTAGGAGGGAACATTAATGCTTATACATCGCGAGAAAATACAGCGTATTACGCAAAAGTTTTAAAAGAAGACGTCGAATTAGCCTTAGATATAATATCTGATATCCTTCAATTTTCAACAATGGCGACGGATGAAGTTGAACGAGAGCGTAAGGTCGTAATTCAGGAGATTAATCAAACAAAGGATACCCCAGATGACATAATATTTGACCACTTTCAAGAGACAGCCTTCCCAAATCAGTCTATAGGTCGACCAGTCCTTGGAGTAGAAGATATTGTCTCCAAATTATCAGGCAAAACCATTTTAAATTATATGAAATCACAGTATTCTTACTCACAAATTATAATCGCGGCTGCCGGTAATTTAAATCATGTCGCGCTGGTAAGGAATGTTGAAGAACTTTTTTATGAATTATCATCTAAACACATTCAAGCCACTGAGCCCGCAAACTATGTCGGGGGCGATTACAGAGAACATAGGGAATTAGAACAAGTTCATGTTTTGATTGGGTTTAATGGAGTTTCCTATGACGATCCAGATTATTATGCACTATTAGTTTTATCCATGCTTTTAGGCGGTGGCATGTCATCGCGTTTATTCCAGGAAGTACGAGAGAAACGAGGACTAGCTTATAACATATATAGCTTCGCATCAAATTTTGACGATGGCGGAATTTTTGGCATTTATGCGGGTACAGGAGAAAACCAAGTAAACGAATTAATACCTGTAGTTTGCAACGAACTAAATCAATTAACACGTCATATCCAAAATACAGAACTTGCTCGAGCTCAAGCTCAATTAAAAGCATCAATATTAATGAATCTGGAGAGTTCCTCATATCGGGCTGAGCAAATTGCTCGGCAATTGCAAATATATGGAAGAGTTATAAAAACCGAAGAAATTATCAATAATATTAATCGTGTTAGTATCACAGATTTAACAAAAACTGCCGCAAGGTTATTGAGCAGTAAGCCAACTTTAGTAGGTATTGGACCAATTAAAAAAATAGAGAGCCTCGAAACACTCAGTTCAAGGGTAAACTAGGCATGGCCCGCTTGACCTGATAACATCACAGGATTAATTCCAATTTTTGCAATTGATTTCTCCCACTTTGACTTTTGGTCAGATCCAAATAATAATTCATTATCTGCTGGCGCCTGAAGCCACCCATTAGCCCTAATTTCCTCATCAAGTTGTCCAGGTGACCAACCTGCATATCCAAGGGCGAGAAGGGATTTTCTGGGGCCGTCCCCTTTTGCAATCGCTTTCAAGATGTCCATTGTGGCAGTAAGAAAGATGTTTTCATCCACTTCTATGGTTCCCTCTTGTTTAAAGTCATTAGTATGGAGAACAAATCCGCGACCCACTTCAACCGGGCCACCAAAATGAATTGGTAAATCCATGGATGTAGGAATTTCCTCAATTTCTAATTGCTCAAGTAACTCTTGAAAAGATATACCTGCCATGACGTGATTAAGTATAAGTCCCATAGCTCCGTCTTCAGAATGGGCACAAATATAAATTACTGTTTTGTAAAAGCGTTCATCAATCATTCCAGGCATAGCAATCAAAAGCTGGCCGGTAAAATATAGCTCTTCTTCAATTTTTTTGTTTTTCATAAATATTTCTCTAAACAAGTCTGATCACTTAACTATCAAAATTCACAAATAACAAATACTTATTTCTAAAAATTACTTTATAGACGCAATTCTTTTAGTTTATAAACCGCATTAAAAGATCGTTCGTATAACAAATTATGAAAGGTGTCTTATTTTAAGAAATTTTTTTTATAAAATTACAGTTTTAAATATAACTGATCAGATTGGAACGATTAATGTACTTCCGACGGATAACATCATGTTTTGCTTTAGCAATATTATTGATTACGGTAGATCCCAAACGATGTCTATCAGACATCTTTAATGGACTTGAGGTCAATTACCAAACTCAATGGGGTAATGCACAAATCGGTAATTTTAAAATTAAGACAGAGAGAAATAATAACAAAATTAAATTCCAGATAGAAAGTCGCTCTGAAGGGGCAATAAGTATCTTTTATGACTATAAAAGCAATGTAGTTGGTACTTCTGTAAAACATAATCAAAATTGGCACTCAAACTCGTATACTGTTAACTCGATCTACAATAATAAAAGGTATTATTCCAGCATACGTTGGGATCAAAATAGAAAAAAAATTTTTAAAATAATTGAACCTCCGATAGATCTTAAGAAAGTTTATGATATTTCTCCCTCGACACTAGAAAATGCAATTGATCCCATAACTGGGTTCATGCGAGTTCTTGACAAAATTAATCATCATCAATCATGCAATTTAATACTGAATATTTTTGATGGAAGACGACGCTATAATTTAGAGACTAAATCGTTAGGTAAAGAGTTCTTGATCAATGACCGACCTAACTCTTTTACGGGACAAACCCTTCTTTGTGGTATAAAGATTTATCCAATTGGTGGGCACCGTTTAAAATCAAAATGGAACCCCAAGACTGATAAATTTTCTGATATTATGATTTTTTTTGGTGTGATAAACGGTAATACCTATTTACCCGTTAGAATGGTTTTAGACAGATGGTTTGGAACAATTATAGTACGAATGTTGAAAAGTTAGATGTAAGGTGAAATTAAAATAAATGGTCAGAATATTACAATTAGTTGCCAAAGTAGCGTTTATTTTACCTTTTGTATTTCCTCGACTGGGTTTGGCTGAAGAAGTCTCCTCAAATTGGATTAATACTGATCATACGTCAGTAAGGCTTTTTGTTACAAATCTGGAGCCTAAAAAAAATATTAAGAAACTATTAGTTGGGCTTCATTTCAAATTAAAGGATGGCTGGAAAATCTACTGGAGGTCGCCGGGCGATGCTGGCTATCCTCCCAAAATAAATTGGAATCAATCAGAAAATATAAGCAATATAGATTTTAAATGGCCTATTCCATCTAGGTTTTCAATAAGCGATATTGAAACCCTTGGATATAAAAGTGAAGTGGTATTTCCAATTTATTTAAATATTAAAGATAATACAAAAAATACCCTATTACGTGCTGATTTAAACTATCTAGCGTGTAACAAGGTCTGCATTCCATATGCAACAAAACTATTTCTCAACCCTAGCACCGAGATTGCGCGAGATATATTAACTTTAAATAACAAATTAATAACCAAATATTTAGCACAAATCCCAATTATTGATAATAACAGTTTATTCAAACTTAAGAGTATCAAATACACTAGAGCGATTTCCGAGACGGTCAACACGATTCAAAAAGGCAGTCTCTTAATTAAATTTCAGAGTTCTCGTCCATTTAAGAACCCGGATCTGCTGATTGAAGGTCCCGAGCTTACGTTCTTTGGTAAACCAAACTTTGATATTAGTAAAAATAAATTATTAACTACAATAATGGTTCCTTTTGCAGAGGAGAACAACACGAGTCTGATAAATAAAAATTTAAAACTTACCCTTATTGATAATGGGATTGCCATTGAAACAAACTCTGTGGTCCGCGTTTCAAATACCCTATCAAATAATTCGATACCCAACGCTTCGTACTCACTTTATTTCATACTGTTAATTGCATTACTCGGTGGATTAATTTTAAACCTTATGCCCTGCGTGCTACCCGTAATTATATTAAAAATCTTCTCCATAATGTCGCAGGGTGGTTCCAAAAATATAGTTGTTCGTAAAAATTTCTTTGCTAACGCACTTGGTATAATAATTTCGTTTCTAATTATAGGTATTATCTTATCTTTACTTAAATTAGCGGGATCAACGGTAGGCTGGGGAATACAGTTCCAGCACCCCTGGTTCATTGTAGGTTTATGCATAATTATAGTCGTTTTTTCACTTAACATATTTGGTATATTTGAGATACGATCGCCGGAATGGGTGAACCGCAGAACCGGCTTAAATTTATCTAGCCAAAATAGTCAAGAAAACTTTAGTGCTAATTTTTTCAATGGTGCATTTGCAACACTTTTAGCAACACCATGCTCTGCTCCTTTTCTTGGTACTGCCGTCGGGTTCGCATTAGCGGGTGAAACATGGGAGATTTTACTAATCTTTATCGCGCTTGGAATTGGCATGTCCCTTCCCTACCTTATTTTTTGTGTTTTCCCTGCTCTAGCCAGAAAGATGCCAAAACCCGGTAATTGGATGCAAATTGTAAAAAAAATTCTTGGGTTAGTGCTCATTGCAACTGCCCTGTGGTTATTAAATATATTGGCATCTCAACATAGTCCAATGATATCAATATTGGTTTTTATATCACTAGTACTATTGTCTACAGTCCTAATTTTACGCAATAAAATAGGGAGATTAAGCGGAATAATTTACATATTAATCTTAATAATTGCACCAATGTCGAGTCCTTATATTTTAGAAAAGTCAGAGAAAATCAATGAAGTTAAGCAAAATACTATTTGGAAGAAATTTATAGTTAAAGATATAGAAAAACTAATATTTGAAGAAAAAACTATTCTAATAGACATCACAGCAGATTGGTGCATTACCTGCCAAGTCAATAAAATTGGAGTTTTAGACAGTGATGAAATACAAAATTATATTAAAGATAACAAAATTGTTGCCTTACGTGGCGATTGGACAAAACAAGACAGTAAAATAACGAACTACCTTCAAAAATTTGGCCGCTACGGAATTCCGTTTAATGCAGTCTACGGCCCAAAAATTCCTAATGGAATTACTCTTCCAGAGTTACTCACAAAAGAAAGTGTTATCGAACTACTTCAGGGAGCATCAAAATAAATAATTTATCTCGATTATTATGATTTTACTAAATAACTCTCCACCAATGCCATTTATGCACCACGAGATCTTGATAACTTTTTAAGGAGTCCAATCTGCTCCTGCCTCTTATAAAGATTATGATTTGGATCAATGTGAAGTGTTTCTGTCCACCAACCTGCAAACTACTCAGCTTCCAAATTCTTTCTAAAGCATTTTCTGATATTTAGGCCATGCTTTTCTGCCATTTTCAATCATGAACGTTTTAAGCTCTTCTGGAAAATATTCAAAAATTGCGGGTTGAAAACTCGGCCGCGATTTTACGTTTTCAAACCACCGTGTAACATTAGGACGTTTATCCCACATCTTCATAAGGCTAAGCATTTCCAGACGATTTAAATAGGGTGTGAGTGCTGTATCAGCCAGAGTATACTCATTACTAACGAGCCAATTAGTGTCTTGGAGTGATGTTTCCATATCACCCAATAATTTATTAAACAGCTGGATAGCAGCTTTTACATCGGGAGCATTGAAACCATCATAGATCCAGCCACGTTTACGCGCACGCCAGAATGGGTCTGGATCATTCTCTATATGTTCCTCTACCTCCTCAGGCGATTGTTCCATAATTTTATGGCGGTGCGTCGCCACATAGGTTATTGGGCGAACGGAAGGGTGCACTTCCTCATCAACCAACTTTGTCCATAATCGCATATTTGCCTTTATGAGAGGATCCTTAGGCTTAAGTTTTGGTCCAGAAAAAGCATCATCCACATATTCGCATATGACAGTAGACTCGCGAATAATTTGACCATCATGAACCAGCGTTGGAACAACCGCCTTTGGATTAAGCTTTAGATATTTAGGGTTATGATGTTCCCCAGCAAGTATGTCTAAATAATGCCCATCCCACTTTATGCCTTTTTCAGCTAGGGCGAGCCTTACTTTTGCAGCACAAACTGATGATCCATGATGATATAGCTCAATCGACATATTTTTTCCTAGATACGCTCAGAGAGCCAGATGGCAAGCCTAGATCCAGACTTAATTGCTTTTGTTAATACAGGATAACCAGGAGCATCTAATGCATCATTATCTAATGCGATATTACGGTGCTCAATTTCTTCCTCTCTAAAATCTTCAATAATTGACTTTAACTCTGTTTCAGATTGTTTTTCAGGAACAGCATTCAGTCGATAATATTGATCGGCATAATGTTCTTCGATGACCTCCTCAACAGCAACCGTGCATGCCATAGCTGCCTCTTTTCCAAGTTTTGCAGTTGCAAACCCAAGTGCATAACCAGCAACATGCCAAAGCGGGCTCAAAACAGTGGGCCTAACTCTCCGTTTTACAATTAATTCACTAAATTTTTCAAGGTGACGCCTTTCTGCCATTTCCATCTCACGAATAACCTCACCTTCTTTCGTATCGGCGAGAACGGATAGTTGGCCCTCATAAATCCTCTTTGCACCGTATTCTCCAGCATGATTTACACGTATCATTCGTTCGACCATTTCTTTTTGGGTTAAGTCCCCAGGTAATCGCCCAAATTTATTTTTATCACTAGCCATAATTCAGTCATTCTCCAATCACTATGTTATGAGTGCGGTGTCGCCAAACGGCCACTAAAAATGCTAAATAAACCAAGCACTGAAGAGGCAATTATATTATAAACGCTCATAGAGAGACCAAACAAGGTCCATTCCACCTCATCACACCTTTTAGGCATTTTTGTCAATAATTTTTCTTGAAACTCATTAAAATTCATTGGCAACATCTGTATTTGACTGCAACCTTCAGATCCGCTCCACCAATATTGTTCAACGCCAAAATGATAAAAAGCCAACAAAGCACCAATAAAGAATATTAACCCTATGCAGATCTGAATATTTTTGTGATCTGCCATTCTGATACTTAACGATAAAAGACTAAGTACTATCACTGCAAAGTATGGAATGCGTTGATAATAACATAAAACACAAGGCTCAAAACCAAATCCGTATTGAGAAACATATGCCACGGCTAATGCAAATATTGATGTGACTAAAATTAGTACAATGGGCATTTTTTTTATTAAAAAGAACATAGTAAATTTACCCTAAAGCAAAATTTTTATTAAAACAAAGCCACCCAATAAAAGAATCATGCCAAATGTAAAAAGAATCCCAAGACGGCGCTTAATGAAAGCCTGGATTGGAGATCCATATCTCCAAAGTAGAGCAGCGATGATATAGAACCTTATACCTCTGGCTAAAATAGATGAAAAAATAAAAACAGGAAGATTCAGTTCTGTTGCCCCACTCAGTATAGTAATAACTTTATAAGGGAATGGTGTTATTCCTGCAAAAAAGACAGCCCATGAACCCCAATTATTATAACTTTCTTTAAACTCAGTGAACTTAAATCCATGATTATAAAAATCGAGTATTGGCCTTCCGATTTGTTCAAACATAAAAAAACCAATACCATAACCAAGAACTCCACCTAATACCGAAGCAAACGTGCACACCCCAGCAATTACCCAAGCTTTATCTCTCGCAGCTAAAATCATTGGAATCAGAATAATATCTGGAGGAATTGGAAAGATAGAACTCTCAACAAAGGCAATCAATGCCAAAGCAAACATTGCGTGTTTATGAGAGGCCAAATTTAAGGTCCAACTATAAATTCTATGTAGCATTACAGTCTCCCCGTCAAAGTAACCTAATAGTTTCTTCTTATACTCTTCTTTTCAAGTTTTCTCTATCTAGTCAGTGATAATCAAAAGAATACCTGCCACACTAATGATAAAGTCAACGTCCCTTTGGTGGTAATAATGGTTTAGTAATTGCGAGGGGATCTGCCAAAGTCCAAAGTTGGCGCTCTACTGATAAGTCAGAACAGGCGCGCATGGACAAGGAACGCGCCTTTGCTCGGGTAGGTAACCGCTTACCCCCTCGAGTTAACCTTGAAGGTTCTGATCCGATTGTTAGACAAAGATGTTGATGATCCAGCAACGTTAATCTTGCCTCAATCATTTTCCAATTGGTTAATTCGCCACCTATGCATCTTCGCAAAATTATTTTTGAACCCTCTTCAGCTTTTTCAGCAGCCAAACATTTATCATAATGAGGCATTTTGAGTTTATTCGAGTCTATTGAGGACTTTTCAAAACGTTCATCAAGATTCCACATACCTTCCTTACAACTATGTACCATCATATAACCATTTACTCTTACACGATCTTTATGTCCGGGAATATCAACACATAGGTGACGAGGCTCGTCTAACGGCAAAGCAGCTTTCAAAAATACACCGTTCTCGATTTTATAAAACTGTGCATTCGAGTTGGAAGCCAAAACCAAATATAGTAGAAAGAAAGAAAAACAAAAAGTTAGAGTAGTCTTAAAATTTAACATACGAGGCAAACCTAAACACGTTTTATTCAAAAAATACGTTTGTACAAATATGGCAAAGAAATAAGAAATGTTTCATTCAATAAATTTTTTAGTTTAATTAAATATCAAGCTAATGAAGTAAAGTAAAATAAAAGAATCTATAATTAGGGCTTAGAATCTTCTTAACAGGTAAATAACGAGATCAATGTCACTAAGCTGTCAAATTCACATGTGAATTTTTAAATAATTAAAGGTTTAATTAATTCAAGTTGATTTAACGTTGCTATACAGTTTTTACAGTGCAACTATACTCTTTAACAACAAAATGGGATATAATTTTGTAGCATTGGATTTGTCATTTGCCTATGTCTACTTAGTTGTGAACAGAGCATACATTTGTAAAAGAGCCTACAAAATTTAAAATAGGAAATTGGTTTGTTGAATCCGAAAAAAGAGAACCTATGTGTGGAATAGCTGGAATTGTTGGGAAGAGACCTATAAATCCTCTAGCCATAGAGGAAATGAATCGGGTACAAGCGCACCGAGGTCCAGACGATTCTGGAGTATGGACTTCATTAAATAAAAATATCACACTGGGGCACCGCCGACTGTCAATAATAGATATTACAAACGCTGGCCACCAGCCGATGATAGATGACGCTCAAGTAATTACCTACAACGGAGAGATTTATAATTATCTTGAAATCGCACACAAGTTGCGAGAACTCGGCGTTGAACTAAAAACTGCATCAGACACTGAAGTCCTGCTCAAGGCATATCAGCAATGGGGAGAACAAGCCTTGAACGAGTTAAATGGCATGTTCGCATTTGCTATTTACGATGCTCAAAATCAAATATTGTTTTGCGCTCGTGATCGTTTTGGCGAAAAACCTTTTCTTTTTCACAGTAACAATGAAAAATTTGTATTTGCTTCAGAATATAAAGCACTATTGGCTCTTGAGGGCATCTCGACTAACTACGATGAAACACGTTTAATGCAATTTCTTTATCATCCAACCCAAGGTTTAGATGATGACGTTCAAACATGTTTTGACGATATACAACAATTACCGCCAGGGCATAGCTTAACCCTAAGTATAAATACTCTTAAATTTAAAATAAAACGTTATTGGGATATCAAACCTAACGATCAATTTACTAAAATGAGCGAGCCTGAGGCTCAAACTTATTTTCGAGAATTGTTAACTGAGGCAATAAGGATTCGTATGCGTAGTAATGTTTCATTGGGATCATGTCTATCAGGTGGCCTTGACTCAAGCGCAATAGTTTGTATCGCCCGAGAAATTCTCGGGCCAGGCAAGACTTATAACGTTTTTACGGGCCGTTTTCCGAATACCAATTCTGATGAGTGGCATTGGGCAAAACAAGTTATTGATCATACCTCAGTCACGTCTCACACGGTTAATCCACGAGTAGAGAATTTCCAGTCTGAATTAAGTGAATTTATTTGGCACAATGAGCTGCCAGTGGGAAGCACGAGCCAATATGCCCAGTGGTCAGTATTCCGTTTAGCAAAAGACGTTGGTATAACAGTCCTATTAGATGGACAAGGCGGTGACGAACTTCTTGGAGGATATGAACAATATTTTGAGAAATATTTGATGAGTTTAAACTATTCAACTATTAACGAACAGAAAAAAATTGAGGCACGATACCCACTAGCTCTGCTAAATCCTCGTCAGCGAATGATGAAACATTTACCTCAGGGCTTAAGGCATTTTCTAGCCGGGGTAACAGGAAAAGGGAGCGACTTCTCATTTGGACTGATGGCAAAGCACTCAAGTAATCTTCACCGTTCATTACTCAAGGCACCCCTTGGGGCAAAACAATTGCATCCACTTGGTGCAACCCTATATAAGGAAATGAATTACACACTTTTACCTGTTTTACTTCGATATGGGGACCGAAATTCCATGGCACATTCGCGAGAAGTGCGCCTCCCTTTTTGTGATCATCGCCTAGCCGAGTTTACTTTTTCACTTCCAGCTAATTATCTAATGGGTGGAGCCCAAACAAAACGTTTATTTAGAGGCGCTATGAGGGGGATATTACCGGAAGGAATACGCACGCGGTGGAATAAACAGGGCTTTCTGCCACCTCAAGCGACCTGGTTTCAACAAAATCTAGCTGAATTCTCAGCAAGCATTATAAATCATCCAAGTTTTCAACAATCTGGAGTATGGAGAAAAAAATGGTGGCTAGCTGTATTAAAACGTTTTGATAGTGGAGAGCTTCACTTATCCTCCGTGCTTTGGCGCCCTGTTATAGAACATTCTTGGAAAAAATATTTTATAGACCGAATTAATTCGACCAAACGAATCAATATTTTTATAGGATAATACAAATGCGTTTGGTTTTTATAAATCACTGTCATCCGGATACTGAGCATATATGTGCGACACGAATGAGAGAGTTTTCCTATGCAATGACAAATCTGGGCCATGAGATAATATTACTTACAGAAAACCTTCCGAGCTTGCCGTATGAAAATTCTCCAAGCGCAACCCGAGAAAAAATTCAAAATCATAACTTTAAAACACCACTTCATCTTTCTATAAAACCGAAAGGGCACCCTTTAATACAAAAATTACGAAAGCAACAACTTCCCTGGGGTATTCGCCAAGCTGTTGTTTTTTGGTATTTTTTTTATTACAAAGGGGTCTTTACTGATTGGAGAGAGGGTAGCGGGATATATTTGCGCCTAATTGCAGAAGATTTCAAACCCGATCTAGTTTGGGCAACTTTTCTTAATACAGATGCTTGGAATATAGCTAAGGATCTATCAAAAATAGCGAAAGTGCCGTGGGTTGGTGATATTAAGGATCCATGGGGAATTTATATTCCACGATTATTCCGTTTATTCTTAGCGAAATACTTTGATACTTGTGTAGCATTATCCACTTTCTCTGATTTTAACTCTGATGATGTAAAAAAATGGTTTAGAACTCCAACAACTAAAATTTATAGTGGCTATCATGAGGGTAATTATAAACCGATAAATATTACTAATTTGGATACTATTAACATTAGCCTTACTGGCGGAATATATAATGTTATGGCACTTAGGGAACTTATTCAGGGGGTTAGAATTTGGTTTGAAGGATTGACCGATGCTGAAAAATCAAAAGTAAAAATAACTTACGCTGGTCATGATTCTGAGGCAGTCAAACAGGCTATTAATGAACAAAACAACTTTTGCAAACTCGACCTTAAAGGATTTATAACTGTTGAGGAATTAAAACAAATTCACGAAAACTCAATTGCAAATTTATATATCAAAATCTATACAACTTTTCACCATAAAACTATAGAGCTATTATCTGCGGGTCGACCAGTAATTTGTTATCCGTCAGAAATCGACGAAGCTATTAGAATTGCTAAGGAAGCTAATATTGACCTGCATTCATGTAATAGAGTTGACGAAGTTACCAAAGCATTATCTAAAAGTTTAACCACTAATTCAATTAAAGCTTCTGATAATAAACATCTCCGTAAACTAACTTGGCATTCTCAAGCTATCAAATTAGAGACATTATTTAAGAGAATTTTAAATCTTGAGGAAACTCAAAAAAATAAAAGAACCGAGAGTTGGTTTTTTCAATCATAAATAAATCATTTATGCTCTCAATAAAAAACGCAGAGTATTATAAGAACAGAACTATATCATAGCATATAAAGTTTGAAATTATTTTATAGTATTACGAACAAGTTGGTTAAAAGCAGGAGTCACAAGTGAAATTTTTAAGAAAATATGTGAATTTACATTTTCACGTGTTACTTCTATGTTATCAAAAGGTCTTAATATCGACCGACAAGTCATTATTTGAGAAACTTTTTAATCTCAAGTCATTTTTCTTGAGAACAAAGTCAAGAGTCAAATGGACTGGCTCATGCTTTGTTGTATTAGACAAGCGAATACCTAACTTTAGTTACGAGTTTAGACATCAGCGTCAGGGTAACATGGCCTATGAAAAGGGTATAATAGAACGCGCCGAAATACTCTCCAAGAGTTATTTTCTTGATCTTATAGATTTTAAAAAAGGTGACGTCTTCTTTGATTGCGGCGCTAATGTCGGGGATATACATATTTGGTTTGAATTAAATAATATTGATATTGATTACGTCGCCTTCGAACCTTCCCCGATAGAGTATCAATGTCTTAAGAATAATATTTCAACGGCTAAAATTAATAACCTTGGGTTATGGAATAGCCAGGGGACTCTTCGTTTTTATTTAAGTTCTCAAGGAGCAGATTCAAGTTTAATTCAACCTAAAAATTATGACGAGGTCATTGAGGTCAAAGTTGACAAACTTGAAAACCTTATTCACAGGAAAATAAAATGTTTTAAATTAGAAGCTGAAGGTGCAGAACCAGAAATATTGGAGGGAATTGGAAATAAACTGAATATGATCGAATTTATCACGGCAGATCTGGGATATGAAAGAGGAACACTTGAAGAAAGCACGTTTATTCCTGTAACAAATTATCTTTTACAAAGAGGTTTTGAGTTAGTCGGAGTTGGTCATGATAGAATTTGTGCTATTTATAAAAATAGAAATTTTAATAACCATTAAAAATTTTACTTAAGAGTTATTTTAAATCGAGAAATCGGCCCTTTATTTAATTTATAATCATTTTAGATCATTGCCACATATATGAATTATAGCTTATTCATCTCCAATTTTTCTTACAAATTACTACTCTTATCCTTATTGAAAATAATGACAATAAAAATAAAAATAAAACCAAGTAAATAAGCCACTGATAGGCCTAATGCCAATGCTATGTCAGCACTGAACCAACCAAAAAAACCGAATGCTGTAGGCACTAATAAACCTATATACTGAGTTACTCTACCCCCAAACATTGTCCCTGTTGCGCGAGTTGCGAGACAATAGGACTTTAAAGTTTCAAATAAGGTGCAAAATATTACCATTCCTGACATATAAATTAAAAGATCCGCAACTCGGACCCAGCTTTGACCAAACAACCAGGGCACCACGGGGTCTGCAAACAACACTGTGAGTATGCCTGCTAATAATAGCGGTAAAAAAAGAATTCTAAGCACTCTATCGCGCCCTGAGTCACGTAATACATTATCTTCAGTACGTCCAAACCAAACGGCTAGAATTCGACTTACGATCGGCGACAATAATTGGTGAGGAACAAATGCCAATCGTTGAGCTTGAAAAAATAAACCTGCAGCAAATTCACTGCCAAAAAAACCTGCCAGAAGAATTGTTAAACGTTGGAAATTCCCCTCTAAAACTCCATCGAGCCACACCCCCCTCGCGTCTTTGTATATGGACAACCACTCCTTAAAAGTTAAAAAACGTAATCGGTAAATTGTCAGCCCCCCAACACGCCACAGTCCAAATAAATTAATAAATGAAATAAATATTTCACGAATGAACAATACCATCCAACCCATTCCAGATAATACCAAAGAAAGCGCGATTAAGTGTCCACCAGTAGATGCCCCCGTTTCCACGATAGCCAATTGACGATAAGGCATATCACGCTCAAAGAAAGCTTTATTAAGATCTGTCCATTGACGTAGACCCACTGCACCAACGAGTAAACATTCCCACAAACCAGGCTTATTACTAGCTATAAGCCAAAGCATAATAAATAAGGTTGCAACAATAGTTTCGAGCGTCATTGCTGAGAAAAGTTTTTGTTTAATTTCAATGTTATAATCAGCTTCAGGCATACGAGCTATTAAAAAATTAATACGCGAAGAAATAATGGAATAAATAAGAAATGCACCAGCTAAAATAAGTGCAAATCGACCAAATTCACTTGGTGTAATATGACGGACTAACATCAAATTTACCCCAAATGCTAGGAATGCTTGAAATAATTGTCCGGATACTAAAAAGAAACTAGCTGTTCTTAATTTCTTATAATCTATGTTATCCATAAAATACGAATCGCTTTTGCAAAGAAATAATTAATAATGATGTAAAAAGTGTTTTATAATTTAATTGATCGCTTTTTCAAAAATAGAAATTAAGCGATCGACATGTTTTTCCCAAGAAAAATTCTTTTTACTATTCTTTATACCATTTTTGGAGAGAATATTCCAATGCACCTCATCATTATACAGCTCCTCAACTTTTTGCACCAGGTCAGATATTAAAAACGGCGAGTAGTAAATTGCAGCATCTTGACAAATCTCTCGATGAATCGATGTATCCGATGCTATTATAGGCAAACCCATACTCATTGCTTCAACTAGCGGGTGTCCAAAAGTTTCAGAAATAGAAGAGAAGGTAAATAAATCATGTTGGGAATAAACTAGGGGGAGTTTTTCATAAGGCACATTGCCTATTAAAGTTATTTGATTACGTTCAAGGCCTTTTTTTAATAATATAAAATCCTTTTCCCCACCAGAAGTTTGCTCAATCTGATCTAGGTCCATCGTTATTGTGAGGTGTGTTTTTATTCCTCTCGCATTTAATTTCTCGACAGCTTCAGAGACTATACCAGGTATTTTGTGGGGATAGTAAACCGAAACATATAAGAGTTTTAACGTTCCACATTTTTTAAATTTATGATATTTTTGGGGCTGAGTAAATAAGTTGGTAAGCGTTCCATAACGATTTACAAAGATGCGTCTTTCTAAATCTTTATTTGCTGAAACAAGTAATTGTTTTGTTGTATCAGATGGAGTTACTATAATTTTTGAGAAACGAGCTGAGTTTAAAATTAATCTGCGGCGGATAACTCTCTGAACAAGTTTATTAATAGAAGCTGATGGCCCTATATTCGCTAAATACAACGGGTCGAATAATCCGCCCTCTCGCACTAACAAAACCTGAGGGACGCTAGAAAAAAATAAACCAAAGTTAGCTGAAGAAAACAAAACATCTGGATTATATTTTACAATCAATCGTCGCCAAAAAATTTGCTCCCATAGAAGACGTTTGATTGGTGACATTCGATTCGCAGACAATCTAATCACTGAAACATCTTCGTCTATTTCAAATTCATTGGAAATAGCAAAAATTGAGTCTACACCACGTTCCTTAAAGGATCGTGCGAGATTTCTAGTATAAGTAGCGATACCTCCTTTTCTGGCAGACAATGCATTAATTATAATTTTCACGGTACTAAATCCAAACAATTCGAAAATGCTTTATTAATAATACGACTAATATTGAATTCATGAGATAAACCAAGCTCTATTGTTCTTTTCCTTGCGGCTTTTCCGATAAGCAAGCGCTTTTTATTTTGGCCTATCCAATAAGAGCACATGTTAAAAAGTTCTTCATCACTGGAAAAATATACAGCTTCTTTTGCCTCTCGATATAAATTAGTGATCTCGCTGTTACGTTCATGCAGCATGAACCCGGAACACGAAGGTATTTCAATGGAGCGGCATGTCTGAAAGTCTCGGTTTGTTTTTCTCAGAAAACAGATGTTTATCGAACTAGCTACGATAGCTTTCACATAATCCTTGTTATATATAGGCCTATCTTCAACAATTAAATTAGGGTGTCTACCTACCCATAATCTCCAGCCGTTTCCCCACACTCTCACAGTCAATCCCTTTTTAGCCAGATACAAAAGGCTCTGCGCTCTAGGGGCTTCAAAAGAACCTATAAAACTAATAGCTGCGCCGAAACGTTTTCTCTCTTGGTCGGTAATTTTAACTAGACAATGTAATTGCGGGTCACAACTATTGTTGACAAAAAACACATTCCTCACCCCCAAAGATGGAATTTCTTCTTGTTTGGCATTAAATGATTTTGTTGTTACCCATAGATCAAATAGGGGCAGAGCACGCTCAATTTGTCGGGTCCTCATGCGAGGATTCATCATATCATCCTCCCCATACCAAATAATCACTAACCTGTCATTAAGTTCTTTCGCTTGATTTAATGTAGAAAATGTAACCATGTCAGCTGCATCAAGCCATAATATGTCTATACCTTTCTTAACTTCTTCTATGATCATCGAATTAGCATTAGCTGGGTCAGCGGGAATTCGAAGACGATATCGTATCCTTTTGTTAAAGCTGGGGGATGTTTCATAATTAGAGCCGCTCAATGTTGTTGGGATACATTTCACCGAAATTCCAAGTGACTGCATAGCACAGGCTCTTTGGACAGTTCTAGATTCATCGAACGTTTGACCAACAAGGGCAATCCGCAAAGGTAATTTAGTTTTAAGTATTATCGACATCTTGCAAATCTAAATAATTTATAGCTTTTTTTAAACCAATAATATCTTCTGAAAATCCCCATTTTTTAATCGTTATCTGTGAAATCTTGCCCATAGTTTCTGAATTTTTAATACAATAAACAATACTATTAGCTAAAGCCGAGACATCGCCAGAGGGGAAAACTTTACCGCATCCATCATTCAACAAATCTGTTGCACAACCGACCTCATCACTGACGATAATGGCTGTAGCACATGCCATTGCTTCATTAACTACCAAACCCCATGGCTCCCGATGGGATGGGAGTATTAATACATCGGCAATGTTATATATTGCAGGCAATTCACTTTGATTTTTAAAACCCAAGAAAATCGCAGCTGGTGCCAATTTTACAAGTTCTTCTCTCATCTCACCATCGCCAACGAATACTAAAGCTGGTTTAGTATTTCCCTTCCAATCAATCTTGTTCAAGGCCTTAATTATAATATCCGGTCGCTTCCTAGGTATAAGTTTACCAACAAAGAGAATGATTTTTTGCTCTGAACTAATACCCAATCCAGATTTAAAATCGCCAGAAATCAGTTCAAAGGAATTTGAATTTGATATAAACTTCTTATTATCAATAGCATAAGGGGTCATAAAAATTTTGTGGATTCCCACGCCTCTATGAAGATAGTATTTCTGGTTTTCAGAACCAATAGCTAGAAATGCGCTACAGTGATTTAGTACCCAATTGATATATCGTCGTTTTAACCAGCCCCTAAGACCATAACCATCTGGCATTGCGATATCACAATTTTCTCCGCGCATTAACACAGGAACACCCTGGCGTTTTGCAATTCTAAGGGCATTCCGAAGAACAGAGCTACCCCATCCGTGTAGCCATAGCACATCAGCATTTTTTATTTCATTATCCAGATTTGTATTGGATAAATATTCATTGTTATATCCGTCTGTTAATGGTGTGTCCCACTCAACCTTGCAATCAAAACCAGGGTCATAATAAGCTAAATTTTCTGGATTATTTTCAAAAATTACTCGCAATATTATGTTTGGTTCTTTTGAGATAAGGCGCAACAAGGGCGCTTGGTATTGAATCGGGTGAGAGACAAAATATGTTAGCTTTATAATTACGGTTTATCTCCCCAGATTTTATACCATGCATGATGAAACGACTCTTGAAATCGGTTATGACTGTAATTATCTTCAACATATTTTCGCGCATTCATACCCAGTGTATTACGTTTTTCTCGATCTTCGGTAATATTTAAAATTGCAGATGTCATTTCTTTCGTACTGAAAGAGACCAAGGAACCCGTTTTATTATGAATAACATAATCCTCTGGTCCTCCGCAATAGGTTGAAACTACAGGCACGGCTGTAGCCATAGCTTGAAGGCCAGCAATATTAAGACCCTCTTGGGTTGAAGGTATCACAAATACGTCTAACTTTTTGTAAAAGTTTGGCAAATCACTTTCATCTAACCACCCCACCCAAGAGACTTTATTATAAATACCCAATTTCTTTGTGAGAGCTCTAAAAGGCTCCTCCATTCTGCTTGTTAAAATTAATTCAAAGTCCCTGTTAAATTCTATCAAGGATTTTAAAGTAGAAAATAACAAATTAAGATTTTTCCTTGGATCAGCAGCACGTCCGGCAAATCCAATTACTCTTGGTTTAGGGGCTTTAAGAGGAGGTGCGAATATTTTTAAATTAACTGGGATAGGAACACTCGAAATTTTTTCAGGGTGCCCTCCAGCGGATATTAACGAATTTCGAGTGTATGAGCTAACTGCCATAAAGTGGCCATTTCCCGACAATATTTTCTGTTCCATAAAATGCTGGATAGGGCAAATAAAAAACCTATCAAAAATTCTTCTTATTATTGACATAGAGCGCTGGCGATCAATGCGATCTTCCAGCATTGTACTTGCACACCAAACTAAATGTGGGAGCTCGAGATATGATAAAAAAAAAGAAGTTAGGACAGTTCCTCCCACTACAATATGGCGTTGATGATCATCAATAATAGTACGCCAAGCTTTTGTGGGTAAATAATAAGTAAACTCAAGTTCGGGAAGTATGCATCCTACAGAGATACATGTTAGATCACAAAAACATTTCCCCTGTTGAATACTAGGTTTTTTTCCACGGAGCAACTCCCACAAAGTAACAACTAATTTAGGGTAGTCTCTGTAAGTGGCATAATGTGATACCGTAACGTCGTAACCAATCTTTTTCAGATAACAAGAAAGTACTTTTGCCTTATCAGGCACCCCGCCAGTTAGCGGTGGAATAGTAATTATTAATATTGAATTACTCATCGAAAAATTTTTACCATATTTTGATTATGGTCAGCCACTTCCGCAAGAATATTATAGGTTTCTTTAACCGTATTTTCCCAATTAAAAATAGCTGCTCGCTTTATCGCCTTTTTACTAAACTCAATACTTAATTCATCATTGGCAAGCAATGATTCAATTTTATTGGCAATATCAAACTTATCATTGGGATTAAAAAAAATTCCACAGTCACCCAAAACTTCTGGCATGGCAGAAGTATTTGAGCACGCAATCGGACTTCCATGGGCCATGGCTTCTAGCAAAGTATTGCCAAACGTCTCAACCAACGAAGGAAAAACAAAAACTCTACAAGTTCTATAATATTCTATCAAATCTTGAGTATCTACTTTACCTTTGAAAGAAATATTCTTTTCAATGTTTAATTCCTTTATCAAATTATCGAGTTGTTCCGAATAATTATGATCAATTTTCTGGCCAATAATTATCAATCTTAGTTTAGGCCTTTTTTTTATTAATATTGAAAAAGAGAGAATAAGATTATAATAGTTTTTTTGCACATAAATATCTGACACAGCTAGAATGTCTACTCCAAGGCTATCACGACTTCTTGGACTTAATTTAGGGCTTTTTACGCCATGGTAAACTACACTGCATTTCTGGGAAAACCTATCAACTAATTTAGGAGTCATTAGTTTCTTTGCATAATGAGAGACCGCTATCGATCTCTTCGCTGTAACGAGTGATAATAAAGTTGCTAGAGAGAGAGATAACCAATAGATTTTTTGCTTAGAGTTTTGAGCAATTTTTAAAACAGATATAGCATTACGAAGTAATATAACATTGTTACGTGCCATAACAGGACCATAATTTGCTGGCGAGAATAAAACAGAATATCCCATTGCCCAAGCTTTTAGGGGGATAGCCAATTGTTCCCATAACAAGGTATTCCAAAAAGTAGCCTTAAATGACAAAAGTATTACGTTTATCCTTTCGTCTAAAGGATAGAAAAGCTCAAATTGGTCCTTATGTATAAAAAGATGCAACTCAGTATTTGGCATATTCGCTAGAAGGGGTAAAATATTCCTTAAATATGTAACGCCACCACCACTTTTTGCGTGAATACCGTTTATTACAATGCGCATTACAAATTTCTTTCTAACAACCCATATCCAGCATTAAAGTTTACCGATTTGTTCATTACATAAAATTTAAAAGTGAAAAGCCTTTAATATTAATTTCGCTTCTTATTTATGAAAAATAATTTTACTAAAACTATTATCAGAGCAACCAATACCAAACAAGAAATATTGGCCTATTTTTTATCAGTTCTCTCTCTTTTGAAACTAAATAAATGTATGAGATACTTAATATGTTGGTTCTTTTCAGACAGTCCAACAACTATAATTAATGGAAGAATTATAAAAAAGAATTTAACGAGATTAGCAATATAAAGGCCAAAATTCTGATCCATATCGATCAACCATGGTGATAGTACTACAACTGAGAGCGTTGCTAAACCAAGTGGTTCACGAGTTAGCCATGTAATCCCAGCCAGTCCAAGAATGAGAAGGCCCATGTTTAAAAAAAGACCTGCGTTACCACCTTTAATAAATGGTTGCCCCAATAAAGTTATTGAAGAATTATGATTGTGATCGGGGTGGTCAACGCCACAATACTTTTTTGCGTATACCTTTCCCTGTGATAGACTTGGCTTCTCGGGCCACATAAAACGCGGCACTAAACCTTTTATCCAAAAAAATTGTTCAGATAAAATAAATGCTTCATCCAAGCCATAATTTAATACCTTATTAAAACAATAAACAGTGTCAATCTGTCTATATAATATTTTTAATAGGGGAACCTTTGAAATTTTTGGAAAATTACTTTTATGCAATTCTGCGTTTGGTGCTCCAGAAAAAACTTTTATTGATGTTTCAGGAGACCTTATCACTGATATTAATTGCAAACCAGAGACACTTAAAACAAGTGCTATTACTAAATACAAACTAATTTTCTTCAATGTAATCTTGGTCAATCGTAGCCAGTAGAACAATGCGGTTGCACCAATTAATATTGGAATTTTTCCTTCATGAACTGCGAACATGCCAGCGAATAAAATACAAAAGAAAAATGCGCTCAGTAACGTGAACTTTTTTCCACTAATAAAAATCCGACGAATTAAAAAAATTAACATAAAAGCTTGTAAGGGGGGCAGCAAATGTCGAAGAGGTATATTCAACGTTGCAGTTATACTGGGAGCAGTATAAAAAAAGTAAACATTAATAATAGTTAATGCAATTATACAAAACATAAATAGTCTGAAAACAGATAAGTTTTCCGGTGTATATTTTATTTTCTGCGGTTCTAATTTAATTCTGGTCATTAATAAAACCAGAACATAGCTTGCAAGTCCCACAAAAGCAAAAGCTGCTAGATATCTTTCACCATCGCTACCATAAGCACTAATAACTTTTGGATGAAAACTTGGCTCGTATAAATTTATGGCTATTCCCTGTGCGAAGGAAAAAAAAATAAATGATAAGGAAGAGAGTATAAATAACGGCGATGTTAAAAAAAATTTATTCTTCGTTCTAATTTCAAAAAATATTTGTAACAATATAATAAAAAGAGATATATATCTAAGAATGTCAATAGGGATCCAGTCAAAGATAAAGCTAGCTGAGATTAGCAGTAACACCACGACCATAGAGACATAACAAAAAGCAATATTTTTTCCATCACGACGCATTTGACTCTCAACTGATTGAAAATATGAACGCTACAGAAGCAAGCACGATGATAAAGGCATTAATCAACAACATGTATTTCTATTTTAAGCATTATAATTTTTAGCACGTAGCTCTCCATATCTGGCCATTATATAGGGAAGATACAATTTACCCTTTTATCGGTCGTTCTGTGTAAGTCTTTTAATTAGTTTAATTTAGATTTGTTTCGGTTCCGATTTCAAAAAAATTCCTTATTGAATTTCTTTATTAGCTTATAAAATCAAATGCCTAAAGTGATTATATTGGCAAACTCTCAACAAACCTAGAAATTAGCAGAAAATTGCACCACCGCATTTGTATAAACTAACCAAAAATTCATACTTTTCAAATACAGGTTATTTAACTAATCATACATAGCCTCTCTCTCGCCTTTCTTTAATTATTTTAAATCTTTGCATAATTAACCTTGTCTAACTAAATCAATCTGACCAGAATAAAATATCCTTTAGGTGACATATTCTGAAGAGAGCACAGTATATAATATTCTTTGATTTGTTAACATATGATTTGAACGTTGGCATTTTTAGTTGTAATAAGTCGAATATGGAGCCCCTCTGGCGGAATTGGTAGACGCGCGGGATTCAAAATCCCGTTCTCGCAAGAGAGTGCCAGTTCGATTCTGGCGAGGGGCACCAACTTATTTGATTTAAGTTTTCTTTTTGACAATAACGATCATCAGATTTTATACCTGTAGAGGGCATAACAATGGTGGAAGACTCTAATTTTAGACTTAATTTCATTCTTATAGATATTTTTATCTTGAGGTTGCTTAGATTTTGATGTGAGAATAAAAGATTACTAAAAATTTTGAGTTGATGATTTGAATTTGAACAATACCATCAAAAGCTCTGTATCTTTTGTGGAAGATAGAAATCTAGAATTAAGTTTAAAATTTTGTTAATAAAAAATAGCGTTTCTTGCGCAAAAATACGTTAGGAGTTGAAGTTTATATGACTTATCAATCAATCAACAAACCCGATATTATTTATACAAAAGTTGATGAAGCACCTGAATTAGCGAGCGGTTCTTTTCTGCCAATTATACAATCTTTTACAAAATTTGCAGATATTGAAATAGGGTCTCGCGATATATCTTTAGCTGGTAGAATTTTAGCGAATTTTCCTGAAAACCTCTCTGATGACCAAAGACAAAGTGATGACTTATCAATACTTGGCGAGATTGTTCAAGAAGCAGATGCAAACATAATTAAACTTCCAAATATAAGCGCATCTATTCCTCAACTAACTGCTGCTATTACCGAACTGCAACATCAAGGATATGATATCCCATCATATCCAGATAATCCTAAAACGGAAAAAGAGAAAAAGATACGTGAAACTTACGGAAAAATATTAGGTAGTGCGGTGAATCCGGTTCTTCGAGAAGGGAATTCCGATAGGCGTCCGCCAAAAGCGGTCAAAACGTTTGCGATGAAAAATCCCCACAGTATGGGGAATTGGTCGCCCGATTCAAAAACCCACGTATCAACAATGGACGGGGGTGATTTCTGTTCCAATGAAAAATCTATCACTGTTTCCTCTGAGTCTGTAGGAAAAGCAAAAATTGAGTATATGAGTGATAACGGAAATATAACTATACTTAAATCTGACCATTTACTTGATGAAGGTGACGTCATTGATGCGACAATGATGAGTGTTACTGCCCTTAGGTTATTTTTACGCGACGAAATGAAGAGTGCTAAAGAGCAAGAAATTCTATTTTCATTGCATATCAAAGCCACCATGATGAAAATCTCAGACCCAATCATTTTTGGCCATGCTGTCTCAGTTTATCTTGAGGAGGTGTTTGAAAAATATTCCACCACATTAAAAAATATCTCGGTAGATCCAGATTTAGGGATTGGTGATCTCCTCGCAAAAATCTCCACTCTCCCAGTGGAAAAGAAGTCGGAAATAATGAGCGATGTTGAGATGTGCATTAGCAATCAACCTGATCTATACATGGTCAATTCTGATCGCGGCATATCAAACCTTCATGTTTCAAGTGACGTTATCATTGATGCATCATTACCCGCCCTTATTCGGGCGGGTGGCAAAGCATGGGGGCCAGATGGAGAAGAACGCGATACGAAGTGCGTAATTCCTGATAGCAGCTATGCTGGAATATATTCAGAAACCATCGAATTTTGTAAAAAATATGGCGCTTTTGATCCTACAAAAATGGGGAGCGTCTCGAATGTAGGATTGATGGCAAAAAAAGCTGAGGAATACGGTTCTCACCCACAAACATTTAAAGCACCTGGTGATGGCAAAATAAGAGTAGTTGACGCAAAAGGAAAAATATTGATTGAGCATAACGTTCTCAAAGATGATATTTGGCGAATGTGTCAGACTAAAAATTTGCCTATCCAAAATTGGATTAAATTAGGTGTTGATCGTGCTCGAGCAACAAATACACCAGCGATTATTTGGCTCAATGAAAACCGCGCACATGATGCTGAATTAATCAAAAAAATTCATGTATACCTTCCTCAACATAATACTGAAGGCCTAGATATTCGAATTATGTCACCTGTTGAAGCAACGCGTTTCTCACTAGAGCGAGTAAAAGATGGTTTGGATACTATTTCAGTCACGGGTAATGTGCTTAGAGATTATCTTACTGACCTCTTTCCCATATTAGAAGTTGGAACCAGTGCCAAAATGCTTTCAATTGTACCTCTTTTGAACGGTGGTGGTTTATTTGAAACTGGTGCCGGTGGATCTGCTCCAAAGCACGTTCAGCAACTAGTCGAAGAGGGACACCTACGTTGGGACTCACTGGGCGAATTCTGCGCTCTAAGTGCCTCTCTAGAATTTCTCGGAACTAAGAAAAATAATCCAAAAGCTTCTATCTTAGCAAAAACTTTAGACCAAGCAGTAGAATTATTATTAGATAATGATAACTCGCCTAGCCGAAAGGTTGGCGAAATTGATAATCGTGGTAGCCATTTTTACATTGCAAAATACTGGTCACAGGCACTTGCAGATCAAGATGAAGTTGAACAGTTGAAGTCTCATTTTCAAGAAATAGCTACGCAACTTACTTTACACGAGCAAAAAATCATTAATGAATTACTTTTTGCACAGGGTACGAGTGTTGATCTTGGTGGTTACTATCATGCTGATAAAGACAAAATTAGAAGTGCAATGCGACCGAGTCCAACTTTAAATAGTATTATTGATTAAGTTAATCTTTTTTGCGTAGATTTTTTATATTTCAAATTATTTTTTTGCGACAAAAGCCAAAATATTTTGTTGGAATTAGCTAGCTTGAAAAAGTTTAAATTTAAAACCCTATATTTTCTTGATTCCAAATTTCTTTGCACACAAAATTTATTAAGAAATCAGAAAATACTCGCAAAATCATTTATTATAATGTATAATAATATGGACTATGAGTAAGATATTTTGAAAAATATTGTTTAGTTACAACAACTAAAACATAGAAATACGAAATTATCATAGTTGGTATGCAATTTTTGCATATAAAGATTGAAGGGTAATGCGAGTATAACACTGTTCGGTTTCTCAGAACACATATTGTGTTAGCAAAAAGTCAAAGATTATTGGCCTGTTTTGTTTATCATTGTATTTGATTTTGGGAGAGGAAAAATAAAAATACTGCTAGATGCGGTTAGAATCTAACAATGGAGAGAAATCCATGGCTTCTCGTTCGGAAATGAACAAAAAACCGCAATCAGATAAACTGGTTGCAAAACGTAGAAAGTGCCTTATGTGCATGGACGAATTCCAATCTAGTCATATTGGTGAACGCGTGTGTCCTGATTGCAAAGGAACTTCAACCTGGCGCCAGACAGGAATCGCAATTTAATTAGCTTCAGCAATATGATATAATGACTAATTGTAGTTGCATGTTTCTGATGAGATTAACCTTTCCATTAATTTTCCTTTTTGAATTATTCCCTTATCGTGAGGAAATGGAACAGGCTTGGCGTTAGGAACTGTATTCCACATTTGCTGTTGTTTCTCTATAATTTCCTGATCCTCTGAAAAAGCAAACTTATTGCCTTCATACAGGAACCTGGTCATATCATCGTCGTCTAGAGCAAAACAACGAACTAAATTCCAAAAGTAATTAGTGGTAGTTGATGTTTCTGGAGTTAAGGCGTTTAGAACTCTAATTTCAGCGCTTTTATTTTCCATCGAGTCAGTAGCCGAAACAACCGTTGTATTGATGGATATATAACAAGGTGGTGTAAAAACGATATGTTGCCTATGGTCAACTGGTTCCGTAAAATTACCTGCATGTGCAAATAATGGTGAAGCCTTTATACCGCGCATCATTCGCTCTACAATAATAGTATTGTCCTGTTCAGTAATTGTTAATGGAAATTCAGTTACGTCGTTTGTCGCAAGTGTTGTCTTATGAACATATTTAGCATGAGTTAAATCAAGTAGATTTTCAACAACTAGATTGTAATTGCTTTTTAAATTGAGTGTTTCGCCGTGACCTGTCCATGCTGGGTCTTGCAAATAATGAAAATCAGGTATTTTTGTTTCATCAGCCGCCTCTGCATTACCCATCCATACCCAGATCCACCCCCATTTCTCAATAACAGGGTAACCCATGACGCCTATTTTCTT